>ERZ835051.1634-NODE-1634-length-22400-cov-12.215440_pt1 | contig 22400 bp, 22 predicted proteins | sample MGYA00519575_ERZ835051 | MGnify/ENA primary metagenome ERZ835051 (study PRJEB31850, sample SAMEA3708769) | human gut metagenome | biome: human gut; feature: human-associated habitat; material: faeces | place: China | collected 2014 ... | reverse complement strand
GTATTCTGCATCAGGCGGCAGTCATCAAGGATGCGCTCTTTGTCGCCAAGGAGCTGGTTGAATGCCGCCACAAATCCGTCTTTAATTGTGCGCTCATCCAGATGCGGCGTCGAGCATTTCTTTTCGCCTCGAAACTTCCCGTTGCACTGCCAGATGACCTTGCGGTATTTGCTGTTGGAGTTCCACACCTTGGGGCCGAAGAAAGAACCGCAGTCCGCACAAACAATGCGGGAAGCAAAGATGCTTTTCCCGCTGTACTGCCGACCGAGCTGCTTTCGGCGTTCAAATTCTGCCTGTACTTTGTCGAATTCCTCCGGGGAAATAATCGGCTCGTGGCTGTGCTCCACATAATACTGCGGCACCTCGCCCTCGTTGACCTTCCGCTTTTTTGTGAGAAAATCGACAGTAAAGCATTTTTGCAGGAGTGCAGCGCCCTTGTACTTCTCATTTTTCAGAATACTCTCCACCGTGCTGGACTGCCACCGCTGTTTACGGGCCGGCGTCAGAATGCCGTCTGCGGTCAGGTCCTTGGCAATCACCGCCTGCTTCGACCTTGCCCTTTATGGTTTGCAAGCTGTCGCCGTGCAGGTAGCTGGTGTAAATCATTCGAATCAGTTCAGCCTGTTCTGGAATGATCTCCGGCTGACCGTCTGCACCTTTGCGATAGCCGAGGAAGTTTTTATAAGGAAGATTGACCTTGCCGTCGGCAAAGCGTTTTCTCTGTCCCCAGGTCACGTTTTCCGAAATGGAGCGACTCTCCTCCTGAGCAAGGCTCGACATAATGGTGAGCAGCAGTTCGCCCTTGCCATCGAAGGTATAAATGTTCTCCTTTTCAAAATAGACCTGAACGCCTTTTTCCTTGAGCTTTCGGATGGTGACCAGGCTGTCGACCGTATTTCTGGCGAAGCGGCTGACCGACTTTGTAACGATGAGGTCGATTTTCCCCGCCAAGGCATCCTCAATCATCTCGTTGAAGCCTGCACGGTGCTTGGTGTTCGTGCCGGAAATGCCCTCATCGGTATAGACTTTCACAAATGTCCATTCCGGATTTCGTTGGATATACTGCGTGTAGTAGTCAATTTGGGCTTCATAGCTGGTGAACTGTTCATCGCTGTCCGTAGAAACACGGGCGTAGGCGGCGACTCGCAGCTTGTAAAGAGGTGCGTTGGTAAGGTGGGTCATGGGGTTGATGGACGGTGGTATCACCGTAACCGTCCGAACCGCAGTGTTCATGATTTCTGTCTCCTTCTTGCTAATGACTGCTGCCGTGCCTTTTCTTTCATTTCCGGCGTCCAGCTCTCCGCCCTGGAACGGTCTGCCCAGGTGCGTGTGACTATCGTTCCATCCGAAAAATGAAAGTGCAGGGTGTTGCCGTCATCAGCGATGATTTTTTCGATGCTGGAAGGGTCATCCGTGACCTGCTGTACCAGCTCGTCAAGTGTAACTTCTGGTATCTGCTTGGAGGCACAGTACTTTTTTCCTTTGGTATTGAATGTGCCGCAGATCCAAACGACCCGTGCAGCTGTTGTTTTCCGGCGGAAGGTCTTTCCGCATTTCGCGCACTGGATGCGGCCGGTGTAAAAGAAGGTGGGCTGTGCGGGCGGCTTGGAGCGGTGTTTCTCGGTTCTCCGAATAATTTCTTCCTGCGCTGCCTTCCACTCATCCAAAGGAATAATGGCTTCGTGCGTCCCTTCCGCATGGTACATAGCCTTCTGTCCAGTGTTAGGTACCATTTTCTTCGTAATGTAGCTTTCGCAGAAGAAGCGCTGCAGAAGCAGATTGCCTGTGTAGGCGTAGTTCCGCAGTATCTTTGCAATTGTCTGCGGATGCCATTCCTCACCGTACCTGGTAGGTTGAATGCCCTCGTCGTTCAACCTTGCAGCAATGCGGTTTCGCCCCATGCCGCCGAGAAATTCCCGGTAAATGCGGCGCACAAGCTCGGCCTCCTCCGGAATGATACAGTATTTGCCCTCCTGCATTCGGTAGCCAAGCATCCGGCCGTTCCAAGGAATACCCGCTTCAAAGTTTCTTTTAACACGCCATTTCTGGTTCTCACTGACAGAGCGGCTTTCTTCCTGGGCATAGGAAGCCAGAATGGTGAGCATCAATTCACCGTCCGCGCTCATGGTGCGGATATTCTGCTCTTCGAAGAACACATCGATGCCCAGGTTCTTCAGCTCCCGGACGGTTTCCAAAAGCGTGACGGTGTTGCGGGCAAAGCGTGAAATGCTTTTTGTAATGACCATATCAATTTTTCCTGCACGGCAGTCCGTCAGCATCTGCTGAAAGCCTTCCCGATCGCTCTTTGTACCGGTCAGTGCTTCGTCGCTGTAAACACCGCAATAGACCCAACCAATGTGAGACTGGATCATTTCGCTGTAGTGGCTGACCTGGGCAGAAAGCGAATGGAGCATGGCATCCTTTCCGGAAGAAACACGAGTGTAGGCGCATACTTTCAACGCCTGGGGTTGCATGATTTTCGGGAAATCGACCCGTTTTATAATTCTATCCATGGGTTCGCCTCCTTGCGTGTGTCACATATTACCTCTAAACACCCCAGTTATCCAGTGATTTCAGCGGAATATACTACACGAAGATACCCCATATTTCTTGGCGATTGTGGCGTCTATTTTTGCGTACTCTTTCCCGGTGATGATGCCCTGGGACAGCATTTGCCGAGCCATTGCCATCGCTGTTTGATAGTTCCAAAGTCTCTCTTCATATTCGCTCATTTGCAAGCCTCCTTTCGACGATACTGTGTATAGCACAAGCGGGAGCAGAAAGTACGACGATTGTTTCCGTAGCTCTCAAACTCCTCGCCGCAGTTCTTGCACACCAGCTTGTAATAAGCCTTGCGGTTTACTTTTTCGGGGTGAGCATTCCACCACGCCATACGGCAGGCATCCGAGCAGAAATACCGTTTTCGGCGATGTGGTGTCTGCTCTAGTTGCTTCAAACAGTTTCGGCAGAGTCCTTGTTGCTCGGCAATATCCTCATATCGGACGGGATGCCTAGTACAAAAGGATTTCACTGTGTTCAGCGGCAGTCCGGTTAGAGTGGATATTTTCTTGTATCCGTAGCCCTGGTGTTGGAGTTCCACGACCCGGTTTCGTTCCATTTCCGTCATAGTAGTGCCTCATTTCTGAGAAATAGCGTTTCTCGCTATACCCAGAGAAAAGGCACTTTTGTCAGGGTAAAATGGGCAAAAAAAATAACGCCCTCCACGGAATGATCCGCAGAGGGCGTGTGATGAGGTTCGGTCTACTTATTTGGGATCTTCAGCTTCATGCCGCTGTAGATGACATTGCTTTTCAGCCCATTCAGGCTGACGATTTCCTTATAGCGGCTGCCGTTGCCGAGATACTTCTTGGCGATTGCCCAGAGGGTGTCACCATGCACCACGGTGTGGATGCGGTAATCCTCGGAGGGTTTCGTGCCTGCCACGGCGAGCGCAGAGGTCTTGACCGGCGACATAATGGCGTACTTACCGAACTCGTCCTTGTTGATGACGGCACGGTCCCCACTGACCTCAACCACATACCCGCGGAGCTTTTTCACCCAGCTGGGAATGGATTTGCCGCCATAGTAGGTGCTGCCTGTGATGGTCACGAGGTCGCCGACCTTGATAGACCCGGTAGGCTTGACTGGGTCGGCAGGCTTCACCTCACTGCCGAGCGCTGCCGTGACCTTGGATGCCAAATCACCCATACGGGCATACATCCAGTTACCGGGGCAGCTTTTGTTCGCAAACCACCGATGGACGGTCAGAACCATCTCGTCGGATTTCGGGGTGTAGTTGAGCGTCTTGGTCTTATCGCCGAGCCAGAGCAGCTTTGTCTTGCCGTTGCGCTTGCAGATGTCGGCGCAAAGCTCGATGAGTCTCTTGTACACCACATCCTTAAAAGCGTAAGGCTCGGTGTTGTCGCTGGCACACTCGATGGTGATAGCTCTCTGGTCGTTGGCTGCGGAGGAGGAGCACCAGGAGCGGTTTTTCTCTTCCACATACATCCCGACCCGACCGTCCACGCCGATGCCGTAGTTACTGCTTGCCTGCCGTGAGGTCGGCAAAAAGATGTTGCCCAGCGTTTCCACACTGCACTGACCCACCACGCAGTGCGGCGTGATGCGGTCAATGCTGTGGGTGCGCTGCCCGGAGTGGTTCGGGCTGAGTTTGGTGTAGGACACCAGGGGGCTGTTCGTGTAAGCCATGTTATTCATCCTCCTTTTCACTGCGGTCATGAAGCTGCTCCAGAACGGATTTCAGCTTCTGCGGAATGGGCAGTCCCAGGTATGCGGCGTTCTCCAACAGGGACACGCCCTCATTCGATAGGTAGAAGAAAATGACGGCGGTACGCATCACCGAACCGCTGCCGATGACGCGGGTGTCGAGAATATGCCCGATGCCGACCAGGGCGAAGATGAGCACCTTTTTGAAAATGCCCTTGAAGCCGACTTCGCTGGACAGCTTCTTGTCCACCACGGCGCACATGATGCCGGTGATGTAGTCGATGACTACGAAAGCCAGAAGTGCGTAAAGCAAGCCGTCACATCCTCCCAAGAACCATCCGAGCCAGCCGCCGATACCGGCGAACACCACCTGAATGGTCGTCCAGAATTCTTTCATGTTGTTTGTCCTCCTTTGAAATTAAAAATGGGTATGAAAAAAGTGACGCCGGAGCGTCACACTTTTCCGATAGCATAGATTGATACTTTGTAGGTTGCCGATGGTACCGTATTTGGTCTTACGGCAAATATCTTTCCGGGGTTGGTCGTTGTAGACCAGCTACTTGAACTGCCACGCTCCACAAATATGGCGTAATTGCTGTTTTCCGTGGAGATATGGACATGAGGAATTTCCGCGAAGGTAAACGGAAAATTAGGGAGTGCAATTGCGCCGCTTTCGTAGAGCACACCCCATGCCGTCGAAATGGCGGTCGTAAAGGAATACTGCCCCCAACACTCCGCAGTACCGCTTTTCCATTTGCGGTAATTCCAGATGCCGCTTGTCCCTTGCTGAATGACAAAATCCGCAAGGGGTGAGCCATCCACACGCATATCCCCGCCAACATCCAGCGTGGCTTGTGGCTCCGGCGTGTTGATGCCGACCTTCTTTTTCCGCAGCGCAATGAGCGGTGTGCCCTGCGGGACAGTAAAATACAGATCCAGACTGCTCAAAGAATAGAGCTTGTCTTGGATCTGCAAGTGGAAGTCGTAGGAGCTGTTTGCATCCAGACTGCACAGCTCCAAATTGGAGTAGCTGAAAGAGGTTCCGCTTTTTGTCGTGCCGGAATAGATGCTGGTGTAGCTGCCGTAACTGCTCTCACTGGTTTTCTTGTACCGATACCGCACATAAACCACGCTGTTTTTCTGCGTCCCGTCTACGGTAACAGCAGAAATAGAGCCGCTGAATTTGAGTTGCATTTCCGCTTCAATGTCGTTGGTTCGTCGGAGCGTCACCGAGGACACCTTCGGCTTTGCGTATGGGATGACCGTAATAGTTTGGGAAACGCTGGCGGTATAACCGCGGGAGTCCGTGACCGAGAGCGTGACCGTCACACTGCCGAACTTGGCGATCTTTCCGACTGTGATAGCAGACCCAGTTGAATTGGATGCGGATAAACCGTTGCAGGAAGCGGTATAGTTGGAAATGGACGCTCCGTTCTTCGCAGTCGCTGTTCCCGGTGTAACCTTGAGAGTCGAGTAGTCCTGCACGAACAGTTGGTCGTTCCCCGTGAGGTTCTTTGTGGTCGTGTAGCTGTCGGCGTAAGTGAAGCCATCCAACGCTGGGCCAGAATTGGTCGCCGTGGTCAGTACAGTGGCGGTTTTGCTTGAAGTACTGCCGATCTGCGTAGACCCGCTGTAAGACGAAACCGCAAAGGTACCGGTGAACGACTTGATGGATGCCATTGCATTCAGCAGTGTCGTCCTCTGCGCCGATGTCAGCGTGACTGTGCGGTTCGCAGTGCCCTTCGACCAGGAAAGCCCGGAAATAGTCAGGATGGTTGCGCTGCCGTTTTTGAGCACCAGCGTATTGGTGTAGGAGGCTTCGTACACGGTCACATTGATGGTAATGGAAACCGTGGCATTGTCCGCCGTCACCGTGTTGACACTATTCACCACAGCACCGCCAAGTGTCTTGACCGTGGAACTGCCGGAAGTGCCGTAGACATGGTTGTACTGCCGCCTTGCTCTGACCCTCACCGTGTAGCTTGTATTCGGTGAGAGCGAGGTGATCGTCACACTGGCACTGGTGGATACCGTCGTTGAGAACTGCGTCCAGCTCGAACCGCCGTTTGTGCTGTACTGCCAGATATCCGCTGTTGAGGTGGAGTTTGCAGAGATTTTGAAGCCGTTTGCGGTAATAGCCGAAACAGAAAAGGTAACGGTAGGGGCAGCTCGGTCAATGGTGCTCAGCGTCACATTGTAGCTGCCGGAAGGACCGGTGTACTGACCCCACGGGCTGTTGACGCCCCAGTGCCAGTAGATCGGGAGGGTAAGCGTACCGTTGCTGTTGTGGTACACGGTGACCTGCTTGTCCTCAATCAGCCACTTCGTGCCGCTACCGCTCTGGCCGTTTGTAAAGGTGAAGCAGTTTGAGCCGGAGGTGGCCGTGCCGATATAGGAAGTGCCGTTGGTGCCGAAGTCCGACCATGCTATGGAGTATTTCGAATAGACATACATACCCAGAGCGATGGTCGAGCAGTTTGCGATCACATTCTGGGAGATGACCTTCACATAGATGTAGAGGTCGGTCGTCCAGCTGTTGGAGCCGTAATTCGTTTTTTCGGATTTCACCAGATAGGCGGTGCCGCCCGTCATTGCCATAGCTTTCCCTCCTTAATCCAGAATGACGATGTTCAACCCCTCGGATGCCGTCGGCATCGGGACAAACTTCGTTTTGTCCACGGTCAGTTCGCCGTCCACCGTGGTTTTCTTGGTCTGCGTTTCGTCTTTGTTCAGGGTGAAAATCACCTCGTCATTGTAGTAACCGGCGAACTCCGTGTTCGTGATGACCGTCCGCTGAGACGATGCGCTGTTGGATACCTCGATGCCCCGCTTGTCGATCTTGACCTCCTGCGTGTAGATCTCGTTAGGTGCAGGCGTCCATTTTCGTGGAATCGCACCTTCGGTAATCATAATATCTGCGAGATAAACGGATGCGTCACGGCAGTAGCAGTAGACGCGCAGCGTGGGGTCGGTCACATCGGTGAGCGTGACGGTAAAATCCGTCCAGTCAAAAGCGGTGCTCTTATTGAAGAGATACGCAGTTTTGTTTCCGTTGTAGGTCACATAGAAATACCCGGACATGGTCGAGGTTTTCTTGGCGCGAACGGAAACTGTATAAGTGCCGGGAACTACCCCTCGGATGTACTGCGACAGCGAGGAGTAAGCTCCCAGCACAAAGCAGGAGTCGGAAACGGTGTTGTTCTGGGTGTCCGTGGAGGCATCCGTTTTCACGGTGCCGGAATAGTTCCAATCATCCGTGATGCCGTTCAGGCCGGAAGAGTTTTGCACATAGTTGATGCCGCCGATGTACTGCTCCTGCATGGTGACGGACAAGCCTTCCACCGTGTGCTGAAGCTGAGATACTTTGCTTTCGGAGCTTCGCAGCCGCTCTTCCAGTATGCCTTGGTCGTTGGAAACCGACTCCATAGTTTCGGTAAGAGTCGCCACATAGCTGTTCAGCCCATCCACATTCTGCTGGAGATAGGCTGTTTTCTCTGCAAATTCATCGGTCGAAACATAGGCTCGAAGCACGACTTCGCCGCTCTCCAAATCCCAATAAGACGAGCCGTCCTGCGACTGGATAACACCTGCCTTGATAATGTTCGCCACCAAAGAGCCGGAAGTGATGAAGTCTGCAACGATCTGACCGTCCGCCGTGATGGCGGTTTCGTAGGGGCCGTTGTAGCCGTTACGGGAAAATCCCAATCCGCCCACATTCCACCGCCAGACATTCACGGCTTCGTCAATGGAGGGAGCGTCCAGAATGAGCAGCTCATAGGGCTGTCCGTTTTCCTCGCTGGTGTGGATGACCACATAGCCGCCGCTCTGACCGGTGATAAGCCCGGTGGCCTTGCCGATGGCGGTTTGGAGCAGCTTTGGAAAGCGTCCTACCGTGGATTCCACCTTATCAACCGAGGACTGCACCTCGGAGATGGTGGTGATCATGCTGGACTTGCTCTGACCGAGGGAAATGCTCTTGTACCGCTCGGCGAGGGTGTCGTACACGGTTTCAATGACCATAGCCGACACACTGACACCCAGAAGCGAGTGCCGGATGGTGACGGTATCGCAGAGATTGACCCGCTCCAGGAGTGCCGAATACTCTGGCTGTTTCCAGAGCGGTTCAAAGGATACCTTCACCGTGGGGATAGTCGTCCCCAGCGGGTTTGCATTGATATAGTTGCTTGCCTTGGTGCGTAGTGCTTCTTCCGTGATAACGGTGTCGCTGCCGAACTGATCGGTAAAATCCATGATGAGGGTTTTCGCCCGGACGATCTCCGAGGTCACGATGGGGAGCGTTACCTCCGGCAGCGTGACCACCGTTTCGGTGTCCGAGTCTTCCGGGGTGTATACGGCATACGGGAGCAGTGCGGTATACACACCGCTGTTGTCCTCGTCCTGCTCCAATGCGGTGAGGTTCTTGCCGTATTCAATGACCACGCCGGTCTTTTGCCCGCGGTGCGAATGGAACTTCACCATGAAGTTGTCCCACTCAAACTCACCGTACCATTTGGAGAGCATGGAGCCTTCCGTACCGCCAAGGCAGGCTCGGACACTTTTCGGTTGGGTGACGGAAAATGCCTTTGCATCCGAGTAGTCCGTCCAGCCGGTAAAGCGTGTATCTCCTGCAAGAAGCTGCGAGAGGACAAGCTGCGGAGAGCGGCTATCGGTACTGAACGGCAGCACCGGCACATTGGCAAGGTCATAGGAGATGTGCTGACCGTAGATGGTGACGATACCGTTTAAGGGCTTCGTGATACGATAAATGCGGAATGCCTGGTCGGCGGCGGTATCGTTGGGTTTTGCCTTGATGATGCACTCCTTGGTGACTAGCCCGTAATGCTGACCGCTCACCGGATATTTGAGCAGACACTCGAACACGCCGTTTCGCTCCTCGGTCACTTCGCAGGAAATGGTGTCCGTCAGCACGCCAAGACCGAATGAGCTGAAATCCGTGGTGTTTGCGGCGTAGAGTACAGGTATCATAGGCAGCACCACCTCGGAATGACTTCAATCCTTGTTACATCGCCGGTGCAGTTGATGGTGCAAACACCCGACTTGAAAACCGGGAATTCCGTACCTTTGACGGTGTCATTTTTGAGGACGGTGCCTTTGAAGCAGTTCATCAGCTCACTGTCGATCTCGATGTACTCGTCCAAGTCGGAAATCATCATGCCCCGGCCTTGGGGTTGTATCATTAATGCCACCGCGCCGCTGCCATAGAGCTTAATATACGGTCGGCTCTCAAAGGCAGTCGGGTTGGTGACGGTCAGCGTGGAAGCATCTGCCGCTATGGTCTGCTGACCCTCATAGCTGTATTTGAACGCTTTGCAGTTGAAGGTCACGGTAAAGCAGCCGATTTTGTTCAGCTGCTCCTCAATGTCCAGATTGCCGGAGATGACTCCGTAGCGGAAATACTTCACATCGTAGGAGTCGGTGATCTCATGGTATCTGTCCGGCTCGGAATAAAGCCAGCCCTTGATGTCCTGCAGGACAGCGGCAAGTGCGGCGGTATTCTTACGTGCGAGGAACACCGTGTAGGTCACTTTGATGTTGGAAAATCGGCGGTTGGGATTGATGATGTCACCGCTTCTGCCGGGAATGGAGATGAACTCCGCATCGTACTCCGGTGCGGAGAACACATCCTTCTTTTCAATATGCAGACCGAACTCAGCGGAACTGCGGCCGTTGTAGGTAAAATAGCTCATGCGAATACCACTCCTTTCCGCTGGGCGAACTGGTTCGCCGTTTCCATGACTTCGTTGGTGAGCTGACGGATGTCCTCGCTGCTGTAATTGTTGAAATTCGTAATGTTCAGGGCAATGGTGAAAGCGGATGCCGCCTTACCGACCACACCGTCCACGGCGGAGCGAATCGAGCCGTTCACGTCAAAGTCGGTGGGCAGAGCCGTCTGCATATCGTGGGCAAGGTCGCCCATGACGCCGTTGATGTTCTCGGCCATTCCTTCTGCGGCTTTGACCGCTTCATCGCCGTTGTCGTCAATGGAGCCTGCAAGACCCTTGACCAGCATTTCACCGACCCATGCCATCTCCTTCGAGGGCGAATGGATACCGAAGAAATCGCAGATGCCGTCCCAGATGGAAGAGATCCACCCGGACACCTTGTCCCACAGCCACGAGGCAAGCTGGGTAATACCGCTCCACAGTCCCTTGACGATGTTGCCGCCGATTTCTACGATCTTATACATCAGAGAGCCGAAGGCTTTCACGATGCCCGCAATGATCTGCGGCACGGCCTTGACGATTTCCACGATGATGGTGGGCAGGTTTTCAATCAGCGCAACGAACAACTGAACGCCTGCCATGATGATCTTATCGATGTTCCCGACCAGTGCATTGACAATGCCGGAGATGATCTGCGGAATGGCCTGCACGATGGTCGTGATGATCTGCGGTAAAGCCTGTATCAGCGAGATCAGCAGGTCGATGCCCGCTTGGATGATTTGCGGAATGGCGTTAAGCACGGCGGTAATAATGCCGTCTATGATTTTCGGGATAGCTTCCACGATTGCCATAATGATATCCGGCAAAGCAGCCACCAAGGATGTCAGAAGCTGAATGCCTGTTTCGATGATCTGAGGAATCGAATCCAGTAAGAAGGTAATGATACCGTTGATGATTTCCGGCAGAGCGGCGATCAACACGGGGATTGCGTCCAGAAGTCCTTGCGCCAGTCCCGTGATAAGCTGTAAGGCTGCGTCAAGGAGCATCGGCAGACTGTCCACCAGACCTTGCACGATGGTGACGATAGCCTGCACCGCTGCCGGGATGAGCGTAGGCAGTGCATCCGCAATGCCTGTCACCAGCGTGGACACCAACTGAACTGCCGCATCAATGAGCAGGGGCAGATTCTCAATCAGCGTGTTCACGATGGTCATGAGCGCAGACACAGCCGCCGGGATAAGCTGCGGAAGCAGGGATAGCAGCGTTTCCAGCACCTGCGAGAACAGTTCGGTGACTGCTTCCAGCAGTGTGGGCAGCAGTTCACCCACAGCCGTCAGCAGGGCATCCAGCGCCGTGGGCAGAGCCGCCACGATGTTCTCAATAACCGGGGTGATGTTCGCCACCACGGTCTTGAAGGCATCCACCATATTGTTGCACAGCAGCTCCATGTCAGCGCCCGCATCACCAAAGCCTACAATGAGGTTCGACACGGCGGATTTCAGCGCATTGACAGAGCCGGAAATGGTAGCTTCCGCTTCCTTGGCGGTCGTACCCGCAATGTCCATGCTCTCCTGCATGACATGGATGGCTTCCACCACATCCGCATAGGAGGAGATGTCGTACTTGACACCGGATATCTTCTCCGCATCGGCAAGCAGACGCTCCATTTCCTGCTTTGTGCCACCGTAGCCCAGCTTGAGGTTGTCGAGCATCGTATAGTTCTGCTTGGCGAAACCCTGGTAGGCATTCTGAATGGAGGACATATCCGTGCCCATCTTGTTGGCATTATCGGACATATCCGTAATTGCCATATCCGCATACTTTGCGGCCTTTTCGGTATCGCCGCCGAGAGACTGGATGAGGCTTGCGGAGAAGCCCGTGACCGTCTCCATGTACTCGTTGGCAGAAAGTCCCGCCGTCTTATAGGCATTGGCGGCGTACCGCTGGATCTCCTGCGAGGAGTCCTTGAACAGAGTGTCAACGCCGCCGACCAACTGTTCATAGTCCGCATAGGCAGCGATGACCTCTTTGCCGAGCTTCACGGCGGCGGCACCTGCGGCAACGGCCACAGCACCGAGTGCCACACCTACGGTTTTGAGAACCTTGCCGAAGCCTTCAAACTTACTGCCGGATTCCTCCGTAGCCTTGCCGCCCTCCTTGATGGCCTTCTCATTTTCGTCCAGCTCCCGATTCATGTCGTTGAGGGCGGCTTCGGCATTGTTGAGCTGGATCTGCCAGTTCTGGGTGCGGCGGTCGTTCTCTCCAAAGGAGGTGGCGGCATTCTGCAGAGCCTTGCGAAGGGTGTCGATTTTTGTAGTCTGCTCATCGATCTCTTTTCGCAGCACCTTATTCCGTGCGGCGAGAGCCTCCACGGATTTATCGTTTTTATCGAACTGAGAGGTGGCGAGTTTCATTTCGGAGCCGAGCACCTTGAAGGACTGGTTGATGTCCGCCAGCGCTTTTTTGAACTCTTTTTCACCCTCAAGACCGATCTTCAGTCCGAAACTGTCTGCCATATACCGTCACCTCCTTGTGGATGGCATGAAAAAAGCACCCTCTCACCGAGAAGTTGGGACGAAACCGTCCGAAGTTTTCGATGAAAGCGTGCCTGATGGTATGAAAAAGGAGTGCCCCCGAAAGGTCACTCCTCGTAGATATATGAGTTATTTTGTCAGAACAATTCTACCCGGCCAAGCAGTAGGTCGATCAGATTGCAGTGGAAGATGCCGTTGTCGTCATAAAAATTGTGCGGCACATCCATGCGAACGATAATCTTTTTGAAGAAATCCTTGGTAAGCATCAGCGATGCCAGCTCGGAGAATTCCTTTTTATCGGTATCCATGCGGAAAGCGGACTGAATATAGATTTTTTTATCTGCATCGTTTACCACAAAGTCGATCTCTTTCTGAACCTTGCTGTCGCCTGCGCGGTCGCAAACCACACCGACATCAACAGAGTACCCGCGCCGCAGAAGTTCGTTGTAGATCATGTTTTCCATGATATGACCGGGATCGTACTGGCGGTAATTCAGCCGTGCGTTCCGAAGCCCGATATCCGTATAGTAGTATTTGTTCGGATACTTGAAATAGGTCTTTCCTTTGACATCGTATCGCTTTGCCATTGAAATGAGGAAAGAGTCGATAATATACTGCACATAGTTTGAAACCATCGCAGGATTGATTTTTTCGTTCTTCATGGACGCGATGGCATTTGCGATATTGGTCGGATTCGTCAGCGAACTGATCTGCGAAGCAAGGAAGTCCAGAATATCATTCAGAACATCCTCGCGCTCGATGCCGTTTCGCTCCACAATATCCTTGACATACAATTCGCTGTAGAGGGAGGTCAGATAATCCTTCTTATCTTTGTCATCCTCCAGTGCTAAAAGTCTAGGCATACCGCCATAGAGCATATAGGTATCCAGCGCTTTTCGCTCGTCGCCGCCCACGGCAGAATAAAACTCCGCAAATGACAAAGGGAACACATGGATCTGTGTAGCACGACCGCGAAACTCTGTTGCGATATCTTTCGACAGCCCTTTGGAGTTACTGCCGGTGACATAAACATCAAGGTTTTTATATGCCTTGAGTTCGTTCAGCATATCGTAGATGGTAACCTCGATGCCGCCGTTTTCCTTGTCCACTACTTTCGTGGTGAACTGCACCTCATCAATGAATAGATAGAATTTTTCATCCTTCCTGTCCCGGACGGTGCTTTCTACATATTCGCACAGAGTGATCGGATTTCTGAACTTATAGTACCGCCGCTGATCCAGCTCGATTTTCAAAATATGATCTTCCGAAACGTTCTGCGAAAGAAGATACTCGAAAAACAGATCGAAAAGCAGTACGGACTTGCCGCATCTGCGTATGCCTGTGATGACCTTTATCTCGCCGTTCCACATACTGTGGATCAGTCGGTTCATATAGGAATCTCGTTTAACCATGCATTTCACCTCGTACTTAGGACGAAACCGTCCGAACTTCTATGTGTAGTATACCACGATTTTTGAAAAATATCAAGGCTATACGAAAAAGTTCACAAAGAAGTTGCGACGGAAACGGACTAAGTTCGAGGTAAAGCTGTCCGATATGGGTCAAATGCCGTCCGGGATAATATCGTCAATGTAGTGTTCGTGAGCGGGAACAGCCTGCCCGTTATACTGCTTGTGGCACTCCCATAAGTCCAGCAGCAGACCGAACGGCATCAACCACACCTCATCCTGGCTGAGATGAAGGTGGGCAAGGCCGTAATAGAGAAGCCGGGTAAACAGCTCCGCATCGGAGACCGTTACCCGACTTGCGCGTTTTTTGCGTCTTTCTCACTTTCCACATTCCGCTTGGTACCCTTGTAGAGTGCTTCCGTAATGGCGGTTTTGTATCCGGCGAGATCAAGCGGCGTGGTCAGAAGCTCCACCACATCCTCGGTGAGCGGCTCCTTGGGGTGCTCCTTATCCTTGAGGTTGTGAATGAGGATGCTCTGATTTGCCAGAAGTGTGATAAGCCACACGATCTCTCCGATAGCCATTTCAAAGTTCTCGGATTTCATCAGCTTCTCACCGAGGTTTTCCAGACCGCCGTAGCGACCGGCGATCTCCTTAGTAGCCTTGGTCGTGAGGAGCAGCGTGTACTCCTCATCACCGATGTTGATGACTGCGGTTCTCTCATTATCCATTAGTTAGATCCTCCTCCACTGACTGCCGTATAGGTCGGCTCGTATACTTCCTTATACCAGCTCGTAATGGTTGCAGCGGGCGTATCACCCTCCAGTGCCTCTGCCTTCCACGGGTGCTTGCCGCCTGCGTCTGCCTTGTTGCGGCGCAGAATGGTGCCTTCAATGGTCGGCGTGGAGAAGGTAATGCTGTCGCCCTTGGTGGCAAGGTTCGTTGCTGGAATACCGAATTTCACACGGTACAGCCAGTAATACTTGTACTTGCCGTTGGACTTCTTGGCGCGGAAGCCCACCGCCACAGGGTCGCCGCCGTCCTCGGATGCGGAAATCAGCACCTTATTCTTGTCGATGGTTGCACCCGTGAGGTCGGATGCCGCCGTAGAGCCGATATCGTCAATGCCGAGGGAGAGTGTGCCGGATTTGAATTCCTTTACGATCTCCGAAGCGCCGTCGTCGGCATAGAGCGTTGCCTCCGCCAGTTCCACCGAAAGGTCAGCGGAGATGGCTTTCGCAAGCTGCTCCGGCGTACCGTAGTTTTCCTCACCGGCGTCATTCTCGGTGATTTTTGCGTAATACAGTCTGTCAAGACCGATGGTCGCCATAACTTATTCCTCCAATTCGTAGATTTGCGCCACATCAATGGCGTAGTGATGATAGCCGGTCTCGGTTTCAAAGCCGATGTACCGGCGGTCGGTAATATAGAAATCCGCACCCAGCAGGGCACGGACAAGGTCGTTTTTCAGTTTGGTGTAACTGCCCTTTGTGAAGAGGGACAGCCGTGCCTCCTGTGTTTCGCTGCCTGGGGCGTTGTTGGCGTGAAGCTCGAAGTTGTCCGACAGCGGCGTGATGATCAGATAGGTGTCCGGTGCTTTGCCGGAGAACACACCCGTTTCAACGGGAACCCCACAACTTTTTGCGGTGGTTTGCAAATCGGATAGTAAGCTCACAGCTTTTCCACCTCCTCATCCAATGCCTTGGTCATGGCATCGATGCATTCCTGCCGGGATGCGGTTTTCGCAGGTTTCAGAAACGGCTTTGCAGGCTGACCGTGCTTGCCGTATTCGAGAATGTTGGCCAGCTTGGCGTTGCTGCCGCCGTCCGAGCGAGGTTCGGCGAAACCGACCTTGATGTCGTGGTTTCCGTCCCGGTTCAGCTTGGAGGGAGAAAGACCGAGCGCACCTGCCAGTTCACCCGTGGCGCGGGATTTGAATTTTGTCCCTCTGCCAATAACGAAGGAAAGTTTGCTCTTGACTCTCTTCAGCACGACCTCACCACCGGCCTGCAGGACGGTATCCGCCACGCTGTCAAAGTTGCTGCCGAGCTTGGAAATCTTCAGAAGGAAATCCTCCGGCATTTTCATGTCGCACTTAGCCAATGGTCGGCACCTCCTTCTTCGCCAGCACCTCAATGTACATCCCACGCCCCTTTACATTCTCCACGGACACAATATCGTAGCGACAATCATCGCAGATGAGAAACTGGTCGGTAGTAACCGTCAGCCCAGGAATACGCCGAAAGCGGAAGAGGTCGGTCGCTTCACTGAATGCAGCGAGGTTCGCCCAACGCTGACTGCCATGCCGACCTTCCCGGTATACGCGGACGGAAGCGAGGACTTCATCCTCGGAATAGGTGAAGCCCTCGCTGTCCTTGACTTGATGGGTTTCTACGATGTCGGCAAAGCCGTTCATTTTCCCGAAGCTCATGCTCACACCTTCCAATCCCGGTCAAGCCGCAACAACAGATTTACCGTGTTCCACACCTGCTGTGCCGCTCCGGTGTTATCCGCAAAGAAGCCGCCCGTGCTGCCGTCCCGGCTTTCATAGAAGTGGGACGACAGCATGATGACGGCTTGCTCCGTGGTAGGCGGCATGGGGTTCTCTTTGTAATAGCCCTCCGGGATGTGCTGGTAGCTTTCGGCGTAAGAAACAGCGGCGGTGCTGTAGCTTTTCAGCAAGGCATCATCCGCCGTGTGCTCCAGTATGAGGTTGGCTTTCACTTTGGAAAGAAGCTCATCCATCACCGCCGCCTCCCTTCATCAGGCAGATGCCATCTTGAGCAGCTTGACCGCTTCGGGCAGCACCAGCTTGCCGTCCACACGCTCCTTGGCAACAAAGCCGACCTGACCGTTGGTAGAATACAGCTCGTTCAGACGCTGAACGGTTCTGCCGGTGCGGTCAGCGATCCAATAGTTCTGGAAATCGCCGAAGGCAATGGAGAGCGCACCTGCCGCCAGCGTGGGAGCATACGGGCTGGTGTAAATCTCGTAACCGAGCAGTCTGTCCGGCTGACCCGCCTGCAGGGAGGGCTGCCACAGATACTGACCGTTGGAATCCTTCAGCTTACGAAGTGCGGAAACAGTAGCATCGTTCATCAGGAACTTGGCATTCTTGCGGTAAGGTGCTTTCAGCGCATAGATTAGGGAAATCACCTCATCGGTGGTAACAGTGGTCGCACTGGCTGCGGTAACACCGACCGTGCCGCCGTTTGCAGTGAACAGGCCGGTGGGCTGACCCGTACCGGTGCCGACGCAGAATGCCTGTTCCTCGGCAGCACCGAAGGCGTAGGCAAACTCACGGGCGATGTACTCTTCCAGATCGAAGGCACTGTCGTCCAGAAGCTCAATGCTTACCTTCACAAGGTCGGTCAGCTTGTAGGCATCAATGGTCTTCTGTGCGAAGGTGGGATTGCTCTCGGTGTAGGCAGCATTTTCAGCAGTCCACGCAGCGGTGGAATGGGTCGCTGCAACGGGGATCTTACGCTCGTTATCGGTAGTGATGACCTTGCACAGACGGCGCATCACATTTTCCTCCTTGAGCGTGTCCACGATGAACTTCTCAAACTCCGTGGGGACGAGATAGCCGCCGTTGGCGTCCACGCCCTCGGAGAGCACATTGTGGAGCATACGTTTGCCGCGCAGATGCAGACCGAAATCCTCGCGGTAGGCGTTAGACGCTCTGCCGGTCTTGGCTTCGCCGGTCGCTTTCTGGGGCTGCTCGGTGATAGGAGAGGATACGGGTTTGGCAAGCTCTGCGGCAATAGCGTCGCGGCGTTCCATACGTCTGACCTCATTGGTAAGATCGTTCAGCTCCTTCTCCATATTGGCGTAAACGGCATCGTCCTCGGCAGACAGAACGCCTTTTCGGTCGCGGTGGGTGTCGAGGAAGCCCTCCATCGTAGCCCACAGCTTGGCGCGCTTTTCGCGCAGTTCAACGATAGTCATATTGAAATACCTCCATATTAAATGTAGTTTTTGATGGTGTTCAGCTTGGCTCTGAGTTCATCTACAGAGCGTCCCGTGTGTTCTGGCACGGTAGGTTTGGGGTCAATGGCGCACTTTGCGGCAACTTTCTCCATGAGAGAATTCACCACATTCGCCTTGGAATACAGCATGGAAACTGTGGGTGCTACCATATCCTCGGTCTCATCGGCACGGCTCATGATCCCGTCCGCAAAGCCGAGTTCTACAGCCTTGTTTGCGTCCATCCAAGTTTCGGCATCCATGAGGTGCGAGAGCTTGGCACGGGAAAGCCCCGTCTTGATCTCATAGGCGTTGATGATGGAATCCTTAACGCTTGAGAGCATCTCGATGGCTTTCTGCATTTCCTCCGAATTGCCGAATGCCGCCGTCATGGGGTTGTGGATCATGAGCATGGACACGGGAGATACCAGCACCTTCGTGCCTGCCATAGCGATGACGGACGCTGCGGATGCGGCAATACCGTCAATCTTGACCGTCACATCACCCTTGTAGTCCATGAGCATATTGTAGATTTGAGCCGCCGCCACGCAGTCACCACCGGGACTGTTGATCCACACGGTGATGTTTCCGCTGCCGGACATGAGCTCGTCCTTGAAAAGCTGCGGCGTGACATCATCGTCAAACCAGCTTTCCTCGGCGATGGTTCCGTTCAGGAACAGCGTCCGTTCCACTGTCTCCGTCTGGTTCTTCCAATTCCAGAATTTCTTCATCGGTTTTTTCCTCCTTTCCGTCATCGGTAGGTGTATTTGCAAAAGCACCCGCATTTTTCAGCGGGAGCATATTGCCGTTAATGAGGTACAAATCGCCGCCGTCCTTTGCCGGGATACGGTCGAGGTTTTCCAGCTCCCGGATGTCGTTTGCGGACATCCAGCCGTTCTGGCGGCCGATGGCGTACCCGTTCATGCGGCTTTGGTAATCGCCGCGAAGCAAGCCTTCCAGATTGAACTTCACGAAATACACGGCTTTTTCGTCCCGCGAAAGGAGTGACCGCTGAATGGACTGCTCCCAGCGGATGACCCAGGGGTCAAGGGTGTACTTCACGAACTCCAAGGACTGCTGCTCAATATTAGAAAAGCTCGACTTTTCCAGGTCGCCGACCATGTGGGGCGGGACTCGGAAAATTCGAGCGATTTCATTGATTTGGAATTTGCGTGTTTCAAGAAACTGCGCCTGCTCCGGCGAGATACCGATGGGCGTGTACTTCATGCCTTCTTCCAATACGGCAATTTTGTTTGCATTGCCGCTGCCGCCGAAGGTGGACTGCCAGCTCTCCCGCACACGCTGCGGATCTTTGATCGTGCCGGGGTGTTCCAGCACACCGCCCGGAGCGGCACCATTGGCGAAGAACTTCGCGCCGTACTCCTCGCAGGCGATCGCCATGCCGATGGCGTTCTTCGCCATAGCGATGGGACTGTAACCGACCAGACCGTCAAAACCCAAGCCGGGAATGTGCAGCACATCCGATGGCTGCAGCGTTACGGCGAACTCCTTGTTTTTGATGGCTTCATCTGAGCCACGATAATAGGTGTAATACAAATGCCCACTTTCATCTCTGTCCACCGACATCTTGTTGGGCATAAGCGGATACAGAGCTACGATCTCGTTCTTTCCGTTGCGGATGATTTGTGCATAGGCATTGCCCCACAGGAGCAGGTGCGTCATGAGGGTTTCTCGGAATACGAAGGAACTCATTTCCGGGTTCGGCTCATCGTGAAGTAGGTGGTAGAGCGGATGGTCGAGTGCCATTGCCTTGCCGCCGCTGTCCGTGTATTTGTAGAGATGCAGCGGCAGTCCCGCCACTGCCTCCGACAGGATGCGGACACAGGAGTACACCGCCGTCATCTGCATGGCGCTCCGCTCGGTGACGGTCTTGCCGGAGGTAGAGCCGCCGAAGTAGAAGCTGTAGGCGCTGCCGCTGGTGCGGTTTTGAGATTTCTTTAAAATATATAAAGCAGAAAATAGAGACATGCTGGAAAATCTCCTTGAAGAAACGGGAAATATGTGGTATTATTATTTTAGATTGGGATGTACTAAGGAGGGTGGCTATAAATGGCAATTTCCACTTGTAAAATTTTTGTTTCTTCAACCTATGAAGATATGATTCCTTATAGGGAAACTGCATCAGATGCTATTGCAAGTCTTGAGCATTTGCCGATTGGTATGGAACATTTTGCTTCTTCGCCGGAAAAATCGTTAGATGTGTGCTTATCAGATGTGCGGCGCTGTAATATCTATGTTCTACTAGTTGGTATGCGCTATGGCAGTATTGATACGGATACCGGTAAATCCTATACCGAACTTGAGTATGAAGAGGCTTTGCGCTATAATATCCCAGTTCTCGCTTTTATTATTGATGAAAATGAGTGCCCTGTCTTGCCAAAGTTTTTTGACTATGGAGAAAAAGCTGAGAAATTAAAAACGTTTAAGAAACGACTCTATGATTCTCATATGGCTTCTCGTTTTAAATCATCGGATGATTTGAGACAACTTATAATTCGAGCAGTTGAAGCACAGGTTCAAAAGATGAATGAAGATGTGCAAAAGGAAAATCCTGCTCATAGTACATCTGATGAGTATATCGCAGGCGCTCTAACATATAGAAAATTTATAGTGCTTCCTGAGCGATATAAGGATACTGAAGTACCATTGCGCATCAGAATCGATGGGAATTATGGCTCATGGAAGCAGAGGGATGTTTTATTTGAAGCCTATGGTTTACCTCCCGGAGATGCGTTAAGAATAAATGACATTACTGTATTGGGAGTTAACCTAAATGACATTGATGCAGATGGTGGTATCTTGGATTTGTATGCTGAAGGAAAAGCAGCAGATTGGCTTTTAGATAAAGAGGTTACTACAGGTTCCATTCTTGAAGGAAAGTTCCGTTTAATGTATGAGTTAGTTGAAGATATTACCCCTCGAGGCGATGCAAAAATTGCGGCTATATTGTTGGTAGAAGGAACTGCTGTAACAAATAAAAAGAAACGCAGTAGATAAATCAAATGATGAAAGGAGTATGTGCTACCACATATTCTTTTCAGATGAACAAAATCCCCCGGCTGTCGTAGACCGACTCACTGGTGTCGTTGCCGCAACGGATGGCTCTGTCCAAGGCCATCACCGTGGCAACGGCACCATCTATTTTCTCTGTGGATTTTTCCTTGTCCGGCTTGATGTTTCCGGCAGGGTCGGTGCGGATGAAGATGTTGTCCATCATCCAGCGGAGAACGGGGTGTCCACCGTGGGCAATTTTCTGCTCCAGCACCAGTTTCATCAGCTCCTTTGTGGGCGGGGACATATCCTTGAAGCCCTGTCCAAAAGGAACGACCGTGAAACCCATACCCTCAAGGTTCTGCACCATCTGCACAGCGCCCCAACGGTCAAAGGCAATTTCACGGATATTGAACCGTTCGCCCAGCTGCTCGATGAATTTTTCGATATAGCCGTAATGGACCACGTTGCCTTCGGTAGTTTGCAGGAAACCTTGGCGTTCCCACACATCGTAAGGGACGTGATCCCGGTTGACCCTCTGGCCCATGTTTTCTTCTGGTATCCAGAAGTACGGCAGGATCACAAACTTGTCGTCTTCGTCCAGCGGAGGAAAGACCAACACGAAGGCGGTAATATCTGTGGTGGACGAGAGGTCCAAACCACCGTAGCAGACCCGGCCTTCGAGGTCGTCTTCGTTTGTAGCAAAAGCGCAGCGGTTCCATTTTTCCATCGGCATCCAGCGCACAGCCTGTTTGACCCACTGGTTGAGCCTTAGTTGCCGGAAGGTGTTCTCCTCGGCAGGGTTCTGCTTTGCGGACTCACAAGCGGCCTTTACCTTGTCGACGCCTACCGTGATGCCGAGCGAGGGATTCGCTTTCTTCCAGACCTTCGGGTCCGTCCAGTCATCGTTCTCATCGGCACCGTAGATGACCGGGTAAAAAGTCGGGTCAATCTTGCGGCCCTCGATGATGTCCTTCGCTTTCTGGTGCGTTTCATAGCAGATGGATTTGGTGTCCGTCCCGGCTGTGGTAATAAGGAAGTAAAGCGGCTGCATACGAGCATCGCCGGAGCCCTTGGTCATAACATCAAAGAGCTTCCGGTTGGGCTGGGTGTGCAACTCGTCGAACACCACGCCATGGATGTTGAATCCGTGCTTCGAGTAGGCCTCTGCAGAAAGCACCTGATAAAAGCTGTTTGTCGGCAGGTACACGATCCGCTTTGTGGCCGTCAGGATTTTGACCCTGCGGTTGAGGGCCGGACACATCCGGACCATGTCGGCTGCGACCTCAAAAACAATCGATGCTTGCTGTCTGTCCGCAGCGCAGCCGTAGACCTCCGCACGTTCCTCACCGTCGCCGCATGTGAGCAGAAGTGCGACCGCAGCCGCAAGCTCCGATTTACCCATCTTCTTGGGTATCTCAATGTAGGCGGTGTTGAACTGCCGATATCCGTTGGGCTTGATGATTCCGAAGATATCCCGGATAATTTGCTCCTGCCAGTCGATTAGCGTGAAGTGATATGCTCCCCTTATGAGAGACAGTGAAAAAGAAAAACACTGTCATCATAGG
>ERZ835051.1633-NODE-1633-length-22421-cov-27.133462_pt1 | contig 22421 bp, 33 predicted proteins | sample MGYA00519575_ERZ835051 | MGnify/ENA primary metagenome ERZ835051 (study PRJEB31850, sample SAMEA3708769) | human gut metagenome | biome: human gut; feature: human-associated habitat; material: faeces | place: China | collected 2014 ... | reverse complement strand
TGTCGAGGGCCTGCATCCGCTCCATGTACTTCTTGTAGGCATCCATTATCATCTGCTGGGCGGCCATGGCTTTTGCGCGGAGCATGATGGCATTGACCACATTGGCGGTGTTCCCGTTGAAGACTTTCTCGGCGGCGACGAGGTTGTCGGTCTCGACGCCGACGCTGCGCAGAAAGTCGGCATTCTTTTTGAGCCACGCGGTCTTCTCGCCCTCCGTGCGCAGGGTCTTCCACTCGGCACGCAGCTGGGCGAACTTGCCCATCAGCTCGCCGGCATTGCTGGCAAGCGACTCCTTGTATGACTGGAATGTCGACTTCTGCTTCTGCGTGGTCTCGTTCTGCTTCTCCTGCTCCTTGGTGGCGTCAGCGGTGGCTGCGGCGAAGACCCCGACACCCACGGCGGCCAGAAGCACCAGGCCGGACATGTCGCCGAACAGTGCCTTGCCGACGGCCACGGCCACATTCCACGCCGTGTGCGCCGCCGTAGAGGCCGTGACCGCCGCCGTCTCCACGCCCGTTGCCGTGGCGCTGGCGGCGGTCGACACGGCGGCGGCACGCTGGGCGGCCGCCGTGGCCAGCAGGCGGACCTGCTTTATCTTCTGCATCAGCGCGGAATCCTTGTTGAGCGCGTTGGCGATTGCCTGGGCGCCGTTCACCAGGGCGATGGACCCCTGTACCTTGCGCAGCACGCTGTCGAGGCTCTCCTGGTTGACGCCGAGCATCGACGCCGCGCCGGATGCTATGGAGATGGCCCCGGAAAGGCCCGAAAAGGCCTCCGACATCGCGCTTATGGAGAAATTGTCATCGGCAAAGGCATTCGTGGCGGCAGTGGCGTCCGAAATGGCGTCCCGATAAGCGCCCGCCTGCCTTGCAAGCTCCGTAAACGTGTCGTTGCCGGTGAGGCCGTTGAGGTTCATGTCGGCCATGACCTGCTGGAGCTCCCGCAGCTGGCGGCGCAGCGGCTTGCCGGACGTCGAAATTTCGTCCATCCGCTTCCGCACCGCGCCGAGCTTGACGCTCAGCTCGTCCTTGCCGCTGAGGATAACGCTTAAAACTTTATCTGCCATTTAAGTTTCGTTCCATTTGTCTTGTCATCGCAGCCAGCGCGGCGCGCTCGTCTTCCGTCATCTCTGTGTCGACAGCCCCGCCGACGCCATCGTCCCATGGTAGGGGCAAAACGTCTGCGGGGCTTAAAGTCTTGGTTGAATTGGCCTGCGCCGTTATGTAGGCGAGCAGGCGGGTGCGCTCCCAGTCATCCCGGTGCAGCATGTCCCGATTTGTCAGCAGGGCCGCCGCCTCGAACGGCTCCATCCGGTGGAGCACATAGTCGGGAGCTATGCCATACTCGCCGACCAGCAGGGCGAAAACCTGCGAGGCGCTCAGTTTTTTTTTGAGCCGTCGCCGGTCTCCCGCCCCGTCACCGCCTGCGCAGCCTGGGAGCGCCGGCGCAGATCATCCAGCAGGGCCGCGAAGCCGTCGGCGGCGTCGGGGGAGACGTCGAGGGCGTCGAGGAAAGTGCGGAAGTCGAGCATCGGCTTGTCGGGATTGGCGGCAATCACCATGCACCAGCAGTAGAGCATCTGGTCGGTGAGGGTGTCGAGGTCGAAGCCCTTGCCGGTCACCTGCTCGTAGTACACGGCCGCGGCGGTCGACGCCCGCACGGCGTATTTTTCGCCATTGAGGGTAATCCGGGCGGTAATCACGATGCGGGCTTGTATTTGGTCAGCGACCCAGTGCCGGTGAAGGTGACGGTGAAGGAAGCCTTGTCGTCGTTTGGCATGTTCAGGTCGAGCGAGGTGACGATGGCATTGCCGGTCCGGCAGCCGGTGCCGGGCGCCCAGCCTGCGGACGGCACGTTGTCGACGGGCGTAGCGCCCTGGTGCTGCGAGGCCATGCCGAGGACCAGGGTGACAGGCGTCTGCGCAAGCTGGATGTCGAGCAGGTCGTCGTATGTCAGCCCCGGGTTCTCATCTCCCTGGAGTGTGTAGGCATTTTCCGAAGTCGCCTCCCAGCTGGTGATGCCGGCCACCACTTCCTGAAATTTGCCGCCCGAATCCTTGGAGGTCGTCTCCTTGGTGTCGGTGCTGACTTTGAGGGTGTGTGATTTCGCCATGGCGATGGCCTTGATTTCGTCTGCGACCTTGACGAAGGCCATCAGGTATGCGCCTTTTATCGCTTTCATTCGATAGTGATTTGAAATGTTAATATTTGCAGGTAGACGGCGTCCGGGCCGTCAGGCTCGACGCCCTCCGTGGCGCCGATCAGACGCACACGGGTGATGTCCCGGCGCTCCATGCTGACGCTTGTCAGACGAGCCATGGCCCGACGCGCCTTGCAGGCGATGTCGATGCTCCGGGCGTAGTCGGAGGCGGCCACGGTCAGCTCCACGGCCAGCTCCTCGGCGGCGGTGCCGTCCTTGTCGTACATCTCCTCCAGCGCCGTGCGCCGGTAGGTGATGAGGGGGAAGGTGGCGTCCACTGCCGGGATCAGCGGATAGACGTCGGCGATGCCGTGCAGGGTGCCGTGTATCAGCTGTCCGAAGTCGAGGGAGTTCTCAACCATGCTTCCAGGCTTTATCCACGGCCGACAGCGCGGCACGCTCCATTATGCGCAGTGCCTCGTTGTGGCGGCCCATGGCGTCGGTGAAGAACCGGCGCGGGGTCACGCTTCCGCGGTAAGCCCCGGCCTGCTTCTTGCGGCGGCTGCGGCCGGCACGGCGCAGCGCCGTGCCGGAATTGAGCCAGTGCGAGCGCATATCGGTGCGGATGGAGAGGAAAACGGAAACCATCAGGTCGCGCGCGGTGTTGTGCACACGCACGGCATCAGCCAGGCGCTGGCCGCGGAACGCGCCGACGGTCGTCGCGGTGTCCGCGCCGCGGACACGCCGCATCATCAGAGCACGCGCCTGCGAGGCCAAGTAACCGGCGCCGGCGCGAAGCCCGGTCATAACGGCCTGCGGGCAGCGCCTTGCCAGGTCGCTGACAGAGGCCTTGAGCCCGGCGTCCTGTATGGTTATTATATCCTCTGTCATTCTACTTGTTCACCGGGGTTATTTCGATTGTCTGGCACTGCATCCGCTTGTCGGGCAGCGGCGGCGAGTCCTGCTGCCACTCGCGCCCGTACAGCCGCACCCGCCACTCGGGAGAGATGGCATGGTAAATGCGCACGGTCAGGATCAGGCGCTGCTCATAGAAGGGCTCGTCAGCGCGGGTCGTCAGGGCGCCGCGCTGCTGCTGCACCCGCGCACGGGTGGTCAGCGCCTCCTCCCAGGTAACGGACCCCTTGCCGTACGGGGAGGCTGCATCCACGCGGCGCAGGAAGGTGACGGGGGTGTCGAGCAGTCCGGCTCTCATCGCTTAGAGGTTTTTGGCACCGTCAGGAACTCGACGCCCGCATTGTCGGCCGCGGCTCTGTGCCGAACCGGCGGTAAGGCGCCACGAGGTACTCCAGCGTCAGGGGCACGGCGGCCACGGTCGCGCCGTACACCACCGGCTCCCGGCTCGCGTAGAAGTGGGCCGTGAGCATCAGGATGGCCAGGCGCACCTGCTGCGGCAGCTCGCCGTGCCGCTCCTCCAGCTCGCAGAGGCCCGCGAGGTCGAGGTCGGCGGCTATGGCGCCCTCGGCCGCCGACGCCTGCGCCAGTATAAGCGCGTCGTCGGCGGTGAATGAAGCGTCGATGTTGAGGTGGCGCTTCACCTCTTCGAGGGTGACATATGCCGGGGCGGTAGCCATCAGGTGGTTTTCAGCTTGGCCTTGGCGAAGGTGGCGCGGCGGGGCCTGGCGTCCCAGTAGCTGTTGATGACTATGCGGGTCATGGCCTTGGTGGCCATCGTCAGGGTGTCGACAATCAGCTCGACGCCGCCCCACTGGCAGATCACGAAGTCGGCGAAGTTGCCGAGGATGATGCCCTTGGCGTTGTTGGTCACCAGGGCAGGAATGCCGTTCACGTCGTTGCCCTCCATGATGAAGCGGCCGCTGCCGGTGTCGCGGGAGGCGGCGCGGAGGGCCGCCTTGATGGCCGGGGACATGATGTAGCGGAGCTCGCCGGTGACGTTCAGCTCCTCCACCTCTCTCTCCAGGTCGATCATCTCCTTATAGATGGGGGTGACCTGGGCGGTAACGCCGTTGAACAGTCCCGCGGGCTGAGTGGCGGAGCCGGCGGCGTCTCCAAGGATGGTGGACTCGAGCTTCTGCCGCAGGGCCATTGCGAGGTCGGAGCGCAGCAGCGCCTCGGCGTTGACGCTGTCCTGGATCAGGAACTGGTTCGAGATGTCGATGTATGCGGTCAGGCGCTTGGGCGAGAATGTAATCTCGGAGAATGAGCCCTTGCCGTCGGTGGCATCGTCGTTCTCGGCCGCCCAGGTGGCGGAGGAACCGGAGTAGGAAGGGAGCTTGATATTGCCCACCAGCCCACTCATCGTCGTACAACCGGCCTGTGCCAGCACCAGGCTGTTGTACAGCGGGCCGAGAATATTGAGGGAGTCGGTGGCCACGGCCTCGGCGCCGTAGTTGGCGGTGCCGGCGGTTATGGCCGTAGGCGTGGTAGGCGTGGCCGACGTGTCGCCTTCGGCGCGGCCCTCGACGGGGAGCACGATGCCGCCACCAAAGTCGAGGTTGGCGCGGCTCATCATCTCGGCGCCGCGGCGGCAATACTCCTGGTCGGCCTCGGTCATGGAGCCGCCGCCGTTGCGCATCTGGCTGCGGATTATGCGCATCAGGGACACGCCGCCCTCGGCGTGGCGGCGCTGCGGGCGGGGCACAAATGCGTTGGGCGCAGGCGCCCCGGCGGGATTGGCGGAGCGGCCTTCCGACTGCTCCCGGGCCTCCTGCTGCTCCTCGGCAGCGGTGCCTTTGTCTTTGTCTTTTGCCATATTGTCATCGGATTTTTGTTCTTTGTCGTCATCGGCCTCGGTGCTCTCCGGCTCCTCCGCCGAGCGGGCGGAAACGGAGGTGTCCTTGTAGGCGGGGAAAGCTACTACGCTGACGTCGTAAATGCGGGAGATGTTTGTGATGGTGCGCTGCTCTATGTCGTCGTCGCACATCTCCCAGCGTTGGTCGCCAACCACGAAATAGAAGCTCATTTGGCGGTAGTCGCCGCGCCGGATGCCCTCCAGCACCGTATCGCCAAAGGGAGACTCCGGCAGGTCGCAACTGATGTAGACGCCGTCGTCGCGGCGCTCCAGCTGCAAGGTGCCTTCGCCCTTGCAGCTGCGGCCGAGCACTCCGGCGGCAGGGTTGTGCTCCAGGGTCAGCACCACGTCGGAGTTGGCAAGCAGCTCGTCGCTTATGGCTTCCGGCAGTATCATTTCCCGGAAGCAGCCGCCTATCACCGTAGGCGAGTTGAACACGATGGCCCGCCCCGATATGCGGCGGCTGTCGGCGCCCTCCGCGCGAAACTCGGCGCAGCGGAGCTCCGCAGTGCCGTGCCTGGGTCTTTTAGTTGTCATCTGAGGCTTGATTTTTATTTGATACAGTCCCGCTGCTATCATTTTGCAGGCGGTTGTCGGCGGGCATGTTCCGCCCGGCGTTCTGCAGCTCCATCAGGTTCACCTGCACGAAGTGGCTGTCGCCTCCGTCGATGTGCGGCAAGTCCAGGTCCCGCCGGATCTCGTTGACCGACAGCACGCCGCAGTTGAACATCTTGGAGTAGTAGTTGGCCTGCCCGTTCTTGTCCGCCCGCATAAGCCGCGCGGTGTTGAATCCGCACTGATACCCCTGCGACAGCTCGGCCGGGGTGAAGAGCTTCCGGGAAAATTCCTGCTCGAACTTGACGATAAGCGGCAGCAGCGTGTCGTTCAGGAATGCCAGCTCGGTGGCCTCCACGGTGGAGTAGGACGAATGGGTGTAGTCGAACACCTTCTGCGGCGAGACGTGGAAGAAGCGGCAGATGTCCTCGACGCTATATTTGCGGCTCTCCAGCAGCTGCGCGTCAAGGGGGGTGACGCTGATGGGGGCGTACTTCGCGCCGCGAGCGAGCACGGCCACGCCCCCCTTGTCGCCGAGTCTCGCCCACTCCTGCTGCATCTCCCTGCGCTGCTGGGCCGTCACCGCCACGTCCGAGGATATGACGCCGGCCAGCGCGCCGCCCGACTTGTAGAAGTTCGTGCTGCTCTCATTGGCGTACCCGGCCAGCTCGATGGAGCGGGCGGCGTGCTGAAGTGTGCTGATGCCGTTCACCCCGTCGTCGGTGTAGTTGAGCACGTGAATCATGTCGCGCGCCGGCACCGGGTCGCGCAGGCCCGCGACCGTGTATGTCGGCGGCTCGTCGATGTAGACGGAGGCGGCCACGGTCACGTCGCCGGGCGGCAGGAAGTGGATGGCCACCGGGGAGCCTGCGCGGTCGCGCTCGATATAGGCGTAGGCGTTGCCGCGCAGCAGCATCGACTGCACCATAAGCTCTATCAGAGTGTAGCGGCTGACCACGCCGTTAGGCGCGAGCGCCAGCAGACGGTAAAGCGGGTGTTCCGGCGCCACGGAGCTGTGGCCGCACCGGTCGCGGCGGTAAGGCTCCAAGGGCATCATCGCCATGGCCTTTGCCAGCACGCCGACGCAGGCGTAAACCACCGACAGCTGCATGGGAGCGCCGGGGGTGAGCCCTAATCGGCTGCCGAGACGCAGCACACGTGCGCCTTTGCGGGAAAACCTGTCTCTTATTGCAGAAAATATGCTCATGCGTTATACGGGATTTGTCATGCCGATGAAGTGGTCGGCCTGGCTCACGCCCAGGGCGGTGAGCATCGCGATCACTCCGTCTATCTTTTGCGCGGCCGAGGCCTTGACCGGCTTCCGGTTCTCGTTCCAGTCCTCCTTGATATTCACGTTCCGGAAGCAAAAACGGGTAACGGGACTATACTCCACCGCCGCGTTGCCGGACAGCATCAGGCGCTCCAGCTCCTTCGTGGGCCGGGAGAAATTGCCGATGGTCTGGCCGAACTCCTCCAGGGGATAGCCCGCCTCCGTCATCTTGATGGCCCACTGCGTGGCGTTCCACTTGTCGTAGCCGATGCACAGTATTTCGTACAGCGCCGCGTTGCGCTGCATGTCGGCACAGATGGCATCGTAGTCGGTGACGTTGCCGTCGGTGAGTTTCAGGAAGCCCATGCGCCACCATTGGCGGTACAGCTCCTTGTTGAACTTGTCGGACAGCGCCGACTGCGGGAGGTAGTAGTCGGTGAAAAAATGCATCATGCCGTCGGCACGCGGGAAGAGGTAGCTGACGGCGGTGAGGTCGCTGACCGCCGAGAGGTCGACGCCCACGAAGCAGATCTGCCCCGCGAGGGCCTCTCGGTCCGTCTTCGCCATCGCCCGGCTCACGTATGCGTCCGGCACCCATACCATGGCGGCGTCGCACCACTCGTTGAGGTTCTTGGTGCGCACGTTCACCTCCTCGGCGGGATTGTTGACGGCGGACGCGACCTGCTCCCGCAGGTACTCCTCGGAGACGGTCACGCCGAGATTGGGATTCGCCCGTCGCCACGCCGCCGGGTCCTTCCAGTCATCGTCCGCATCCATGGCGAAGATGACAGCGAAGGAGGCGTCATCCTCCTTCACGCCGTGGAGTATGTCCACGCACGTCTCCCGAAGCCGGTAGCAGGGGCATTCTTTGTTGAATCCGGCAGTGGTGATGACAAACAGCAGGGGGTTCCGCCGCATGCCCATGCCGGACGCGATCACGTCGCGCATCTGGGAGTTGGGCGCCGCGTGGTACTCGTCGATAATGCCGACCGAGGGGTTATACCCGTCGTTGGTCTTCGTGTCGGCGCTGATCACCTTGAGGCGTCCTGTGATCGAGGGCACTTTTATCTCGTCGCGGAAGATTTTCAGCCGCTTCCCCTGCGAGTCGAGCTGCCGGGCGAATTGGGACAGCATCTCGAAGTCGACCGCCTTCGCCTGCTCCCGGCTGTTCGCCCCCACAATCACCTCCGGCGACGCCTCGCCGTCGAAGAGCAGGAAATAGATTGCCAGTGCGTTGACCAGGAAGCTCTTGCCGTTCTTGCGGCTTATCTCGATATATGCGCGGCGGTAGCGGCGGCGCCCGGACGCCCGCCAGTAGAAGCCGACGATATTGGCAACGATGAACTCCTGCCACGGCTCCGGCTCGAAATTCATACCGGAAAACTCCGACTTGTAGTGCTTCAAGGCCCTGACGACGGTCAGGCACCGCTCCACCGCGCGTGGCCGGAACTCCAGCTCCTCGCGCTCCAGGTCTGCCAGGAAACGCCGGCAGGCGCAGCGCATGAGATCCCCGGCCTCCGCATCGGCGGCCGTGCGCTTCGCATATTCCATATACCGGGGAGTGCCTGCCATCGCAACTTACAGCCCAAAAGATAGCAGGCGGGCACCGCCATCCCGGCGACGCCCTCCACACAAAACCAACCGGGTAAAACAGAATATCTCTGGAAAAGCGAAAAAAAAAGAAAGAGAAGTCAGTCAGCCACTTCGCGGCTCAGACTCGAGAGCAAGAAGTCTCCGCCGTCCTCGCCACCTATATCCTCCAGGCGCTTAAGCGAAGCGCGCGCCTTGGACGTCAACCCGTATTCCCGGAGTAATTTCGTGAGCTGGGTCTGCGTCTGCATGACAATGGAGAAAGCGGCGGATGGCACGGCCACGCCCTGCTTGTTGACATCAAACATGCCGGTCTCGCGCATTTCCGCATGCGCGGCGAGCATGGCGTCGTAGCTCATGCAGATCATCGTCAGGCCACCCTCGTCCGCCCCCTCGAGCAGATCGAGGGCCTTGAGCTGCGTCGTTATCTGCCGCATATAGGCGGCCGTCTCCGGCCGCGCCCACGCGGGTATCTTAAAAGTCCGTCGTGCCATCTCTCAAAAGTTCAGCTATAATCTCACCTAATTCCTCCGTGCCCGCCCCGGCATGGAGAGCGTCGAGCACCCTCCACAGCCGCCCCTCGTCGATGCCGCGCAGCCCCTGCTCGTGGATCAGCCTGTGGCAGCGGCGGCACAGGGGCGCCACATTGTCCGGGGCGTAAGCCAGGGAGGCACGCTGCGCCTCGTCCATGCCGCTGAGTATCGGCGTCAGGTGGTGCACCTCCTCGGCCGGCGCCAGCCGACCGCCGGAGACCCGGCACAGGCAGGCCACGCAGTAGGGCATCCGATCCATGGTCGAGGCGCGCAGATGCCTCCACGCCGCCTTGTTATACAGCCGAGCGGCTATCTTTTTCCGCTCGTCCCGGCATCGGGAGCGCCGAGGCTTCGGCGCCTTCTTCAACCAGGGCATAGTCAAATGCAAGAGAGCGGCAGGTCGTCCGCATAGTTCCTGGCAAAGGCCATCTGCCTGGCCAATTTGTGATACTCCGCCACAAACTGATCCGCGAAATCCCTGCGACCGTCATAGACGGCGGTCATCCTCAAGAACGTGTCGTGCAGCAGGTCTTCGCTGATGGCCCCGAGGCGGGCGCGAATCTCCGGCAGCCTTGCCCGGAACAGCGCGGCCGCCTCCGGGTTGTTCCGGCTGCGGTTTATCGCCGCCTGCTCCCGGTGCCAGCGGTTATAATTCTTCTTCATACGATTTTTCCCCATGCTTCGCCCTCATCATAAACAGCAGCGCCGCGCGGATGACCGTCTGGCGGGACACGCCGCCCACGGCCAGCTCCCGGACGAACATTTCCTGCTCGCCGGTCAGCCGGACAAACACCCCGCTGCCATACCGCTTACTTGCCATTTTTTCGATCCACAATTTTCCGCAAAGATAACTAAAATTCGCCTAAATGCCAATCATATCCGGGCTAAAAAAGAGGTGTCCCTGCAACAAGGACACCTCCACAGCCGACGCCTGCTCTCGCTGTCAGACGAAGTTATTCTTTATTTACCGCAGGCAATCGGCTAAATCCTGGAGCTTTTAGATTGTCAGAGACTGTCCGCAGCCTCGTTCAGGCGATCTGCCATGTCATGCAAAGCCGCCCGCAGTGTCTCTTTCTGCGCCTCGGTGAACTCGCACTTGTTGCCGTTGCCGTCATAGCCGTTCAGCCGCTGGTATATCCATCCTCGGGAAAATCCAAAATACTCTTTGGAGATATTTCCCCATTTCAGCAGCGTCGCAACGCCGCCAAGCTCTTGTGCTGTTGCCATGGATCGATTATGTTGTTTTGACACTGCAAAGTTAGTAATATTTTTCATACTACGCAAGTTTTTCCTCGAAAAATTTTCACTCGCCGGAGATGTTGGCCCGCAGCCCCTCGAGCAGGGCATCCTGCACGGCCCGCTTGCCGGTCAGGGCCTCGGCCACGCGCTCGTCCACCGTCCCGGCGCCCAGCAGGCGGTAGACCTGCACCGGGCGGAGCTGCCCCTGGCGGTGCAGGCGCGCGTTGGCCTGCTGGTACAGCTCCAGGTTCCAGCCAAGCCCGAACCACACTATGTAATGGCCTCCCTGCTGCATGTTCAGCCCGTAGGCCGTGGAAGCCGGATGCGCCAGCAGCACGTCCACGTCGCCCGCGTTCCACGCCTCCAGGTCGGCCGCCTTCTCGTAGCGGCGCACCCGCAGCTTCTTCCTGGCCAGCCTGGCGGTGATGCGCTCCACGTCGTGCTTGTACTGGTAGAACACCAGCACCGGGCTCTGCGCCTGCTCCACAATCTCCTCCAGCATGTCGAGCTTGGCCGCGTGCACCGGCTGCGCCGTCCCGGCGTCGTCGTAGACGGCCCCGTTGGCATACTGGGCCAGCTTGCCCAGCAGGACGCCCGCGGAGGCCGCCGCGACGCTGCCGCCGGCCTCCTTTCCATCCCTCGCGAAGAACGCCAGCACCATGTCCCGCTCGAAGCGCCGGTACCCCTCCATGGCCTCCGGCGGCAGCTCCACCCGCACGTCGTGCACGATCAGCGGCGGCAGCTCCAGGTAGTCGCGCGCCTGCATCGACAGGCAGATGTCGCCGATCTTGTGCTCTATCGCCTCGCGCGCCCCGGCCTTGGGCCGCAGGTTCAGGATCATGTGGTTGTGCTCGTAATAGTCGAAGTAGGCGTCGCGCCAGCGGGTCACCGACGTCCCGAGCCGCTCGCCGCCGTCGAGGCAGTAGACCTGCGCCCAAAGGTCAAACAGCCCGTTCGGCGCCGGTGTGCCGGTAAGGCCGATCACCCTCCTGTAGCAGCGGCGCGTACGCTTCACGGCCTTCCAGCGCAGCGAGCGGTGGTTCTTGAAGCGGGTCAGCTCGTCGAGCACCAGGCAGTCGAAGGGCATGCGGGCGCGATACAGCTCCGCCAGCCACACGAAATTGTCCACCCCTACCACATACACGTCCGCATCCCTCTCGAGGGCCCTGAGGCGTTTCCCGGCGTCCCCGGCCACCACGCTCACGCGCATCCCAGCCAGGTGCCTCCACTTGGCCGCCTCCGCGCCCCAGGTCGATTCGGCCACCGTCTTGGGGGCCACCACCAGGGCGCGGCCTACCTCGCACCAGTCCTGGAGCCTCTGCAGCGCCGTCAGCGTGATCACCGTCTTGCCCAGGCCCATGTCGAGCAGCAGCCCGCAGGCCGGGTGGTCCACTATCCACTCTATGGCCCGCGCCTGGTACGGGTGGGGCCGGAACTCCGTCACTCCCCCAGCCATAGCAGCAGCTCCTCGATGCTTCCGACACTGTCCACCACGTGCACCGTGTACCCCATCCGCCGAAGCTCCGCGTGGCGGTAGAGCTGTATGGCCGTCGGCCTGCGGCCCCGGCTCTTCACCTCGACCCATGCCACCCGGCCGCCGGGCAGCAGGACCAGCCGGTCCGGGTAGCCGGTCATTCGGGTATTTGAATATTTCAGGCACAGCCAGCCGCGCTTCTCGCACTCCCGCACCAGCCTCCGCTCCAGGGCCTTCTCCGATTCCCCGGCGTGGCCCGCGATTTTGTCTCTTATGCTCATTTTTTGGTCATTTTGATGGTTGTCCACAAATCCTCGCGTGCGCGCGATGCACATACGCGTTTTTTTCGCGTTTTTACGCGTTTTTTACGTGTAATTTTTAATAAAGTCTTTTTATATATTTTAGTGGACAAGTGGACATTTAGAGTTAAGTAGCTTACTTGTAGGTGTTTGGGACGTCCACAAGTGTGTCCACATCTTTTTTGACTTGTGGACGAGTGGACACCTCGATTTTTCCAAGTGTCCACAAGTTGTGGACGAGTGGACACACTTGTGGACACTACTCGTCGGCATCATTTTCGATGCGTTTAAACGCGTTGAGGCGGATGCCGTAGGACTTTACGGCGTGGCTGCTCCTGGCCACCTCCTTCCATCCCCATTCCTTGAAGATGCGGTTGACCTCGTGGGTCTTCTGGCGCATCTTGTCGTTGTCGCGGCGCCAGCCGTAATACTCCATCAGGAACTCGCGGGCCGAGACCACGTCGCGCCGCACCGTGCCGACGGCCTTGAGCATCGTGTCGTCCGTCCACCAGGCGCGGCGGCTCTCGAAGCTCCGCTCCTCCCAGTCGGCCGGCACCGGGGTGTCGCAGAAGACGCGCAGGTCCTCGCGCATCGGGTCGTCGCTCCCGGCGTTGTACTCCTGCTGGAGCTTCCGCGCCCGGGCCTCCAGGCGCTCGTCGAGGTACAGGTTGAATTTCTCGTCGCGGGCGTAGTGCATCGCCTCGGCCCACAGCAGGTCGCGAGCCTCCGCCACCTGCCTCATGCTCTCGGCCACCGACGGCGCCCGCCGCAGCGACGGATCTATCGGCACTATCAGGAAGCGCCGGTTGCCGAACTCGCCCCGAAGCAGCTTAGGGTCGTTGCTGGTGCCGAAGAAGACTATGTGGCGCGGACGGCTCACCACGCGCCGCCCGTATGCGGGACGCATCATGTCGTTGGTGCGCGAGATGAAGGCCTTGACCTGCTCCACCTCCACCTTCTTCATCGCCGCGAACTCGGCCAGCTCGCACAGCCACGCGTGCTGCAGCTGCTCCACGGCGCTCTTGGAGTCCAGGGTGTTGAGGGAGTCGGTGAACCACGGCTCCCCCATCGCCTTGATCAGCGACGACTTGCCCGTCCCCTCCGGGCCAACCAGCGTCAGGCAGTAGTCGTACTTGCAGCCGGGCTCCAGGATGCGCCGCACGGCGGCGGCGAAGTGCATCCTGGTGGCCGTGCGGGTAAGCTCCGTGTCGGGCGAACCCACGGCGCGTATTATCAGCCGCTCCAGGCGCGGATGCCCGTCCCACGCCGGCAGCGAGTCGAAGTAGTCGAGCACCGGGTGCCGCCCGTGCCGCTGCGCCACGTTGCTCACCGCCGCCGCCAGCTTCGTCTGGTGCGAGATGCCGTAGACCTTCTCTATCATCCCCCACAGCTGGGCGTCGTCGGCGTCCGTCCACTGCTCCCCCTGGCGCGGCCAGGGCATGTCCCCCTCCACGCAGGTCTCGCCGGTGAAGCGGTTGTACCAGATATGGCCGCGCAGCAGGCGGTCATTGTCCAGTATCAGCTCCAGGTTGGCGATGGTGGGCAGCAGGTCGCCGTTGCGGCGGGTGTCGAGCTCCTCCATCCACGCCGGGGCGCGCCCGTCGATCTCGTCGTCGTCGATGCCGGAGAACTCCTCCCGCGCATCTTTGAAGCGGGCGAAGGCGCTCTCGGCCTTCACCTTCCGGTCGTTCATGGCCAGCTCCTCCATGCGCTTCCAGCTCTGCCTCTCGCCCATCGGCCTGTCGTCCGGCTCGTCGGCGCCGCCGCAGCGGTGTATGCGCACCAGGTCGAAGGCGTTGCAGAGCCGCCCGGCGGCGGGGTCGGTTGCGTTGTTGGCGTAGGCGAACTTCCCGTCGTAGCACACCAGGCCGCCGCTCACGTGGCCCGCCGTGTAGGTGTAGCGCCCCGCCTTGCGCGTCGGCTCGTAGACGTCGCCCAGGTAGGCCTCTATGGCCTCCTCGATGGTGTAGGTGCGGCAAAAGGCGCCTACCAGGCCCTTCTTCTCCGTCGGGTCGCCGGCCTTGTCGCGCATCCGCCGCACCACCCGCGCCTGCCTGGTGGAAGTCGGCCATGCCGACGCGTCGCGCCAGTCGGTGTACGTGGCCAGCACCGCGTCGGCGTCCAGCGGGCTTCCCGCCTGTTCCCTGTAATAAAACTCGCCGTCCCGGGGCGTCGAGGGCCAGTAGAACAGGCGGGCCGGTTGATATGTCGTGTCGTCGAAGGCGTCCATGCCCACACGCTCCGCCACCCGCCGCGCCACCGGCTCGTACTCCTCCGGGCCGAGGTCCCGGCTCAGAGGCACCACCAGCCGCAGCCGGGGTTTCTGAGGCGTGTGGGAGTGGGTGGAGTAGCAGAGCGCCGCCACGCCAGGCCACGCCCCGCAGAATCTATCCCACGAGCCGGCTTCCGCGAAGTCCAGGTCGAGCGTCAGCACCGACCGGAGCGTCACGCTGGCCGCCTTGCGGACGCCGTCCCTCAGGTACCCGCCCACGAAGCCGCCCACGTCCTTGCGGGCGCCCTGCTGCTCGCGGGTCATCGCCTTGTACTCGGCCGCCGTCTCGCCCGTGCGGGCCGTCCGGGCGCAGCGCCCGGCCAGCTCCTCCCACGTCATCTCCGTGTTCGTCCACTGCCGCGCCGTCCGGCTCGTCCCCGTAGCTATCTTGTATTTCTCCATTGCGCAAAAAAATATTAGCAAATAATCTTGAATTTATTTTGCAGATTCAAGATTATTTGCTAACTTTGCAGTGTCAATCAAGGGAGATTGACGGGGCGAACGCTTCCGGCCTGAATTGGAAGCCTAATCGAAAAATCCGGCACAATGAGAACCAAAGTTTCAATCACGTTCAAAGTGTGCGGAATCAGAATAAAAATCGAAGTAAACTTCTGATTCCCGGCGGAAGGGGCGGCAACCCCTTCCGGCCACCGGGTTTTCACTGCCGCAAAGTTAAGACAAATTCCCGAATCATGCAAAAAGACACTGACACCAAGGCTTCGTCATGGGGAGGCGCCCGCAGTGGCGCCGGACGCAAGAAGACCACCGCCCGCTCCATCGCGCTGCGAGTCCCCGCCGACGTCGCCGCCATCCTCGACGCCGTTCCCGGCCCCAAGTCCGCCTTCATCGTCGCCGCCATCCGCGCCTACGCCGCCTCCGGCAAGGACTGAACCGCATATATGCCGCCGCGGCGCCCCCGTGGGAATCTTGTATCGCTTCATGCTCATGCTTGTTTTTGCATGCCATTGCTGATACACATAGATTCTTCTGTTCGCATTCTTGGTTTTGCATATCTCGCATATTATTATTAAATTTGCACTATGTGATTGGTGACGCTCTCACGAAAGACTTTCAACTCGGCTTCGGATGTAGGTTCGCAGAGCGTCACTTTATTGCGGACTGAACCCGAGGCCGATGTTTTTAAGGCATGAACGACGAAATTGTAATATACAAGTCCGAGGACGGCATCATCAAGATAGATGTCCTCTTTGCCGATGAGACTGTTTGGCTGACGCAGGGTCAAATGAGCAGCTTGTTCCAAAGGGACAGGTCTGTTATAACCAAGCACGTTAACAATGTATTTGACGAGGGGGAGCTTGACGCAGCAAGCAATGTGCATTTTTTGCACGTTGCAAATTCTGACAAGCCTGTCAAGTATTACAGTCTTGATGTGATTATCTCGGTCGGATACAGGGTAAAATCCCAACAAGGCACCCAGTTCCGTATCTGGGCGACACAGAGGCTCCGCGATTACATTGTCAAGGGGTTTGCGCTCAATGACGAGCGGTTCAAGAGCGGAAGTTCGATGAATTACTTCAAGGAGCTTCTCGATCGGATTCGTGCAATTAGGGTCGAGGAGAAGGTGTTTTACCAACAGGTAAAGGATATTTACCGTCTCAGCAAGGATTACGACCCCGACGCGCAGATTACGCTCGAATTTTTCAAGAAGGTACAGAATAAGCTGCTTTGGGCTGTCAGTGGTCAGACTGCCGCCCAACTGGTCTATTACCGCGCGAACCACTGCCTGCCAAATATGGGACTCACGTCTACCTCCAAACCAGGCAAGGTGCGCAAGTGCGACATCACCACCGGGAAAAACTATCTTGATGAGGTGGAACTCCAAAACCTGAAACTGATAGTGGAGCAATATCTCGCTTTTGCGGAAACGCAGGCTCTCAACCATCGTGTGATGTATATGAAGGATTGGGTTGAGAAACTTGACATGCTCCTTACCATGAACGGTCACAATATCTTGGAAACCGCCGGAAAAATCAAACATGAGCTTGCCGTCGCGAAAGCCGAGAAGGAATATGCCCTCTATCTGGAAGAACAAAAACAGCTCGCCCGGCTTGAAAGCATCAAGGAACTTGACAGGGATTTGAAGAGGCTTCAATCCAAGAAAAAGTAATCCACCTGTGCAAGCCTCAAACAATTGAGAGTGAATTGTTCTCATATGTACTTCCCTTTCACGTGGTCCCGGAACTGCTTCGCCGCGGCCCCGGCGGTGCGGTCGAGCACCAGGGCGGCGGTGGCGTAGCTTATCCCCTCCATGCGCATCCGGCGCAGCCGGAGCCTCTCCTCCGGCGTCCACCTCCTGTGCTCGCGTAGCACCAGCCCCATGCAGTGCCGCATCTCCGTCACCGCCGCCGCAGAGCGGCCGGTCGCCCGGGCGATCTCCGCGTCCGGGCGACCGGCGGCGAACATCCGGCGCACCGTCTCCAGTTCGGCGGGCGTCCACTTCCGCTTCCTGTTCATGGGCCCCCGGTTGACGCCGGCGAAGATGCATCGGGCGTAGATGGCCTTGAGGCTGCGGCCCAGCCTCAAGGCCATATTCCTGCACGACACACCCGCCTCGTACATCTCGCGGAGCTCCCGGAGCTCCCTATCCGTCCACGCCCTGCCGTTCATCCCTCGTTCAGTTTTTCGGTGAGTCCGGGCGAGAAGCGGTAAATTGTATCCCCGGCGGCGCAGCTTTCGGCGAAGGCGCATATCCATCCCCGCACCGGGGCGTGAAAGTCGCATCCGATGCAGCGTTCGGGGTAGATTTCCGGCACTTTTTCGTAGACCTTTCCCTCTACGATTATCCCGTTGATTTCAGTTTTCATTCTTCTTCTCCTTTCTCCCTCCAAAAGAGGGTGCATTTAGATGGGTCTGTCGGTTTATACATCGAATTCTATGTATCTGACTGGATAAGAAACACTGACACTCTGGATTATCTCGGCACATGGGAAGCTCTCAATAATCCCAATTTTAATTATGGTGAATTCACCATAATTAAAATTGACTGGTCGTATTCTTCGGTTGTCATTGTTTCCTGAGATTCATCATTGTTTTCTTTTCGTTGATTTCGGTGTCATTCATCTCTCCGTGATGATTTCGAGGTTGAGCTTCAGGGCCACGAAAAACTCGATGTCGCAGCCACGGGAGCACTCCCAGCCCTCGCACAGGTAGATTGCGTCGCAGTCCATGAGCGCCCGCAGGTCGCAGCACAGGTGGTCGGCGTAGGTCGGGTTCTTGCCCGCGTAGATGTTGAACGGGTTGACGGGCCTGTGGCCCATGCGGCTCAGCTGCGCCGCCGCGAGGTCGGCCTGCCGCCGCGCCTCGTCGATGTCCCTGCCGCTTATGGGCAGGCTTATGTAGACTTTCATGGTGTCGTCGGTTGAGTGCTTGTCAGTTCGTCGCCTATCTGCTCCTCCAGGGAGTCGGCATCTTCATTGGTCATCTCCAGCGCCTCAAAGCTCAGCATGACGTTCCGATTGCGGCACCGAACCCGAAACCAGTTCTCTATTATCGCCACCCGCTGGGCAAAATCGGCTTCGTCCCGTATCGGTCGGCAAGTAAGCGTTTCAGCCGGAGTCTTGAGCCTCACGAACAAACGGGAATACTTCTCTTTGCCGTTCACGACGACGGACGGCGCGCCACCACATCCGGCTGCGCTTATGCCCTCGGCTTCGGGGTCTATTCTGTCCCCGTGCTCCAGGTCGTACACTCGTCCCGTTTTCGGGCCGATGAACTTTTTCGGATTACTCATTTTTGTTCTGTTTTAGTTAGTTGGCGCCCCCGGCGGCTTCGACGCCGCAACCTCTCCGAAGTTATGGCCACGCGGCATTTCCGTGGCGGTCTCGGGGGCCGGTGCCCGCCGCGCATCGCTGCGAAGCGGGTTAAGTATGGAAAGATGTAAACCAAAACTATACTAACCTTTGCGCCCCCGGCGGCGGCGAAGCCGCAACCTCTTTCCACTGTCACAGCCGGACGGCGTTTCTCCGGCGGTTCCGGGGGCGTGTCCCCGCCTACCCTCACGGGCGGGCAGGGGAAAACAAACCTTAAAATCCAAACTTACATCAATGCGGGAAGCTCAATCAATCCCATTCGTCGTCGATGGCCGAGGTGTCGACGCCGGCGAAGTCCTCCTTGGCCGACTTGCCGCCGCCGAGGCGCTGGCCGTCGTGCGTCTTCATCACATTGTTCAGGGCGGCCGCCACGCCAGCGTTGCCGCTGACCTTGTAGGGGTACAGCGTGATCGACACTATGGCCTTCATGCCGCTGTAGATCTGCTCGGCGTCCATGATGGGCATCCGGTCGCGGTCCACCACCTCCGGGCGCCGCTCCGTCTTCGCCACGATCACCCAGTGGCCGTGCATCGTCTCGTCCTCCTTCTCGTCGCCGTCGCGCAGGGCTATGTCGAGCTTGGCCGGGAGCTTCCCCTCCCACTTGCTCTGCTTCCCCTGCTTCTTGGCGGCCTCCACGGCCGCGTGCAGCGCCTCGACGGTGGCCTTCTCCTTCTTCGGGATCAGCAGCGTGACCGCATACTTCCCCTTGCCCGTGTTGTCCGGGTCGTACTTCTCGGTCAGGTGCACGTAGCTGAGCACCACCGGGCCAAGGACGACCCTGCTCTCTGTTCGTTTCGGTTCTATCATTTTCGTTTGCTTGCTTTTAGTTGATACTTAGTCGTCGATCTCTATCCCGGCGAACTCGTCCGCCCCCCTGTACGGGGGGCGCGGGTCGCCGGCCTCCACCAGCGCGGGCTTCCCCGGCGCCTTGGTCACGTACCCGCCGAGCACCTCGCGGAAGCGCTTCCTGCCCAGGCTCCTCTCGAGCTCGGTGAGCGTCTTGAGCTCGCGCGGCCTGTAGATGTCCTCCACTCCCTCGGCTGCCAGCCGCTCGGCCACCGCGCCGGCGTCGGAGAATCGGCGCACGCTCCGGCCCTCCACCACCTTCCAGCCCGGCAGCGCCGTGCCGCCCAGCGCGAGGCCCAGCGCCCGCTCCTCCATCTCCCTGACCCAGGCCTTCACCGTGCCCAGGCGCGGCAGTATCCTCTCGGCCAGCTCCCCGGCGCCCACCTGGCCGGGCACGGGGAACTCCCCGCCCAGGCAATAGGCCGCCAGCTCCCGGCACTCGCCCCGGCACCGGCAGAACCGGCACCAGTCGCCCGCAGCCGCCCGGCCATAGCCGCCGGACGCCTCCCGGATCCTCGGCGCCAGAGTGTCCCGCATCCAGTCAGTCAGCGCCGCCAGCGTCGTCTCGTAGCTGTCGATGTGGTTGATGCGCGGCTGCACTATCGTCATCCGTATGCTCTCCGGCACCGGCAGCCCCTTGCGCTCCATAAGCGCCACCGCGCCCAGGGCGTAGATCATCATCTGCGGGTTCTCCTCGGCCTTCACCCTCACCCCCTTGCCATACTTGAAGTCGAAGACCTCGAGCTGCCAGTCGTTGACGATGATGGCGTCCGCCGTGCCGTGGCAGGCCGCGCCGTCGCGCCCCGGAAGCGCCACCCTCGACTCCACCAGCAGCCGGGCCTCCCCGTCCACGCTGCGGGCCTTGTTCAGCGCCTCTATCACGAGGCCCGCATACTGCTCCACGTAGCCGTCCATGTCCGGCGAGTAGAACTCCCGGAGCTCGTCTATCTCCTTCAGCTCCTCGGGCGTCCCCTTGTCGCCGTTGTAGATCTTCAGCGCCCTGGCCGCGTAGGCGTGGGCCAGCGTCCCCTCTTTCGCGAAGTCCGAGCTCGCGTCCGGGTAGGCCTCCTCCCGCCGGGGCGCCGCCGTGCAGTGCAGCCAGCGGTGCGCCGCCGACGGGCTGAGCCGTGCATGCTTCTTTCCCATCAGAACGGGGCGCCCTCCTCGCGCGGGAGGACGAAGCTGCCGTCCTCCCCTATCTTTACGGATTCGAGGTCGCGCACGAAGTTAGGGCGCAGGTCGTTCGGGATGCCGCTCGGCACCGCCGCGCCGTAGGTGTCCGCCACCAGGTTGCGGATGAAGCCCGTCAGGGCGCTGTAGCGCGGGTTCCTCTTCGGCTCGGCGCCGAGCAGGCGCTTCCGGCACGCGTCCATGGCCGCCCTCAGCTCCCCGTCCGTCACCGGTGCCACCTCGAGGTCGAGCTTCTCGACCAGCTCCGCGCCGCCAGGCATCTCCCTCACCCGTTCGAGATCGCTTTTCACGGCCTTTCTCTCCGTCGGCTGTGTAGTTGGCTTGCTTTCGCCCGAAACGGGCTGTGCGGGCCTCCCAGGGGCCTCCACGGGCCTCTCCCGCGTCGGCGTCGGCTCCGTGGCCTCGCCGCCGCGTGTCAGAGCGTCCAGCAGGCGGTTCGCCACCCGCTCCACGCGCTCCGATATGTCTATCGTTGCTGTTAGCTTTACGTCCATCGTGTTGTCGTGTTAGAAGTTGTTACGTCTGTCGACGCGGTGCACCTCCGGGGCAGCCAGGGCCGCCCACAGCAGCAGGCACATCGACGCTATCTGCATCGTGGCAGAGGCCTTCGTCCCGGGCGCCGCCGTCACCAGCGACAGCAGCATCAGCACACCGGCCAGCCCCACCATGAGTCTTATTGTTCCCGTCATGTCTCAGAATGTTTGAAGTCTGTATTTTTTCTCCCACGCCTCCGCGATGTCCTTGCCGAGGAACACCGGGCGGCCCTCCACCGTGTAGCGGCGTCGTATGCGGCCCGCCAGCACCCACCTGTCGAGCGTCCGGCGGCTCACGCCGAACATCTCCGCCGTGTCCCGGGGGCAGTAGCGCCCGTCGCGCAGCACCCTCGGCCTCTCACCCTTCATGGCTCGTCCCCTCCATGAACTCGTTCACCCTGTCGAGCAGCGTCCCGGCCTTGCCGTCCACCGGGAACCCGGCCCGCAGCAGCCTCGCGGCGTCCGCCGGGGCAAGCACCGACGCGGCCTGCGCGTCGCGGTTCAGCATCAGCGCGGGGCGGGCATCCTCCCACACGCTCTCCGCCAGCAGCCTCCGCTGCTGCTCCACCTCCAGGCGGCGCCTGCCGTTACGGCCCTGGGCCCAGCGCACCGGCACCATCCGCTTCCAGGCGTGGACGAACGTCGTCCAGTCCACGTCGGCGCGCATGTACATCTCCTCGATCGCGTCCCACTCCGTGGAGCCGACCTCCACCCGTGTGATTTTCTGAAATTCTTCCTTTGTCATCGCTTTGTCGTTTTTTTGTCGTTTTCTTTGTTTTCTTTGTTTTCTTTGTTTTTCGCTTCCCGTTCGTACGCCTCCGCCTCGCTGTCACCTATCGGACGCGCCTCAAACAGAAGCTCCACGTTCTGATCCTTTACGAAGCGGTCGTACCATTGCGCCACGGCCTGGACTCTCCTGGCGAAGTCCTCGCCGTCCTCTATCGGCCTGTAAGTCAGGATCTCCGTCGGCGTCCTGAAGCGGATAAACAGGCGTTTGTACTTCTCTTTCCCGTGCAAGAATGCCGAGGGAGAGCCTTTGTCCCCGGTGCACCCTATCCCCTCGGCCCCCGGGTCTATCTTCTCCCCGGCCGCCAGGTCGTACACACGGCCCGTCACAGGGCCTACATACTTACTCGGCTGTCCCATGCCGTCAGTCCTTGAACACCGTCCTTGTCAGCCCCGAGTCCTGCTCGCCCTCGCCCGGCCATCGCCGCACCACCACCGAGAGCGTCGTGGCGCCGCGGCTCACCGCGTAGCGCGCCCTGTCCTTCTCCCGGCTGCGCATCTCCATCGCCGTGCGGTACACGCTGTCCAGCTCCGCCGCGTCGCGGCACACCACCGTCAGCACCTCGCCCGGCTGCATCGTGCGCAGGAAGTCCATCGTGATCGCCGCCATGGTCAGCTCTGCTTGAGGAACTCTCTTGCCAGCCTCAGCGACTCTTTCCTTTTTATCGCCATGATTGCGGCGAAATTCGCCGCGCCGCCGATGCCGATAATCGCTACTGCACTGGTGTTGACCTTCGTCGCCTCCGAGTCGAGTCCGTCCTCGTCCAAGACAATGTCCATGTCGGCGGCCGCCAGGACCAGCCCCCTGTGCTCCGGGCGCATCTCCGTCCACCGACTCAGCAGGTCCCGCGCCGCATCCAGCAGCTCCTCCCCGTCCTCGGGGCCGTAGTTTCCGGGCCGTCCGCCCTCTCGCTTCTCCACCAGCGCTCCATCGCGCTCCTCGGGCTGCAGCCCGCGTGTCTTGTTTTCTTCTTTCATCTTCACTGAATATTTAGTTGTGTTTTCGTTTGCACGAGCAAAAGGAAACGGCTAACTTTGCCGAGCGTTTGTTTTTGGTATGGAATGGCCGCCAGCCGTTCCCCTTTTGCCGTTGT
>ERZ835051.1620-NODE-1620-length-22564-cov-9.460616_pt1 | contig 22564 bp, 19 predicted proteins | sample MGYA00519575_ERZ835051 | MGnify/ENA primary metagenome ERZ835051 (study PRJEB31850, sample SAMEA3708769) | human gut metagenome | biome: human gut; feature: human-associated habitat; material: faeces | place: China | collected 2014 ... | reverse complement strand
ACGAGGTCGAGATCCTCCGCCGCATGGAAGAGGGCATCTACGACCATGAGGCCTATGAAAAGGCACTGGCCTGGACGAAGGAGCACTGCAAGGAAGGCCGCGACGACAACCCCGAATACGTCGACTTCCTCGGCGAAAAGCGCCGCATCAAGTTTACAAAGGAAGAAAAAGAGAAGCAGTGGGAATTCACGATCAAGATGTACTGCATCATCAAGGATCTGATCCAGGGCAACAAGAACCTGCCTGCAGGCTTCATTGAAGAATCCGTCGGCCATAACGCCATCGCTGCCGGCTTCCAGGGCCAGAGACAGTGGACGGACCATTGGCCCAACTGCGATTATCCTGAGGCTGTCCTCAACTCGTCTTTCGACTTCGAAGGCCCGAAGGAGCCGATGGTCTTCGCAACGGAAAACGACGTGCTCAACGGCCTTGGCATGCTGTTCATGGAGCTGTTGACGAACCGCGCGCAGATCTTCGCCGACGTGCGTACCTACTGGTCGCCTGAGGCGACGAAGCGCGTCACCGGCTACGATCTCGAAGGCAAGGCGAAGGAGAACGGCGGCATTATCCATCTGCTGAACTCCGGCGCAGCCTGCCTCGACGCCTGCGGCGAATGCAGAGACGAGAATGGCAACGCTGTCATGAAGAAGTGGTGGGAGGTCACCGACGAGGACATCAAGAAGATGACCGACGCGACCGTCTGGTGCGAGGCCGGCTTCGACAACTTCCGCGGCGGCGGCTTCTCCAGCCACTTTGTCACCCGTGCGGAAATGCCCGCGACCATGATCCGTCTGAACCTTGTCAAGGGTCTCGGCCCTGTGCTGCAGATCGCCGAGGGCTGGACGGTCAAGCTGCCTGAGGAAGTCACCGACACGCTCATGGAGCGCACGAACCCCACGTGGCCGTGCACCTGGTTCACGCCGCGCTGCGACGGCAAGGCCGACAGCCCGTTTGAAAGCGCCTACTCCGTCATGCAGAACTGGGGCGCCAACCACGGCGCGATCTCCTATGGCCATGTCGGCGCGGATCTCATCACGCTCTGCTCGATGCTGCGCATCCCCGTCTGCATGCACAACGTCGCCGATCAGGACATCTTCCGTCCGGCAGCGTGGAACGCGTTCGGCATGGACAAGGAGGGCCAGGACTACCGCGCCTGCGCCGCCTACGGCCCGATGTACAAGAACATCCGCTGAGCCTTCCAAAGGGCGGGCGGCAGAATAGACTCCCTGAAGACTGACGCAATGCTTCAGCGGGAGCAATCATGGATGTCTGTGATTGCTCCCGCTGTTTTCGGCAATACAGGAGCATTTCATCTGCCGCCTTGAGTTTCTTCGCGGATTCGTATATACTGTATGGCAGATAAATGGAAAGCAGAGGAGGGCGCAGGATGTCCGGCGACGAGGCATTGTATCGGCAATATCTGTCCGGCGACAACACAGGGCTGGAGGCTCTGATGAAACAATACGGCGACCCTCTGACGATGTACATTGACGGCTATCTGCACGATGTCCATGAGGCGGAGGAGCTGATGCTCGACGTTTTCGCCTATCTTTTCACAAAGAAGCCGAGGATCCGGGATGGAGGCTTTAAGGCGTATCTGTATAAGGCGGCGCGACACATGGCGCTGCGCTGCAAAAGCAGGCGGAAGCGCCTGTTCAGCCTCGATGAGCTGGCGGACGAGCCGGACGGCAGGCTTCTGGCGGAGGAGGTCGTCCGGACGAAGGAGCGCAGCCGCATCCTGCACGTCTGCATGGACGAAATGAACCCGGACTACCGCGAGGCCCTCTATCTCACCTATTTTGAGGGCATGAGCTACGCACAGGCCGCGCAGGTCATGGGCAAAACGGTGAAGCAGATCACAAACATGGTATATCGCGGAAAGAAAAGCCTGCGCAGGCTGCTGGAACGGGAGGGGATCACAAATGCGGAGCTATGAGGAACGGTGCGCGGAGGTGAAACGGCGAATTGCCGCAGAAAAGCGGAAGAAACGGCTCCGGCGCGGCAGGCTCGTTATGGCAGCAGCTGCGGCGGCGTGCCTTGCGCTGCTCGCTGGCGTCTTGATCGCCATGCCCGGCATGACCGCGCAGCTTCAACCCGACAGCTGCACCGGCTTTGAGACGGCGGCCAGTATGTATGGCGGCAGCGACGCGTTGGGATATATTATCGTCGGACTTCTGGCTTTCCTTTTGGGTGTGTGCATGACCATCCTGTGCTTCCGTCTGCGGCAGATGGAGCGGGACGAGAAAGACGAGGGACAGCATGGAGCTGATTGAAAATCTGCTGCAATTACTGGTCACGTTCGCCGGGGCGTGCCTTGCCGGCTTTGCGTATTGGAAAAGCAGAGCGCAGAAGTATTTTCTGCTGTTCTGCTTCTACGGCTGCTTCGCGCTGGGCGCGCTTTACTGGACGCTGTATCTGCTGCTGTTTGGCGCGACGCCGCGTGTGTTTTATGTGTCGGAATTCGGCTGGGTGGCCAGCATGATCTTCCTGCGCATTTTGCAGGCAACGCTCTCTGGCCCGGACGAACGTGCCTTCCGCTGCCGGGTGGTATGGCTGGCACCGCTGGTCGGCGTGCCGCTGATGGTGTTTTACTGCACCTATGGGGATATCCTCTCCAACCTGATCTGGTGCGGCATGATGATCGCGCTCTCCTTCTGCTCCATACGAGGCCTCGCTTATGCGCGTCGTCAGACCGGTGCGGCGCGGGATATGCGGCACTTTCATACCGCCGTGCTGTGCTTTGCTGCGTCTGAATATCTCCTTTGGACGGCCGGCTGCTTCTGGCAGAACGATTCGCTGGCAAGCCCGGCCTTCTGGTGCGATATTCTGCTGACGCTCGCCATTCTGGGCCTGCTGCCCGCTACGAGAAAGGCGGTGCGCACATGACCTACATTGAAAACATTTTCATCTGCATGGCCTCGCCGCTGCTGGTCGCCGCCTTGTGCATGGGTAGGCGGCGGCTGCGCTTCTTCCTGTTCGGCGTTGCCGGGATGGGGGTGTGTCTGCTCTCGGCCTACATCAATACCTTCCTTGCGGCGGTGTATCAGGCGGACGCGCTTGCCGCCACCGTGGAGATCGCCCCGGTGGTGGAGGAGGTGATGAAGCTGCTGCCGCTGGTGTTTTACCTGCTGGTATTCGAGCCGGAGGCGGAGCGGATCAAGCCCGCCGCGATCACAGCGGCGCTTTCCTTCGCCACCTTTGAAAATGTGTGCTATCTGATCCAGAACGGAGCCGGCCGTTTTTCCTTTATCTTTTTCCGGGGCTTCGGGACGGGGGCCATGCACGTGCTCTGCGGCCTGATCGTCGGCGGAGGGCTGACGTATGCGTGGCAGCGGACGTGGCTGAAAATCGCCGGAACCTGCGGCCTTTTGGGCGCGGCCATCACCCTCCATGCGATCTATAATCTTCTCATCACCTACGGCGGCACGGCGCAGTACATCGCCTATGTTCTGCCGGTTCTGCTGATCACCGCAGGCAAGCTGCGCATTTTTCGCTCACTGGGAGGCAGCAGGCTTGCCTGAGCGTCCGCAGCTTTTTGCAATGCACGAAAAAAGCTTTTAGCGTCAGCTGCCAAGCGCATATGTGCGCCTGGCAGCTGACGCTAATGCTACGGCGTATTACGAACCGCTATGGAGATCTGCGCCGTCGCCATCCCCGGAGGCGAGGGTATAAAGGCCGCTCAGATAGGCCCATGTCGTCTGGTCGATCTCGCCGGTCTGCGGGAGTGCGGCCAGCCGTTGCAGCCATTTGACCGCCGCGACCGAGGGCGCGTCGTGAACCCCGGTCACGGTCAGCACCGGGGCGTTGACGTAAAAGCGCGCAAGCGCCTGAAGCATGGATTGGATCAAAAACAGGTGCGAGTTCCGGCTGCCTGCGGCAAGCGTGCGGTTCGGCGTCCAGCGGACCGTGACCGGCGCGGCGGGCAGGACGGACGGGCTTTGGACGGTATAGACCGCGACGAGTTTGTTCCACGTCGCGTTGTCCGTTTCACCGGTGACGGGCAGAGCGTTCTGCCGCTGGAATTCCCGGACGGCCTGCACGGTGTTCGGCCCGTAAATGCCGTCCGGTACGAGCTTTAAAAGCGTCTCGTCCACGTGCGCGATGGTGCGGAGCATTGTTTGAAGGCTCCGGATGGGCTGACCGACGTAGTTGGCGGGTGTGTTCATACGATGCGCACCTCCCTGTCCTGCATACCCGACTTGAGCGTTATCCCCGGAAACTGCACGAAGCGCGTGGACTGCGCGTGCTGCAATAAAAACTGCATCCCCGCCAGATCGGACGCGCTCTGCGCGTCCGGTGTGCCGGTCGGGGCGCTTCCGGTCAGACGCTGGAAGACCGCGAGACTTTTTTTCGTCTGTGCGTCCAGCTTCCTGGTCTTTTTCGGCGCGTCCAGCTCCGGGAAGGCCGCCGCTGCGGCGATCAGCTGCTCCTGCAAATCAGCCTCCGTCACGGCCATCGGCGGACGTGTGAAAGGGAAGAGCGCTTCGTCTTCGAAAACGGTCGTTTCGATGCCTGCAAACTGCGAATAGATGCTGTCCCAAGTCGCACGGTCAACTGTGCCCGTTTCCGACAGGCTGTAGGCGCGCTGGAAGGTCGTGACGGCTTGTGTAGTCGTGTCACCGAATACGCCGTTGACCGGCGGCTCCTGCACGGCGGAATTAAACTGTGAGATCACAGACAGCATATATTGAAGATGCGTCACCTTCGCGCCCTGCTCGCCGGGCAGGATCTGCTCGGGATATTCCCACGAATAGCCGTAGAACGTCTGCCCCAGCGATTGCAGCTCGCCCAGCTTCAGAACCGCTGTATAGAGCAGCACGATTGTGTACCACGTCGCGCGGCCCACAATGCCGTCGACTGTCAGAGAAAAAATGGACTGGAACGCGCGCACGGCGTTTTCCGTCGCCTCGCCGAAGATGGCGTCGACAGGAACCTTGGGAATGGCGGGGTAGTTCTGCGAAATGCGGTTGAGCGCGACCTGCAAAAACGACACGTTCACGCCGATATCGCCCCGCCGCACGGGGCTGCCGGGGTAGGATTCCTGCAGATTCTGTACGGGCGCGTTCGTCACAAGCTCCACATCTTCCCCGTAATATGTACGCAGAATATCGATGGAGTTTGCGCCGTCCTGCGCCAGATACTGTGATCCCCACTGACTCAGGCCCTGACAGGTGACTGTCACGCCGTTGCAGAATTTTGCCGCCAGCGGCTCGACAAAGCCTTGCTTCCGCAGATAATCCGTGAACAGCTCGTCGACCAGCTCGGAGATATTTTCATAGATGTTGCGGCCATTGATAAATTTCTGGTCAATGGCCGTCGAGGACGTGATATCGAAGGAATACCCCCGGCTGCGGTAATACTCGGTGTAGATCCGATTGAGCGCGAACGAGATGATCGCCAGCGCGTTGGCCCGCAGCGCGGCAGGCTCCCACGTCGGGTAGACCTCGCTGGACAGGACGTTTTTCACATAGTCGGAAAACGACACGGTAACATTTTCCGCGTTCGAATCCGGCGAACCGAGATGAACGGTGATGCTTTCGGGGATGTACGGGGCGATCGTCGCCAAAAAGCTCCCTCCTTTACAGATCCTGCGCCTGCGATGGGATGTCGAATTCCTGCGTCTGCGCGTAGCTGTCCGGCAGCGTCGGCGTCGGGATAAGCACGATCTGCTGTAGCGTCTGGATACCGGGGAAGATCTGCGCGTTGTGGATGAACACGCGGTCATAGCCCGCACGCTCTCCGCGCAGGTCGACAAGGGCATAGGGCATCTCGGCGGTCTGCCGCGTCTGGCTGTCGGACGCCGGGGGCGTGGGAACGTCAAAGGGCTCGGTAAAGCCGTCATAATTTGTCATGCGCACGGCCAGCAGCTCCTGCCTGCCGTCCGGCAGCTCCTGCGTGATGGTGAGCGTCGCGCCCGGAATGGGGATCTGCGCGGCGGATGTCACGATCTGCGCGGTCACGGTTCCGTATTCCTGCATTATACCGCCTCCTTTTTGCTTTCAGCCGTTAGCATATGCGGCAAACACAAAATTTGTGCATGAACAGAGACTGACCTGCGGATACTAGATAAAAAAGCAAGGGAGCGGAGCAGTATGAACATGACCCCGAAGGAATATAACCGCTATGTGGCGCGGCTGGCTAAAAAATCGCCGCTGGGAAAGGATCTGCTGAACAGCTTTCTCATCGGCGGCCTGATCTGCGTGGTCGGCCAGCTGATTCTGAACGGCTACACCGCGCTGGAGCTTTCTGAGCAGGACGCGGCGGCGGCCACCTCGGTCAGCCTCGTGTTTTTGAGCGCTGTCCTGACGGCCCTGAGCGTCTATGACGATCTGGCGAAGATCGCGGGCGCGGGAACACTCGTGCCGATCACGGGCTTTGCCAACGCGGTCGTCTCGCCTGCAATTGAATTCAAGGCCGAGGGCTTCGTCACCGGCATGGCGGCCAAAATGTTCATCATCGCCGGCCCCGTCATCGTCTACGGCACAGTCGCCAGCGTTCTTTACGGCGTGATCCTCGTGATTTTCGGCGGTTAGACTTCCCTTTGGGCGGAAGATCGGGTATAATCAGGTTGTAATTCGATTCCTCTCAAATTCTGGCTGGAGCGGGACGCTGCTCCGCCCGACGGGCTGCAGTGATTTTTGGGGAATTTACGGCGAATGCGAAGACTCTTGCCCGTTTTAGCGTAGGGGCAGACGACTCTGTCCGCCCGCAAAATACTGCGTTTTCGCGGAAATCTGCGGTGAATTTGCGACATTTTCGGGCCGACAGAGTCGTCGGCCCCTACAGGGTGCGTTAAAAAACGCAATAGAAAACCACTCACGCTCATTACATAAAGGAGACACCTCATGTCCAACAGAACCATCTGCCTCATCAACGATTCCTTCCCGCCCGTAACAGACGGTGTTGCGAACGCGGTCGTCAATTATGGCCGCGCGATCACCGAGAGCGGGAGCAGGGCCGTCGTCGCAACGCCGGCCTATCCCGGTGCGGATGACAGCGGCTTCTCATTCCCGGTCGTGCGCTATCCCAGCATCGACATGACGAAGCTCGTCGGCTATCACGCGGGCTTCCCGTTCTCGGAGAAGACCATGCAGACGCTTATGGAACACCCGTTCGATCTTATCCACTGCCACTGCCCGATCACCTCCGCCGTCCTCGCGCGCGAGCTGCGCGCCCGCATCCACGTCCCGGCGGTCTTTACGTACCACACCAAGTTTGACATTGACATTGCCAACGCCATCCACGCAAAGCTTTTGCAGGAGGGCGCAAAAAAGCTGCTCGTCGACAACATCAGCGCCTTCGACGAGGTCTGGACGGTCAGCCATGGGGCAGGGGAGAACCTGCGCTCGCTCGGCTATCAGGGCGACTGGCGCGTGATGCCGAACGGCGTCGACTTCGCACGCGGCCGCGTACCGGAGGAGGACGTGCGCGCGGTCTGCCGGGACATTGATCTGCCGGAGGGCGTGCCGGTTTTCCTGTTCGTGGGCCGCATGATGTGGTACAAGGGACTGCGCATCACGCTGGACGCGCTCAAAAAGCTCAAGGACGCGGGGCACCCGTTCCGCATGGTCTTCGTCGGCAGCGGCGGGGATAAGGACGAGGTCGTCGCCTACGCAAACGAGCTTGGGCTTTCGGACTGCGTGTTCTTTACCTCGCCCCAATATGACCGCAGCGTCATCCGCGCGTGGTACTGCAGGGGCGATCTGTTCCTGTTCCCGTCGACGTTCGATACGAACGGCCTTGTCGTGCGCGAAGCGGCGGCCTGTGAGCTGGCAAGCGTGCTGGTGCGCGGCAGCTGTGCCGCAGAGGATATCACGGACGGCAGAAACGGCTTCCTGATCGAGGAAAACGCAGACTCCATGGCAGCGCTGCTCGCAAAGCTCTGCCATGAACCGGAGGTCCTGAAGCGCGTGGGCAGGCAGGCGCAGGAGGAGATTTATATTTCCTGGGACGACGCTGTCCACCGCGCGCAGCAGCGCTATGAGATCGTGATCGAGCAGTACCGCTCCGGCGGCCATTCCGCCCGCCGCCGCTTCTCCGACGAGTATTACCAGTCGCTCGGCCTGTGCGTCGACGTGCTCAAACGCAGCCGCGAACACCTGCGCGAGCAATGGGACGCTTTCGCGGAGCACTTTCAGTAACGATATGCAAAACGCCGGAGGGCGCTCCTTTGGAGGCCTCCGGCGTTTTTATGCCCTGATTCAGTTTTTCAGCTTCCACGCAAGGTCGTTCAGGAACAGCTCCTGCTCCAAGCCCTCGACCGTGGTGTCCTTCGTGATGTGGACAAATTCGATTTCCATCATTCTCGCCCAGTCGCGCAGCTGCTCGGCAGTCACGTCGTAGGAAAGAACGGTGTGGTGTGCGCCGCCAGCGGTGATCCAGCATTCGACGCCCGTGGTGAGATCGGGCATCGCGCGCCACATAACGCGGGCAACCGGCAGGTTCGGCATGGGCATGATAGGCTTGACGGCCTCAATATCCTGCACGATCAGGCGGAGTCTGCCGCCCATGTCGATGAGGCTCGTGACAACGCCCTTGCCAGCCTTGCCTTCAAAGACGAGACGGGCGGGATCCTTTTCGTTCATGCCGATGCCGAGGAAGTGCGTCTCGATGCGCGGACGGCCCGATGCAACGGACGGGCAGACCTCGAGCATATGCGCGCCGAGGCTGTATTCCTGACCTTTTACAAGGTGATAGGTATAGTCCTCCATGAACGCGGATGCGCCGTTGCCGTTTTCGCCCATGGCCTTCAGAATGGCGGTCATGGCCGCGACCTTCCAGTCGCCCTCGCCGCCGTAACCGTAGCCCTGCGCCATGAGGTGCTGGGAGGCAAGGCCCGGCAGCTGCTCCATGCCGTAGAGATCCTGGAACGTATTCGAGAACGCCTTGCAGCCCTCCGCGTCCATCATCTTCTTCATGGCAATTTCTTCGCGCGCCTGATAGCGGATGGCATTGATATCGTCGGTCGCAAAGTCATACTTTTCGCGGTAAACGGCCATGAGTTCGTCAATTTCAGCCTCAGAAACGGCATTCATCTCCTTCACGAGATCGCCGACGGCCCAGGTGTTGACCTCCCAGCCGAGCTTCTTCTGTACCTCTACCTTATCGCCCTCGGTGACGGCGACGTTGCGCATATTGTCGCCGAAACGCATGACCTTCATGTCCTTCGAGACGGCCACGCCGATGGCCGCCTTCATCCAGCTGCCGATGCGCGCCTGCACGTCCTCATCCTGCCAGTACCCGGCGATGATCTTGCGCGGCTTGCGAAGTCTCGCGCCGATGAAGCCGTGCTCGCGGTCGCCGTGCGCCGCCTGATTGAGGTTCATGAAGTCCATGTCGATCTCTTCATTGGGAATTTCGCGGTTATACTGCGTGGCGAAATGCAGCCACGGCTTCTGGAGCAGATCCAGACCGTTGATCCACATCTTCGACGGGCTGAACGTGTGGCACCACGTGACGATACCGGCGCAGAAATCATCATAATTGGCCTCTTTCACGACCTGCGTGATCTCGGCGCTGGATTTAGCTGTGACCTTGTATTTGAGCGGATACGGCAGCACGGCGGACAGCTTCTGCGCCATTTCCTCCGCGCGATTGGCGACGGTGGTCAGAACGTCCTCGCCATAGAGCGTCTGCGAGCCGACGATGAACCAGAATTCATAGTGTTTCATAGTATCTCTCCTATCAAAATTACAGATTGCGGTGCTTATTCGTCCTTGTTTTTGCGCGAGAGCACCAGACTCTGGATCACAAGGAACAGACATATCATAGCAGAAACCGTGATATTTGTCCACCATGCCTCGTCAAGTCCCAGCGAGGAGACGATATTCTTGATCGTGCTCAGGGACAAAACGCCAAAGAGCGTGCCGATGATATTGCCGACGCCGCCGGTCAGCATTGTGCCGCCGATGATGGAGGACGCGATGGCGTTCATTTCCGCGCCGCTTGCGTGCGACGGGGAGCCGGAGCCGACGTGCAGGAAATACACGAAGCCGCCGATGCCTGCGAGAATGCCGCAGATGAGGTGCGCGAGGAATTTCGTGCGCTTGACGTTGATGGCCAGCATATTGGCGCTGTAGCTGTTGCCGCCGACCGCATAGACGCTTCTGCCGAACTTCGTCCAGCGGAGCACCACGAACAGAACTGCCACGACCACGAGCGCTACAACAACGCCGATCTCCACATAGGCAGGAACATACGCGCCCAGCTTATTGACGGAGCCCATGCCGGGCACATAGATGCGCGTTTCTTTCAGCGCCTTGAACGCCGCGTTTTCGACGTTGAACTGCGTGGCGTTTACAATGGTCGTCATGCCCTTGGCAAAGAACATCCCCGCAAGCGTGACGATGAACGGCTGGATTTCAAGATACGCGATCAGGAAGCCCTGCACGAGACCGAACGCCGTGCCGATGCCGAGCGCCAGCAGGATGGCTGTCAGGACAGTCCCGCCCTGATAGTCGAGATTGACCGCGCAGCTCATGCAGACGAGCGCGGTGAGCGTCCCGACAGAAATGTCAATGCCGCCCGTGATCATGACGAGGCTCATGCCGCACGAAAGCGTGTTGCCGCCGAGCGCAACAGCCAGGATCGCGTCCATTTCGATGTCCTTGGCGACGACGGAATAGTTGATGGTGGAGAAACGGCTGACCTTGATAAAGCCCGCAACGGCCACGCACAGGCCAAGGATGACATAGGTCATTGCCGCAATGCTGGTCTGCATCGCGGCGGACGCGTTTTTGTATCTTGCCGTGCGCGGCATGGCGCAGCGCAGTGCGCTCAAGGCGAAAAACGACCTTCTCTCCGCGCAGATCGACCGGCAGAAGGAGCATTATGCTGCGCTCACCGCGCAATACGCGAACATCCGACGTATGCGGCACGATATTGCCAAGCATCTTGACACCATGCAGGCGCTGCTGCAGTCCGGACAGTATCAGGCTGCCGCGGCGTATTCAAACGAGGTTTCCGCGCAGGCGCAGGTGCAGGCGCATCTGGGGATCTGCGAGAATCCGATCGTTGACGCGTATCTGTTTTCCCGCTCACAGGAGCTGGAGCGGCAGGGCTTCCGCGTTCAGCTGCGCGTGCTGCTGCCGGGCGGCCTGCGCGTTCCCATCAGCCGCACCTACCGCAGCACTGCGCGCGAGCAGTTCTTCTCCCGCTTGCAGATATAAACCCGCACCGCCTTAAATTGGCGGTGCGGGTCGTTTATTTTCGTTCTGCTGGCTTTCCGCAGCTCAGCCGGTCACTTTTTGCAGCGCCAGAGGAAGGTGACGATCTGGGCGCGGGTGCATTCTGCGTCGGGGCTGAAGGTGGTGCGGGTGGTGCCCGTGGTGATCGCTTCCTTTACTGCCCACAGGACCGCGTCGGCGTAGTACGCGTCGGCGGAAACATCCGTGAACGGGTTGCTGCTGCCTGCCGCCGGGGACTGCTCAGAGCGCCAGAGGAAGGTCACGATCTGGGCGCGGGTGCAGGTATCGTCCGGGCTGAACGTCGTGCTGCTCGTGCCCTTCGTGATGCCGTTCTCGACGGCCCACAGAACCGCGTCATAGTAGTAGCTGTCCGCGGGAACGTCGGTAAAGGGCATGGTGCGGGATTCGGGCGCGGGTCTTCCGGCGGCACGCCACAGGAAGGTCACGGCCTGCGCGCGGGTGCAGATGCCGTCCGGGGAGAAGTGCGCGGCGTCTGTGCCGGTGGTAATGCCGTTTGCAACGGCCCAATCCACGGCGTCTTCATAATAGCTGCCGGACGGTACGTCGACAAAGCTGCTGCGTACCCGGAACTGCACCTCGATGGTGTGGGACGCGCTGATGTTCTCGAAGGTGTAGGACCGCACCGCGCCGATGCTCCGGCCATCAATTTTCACGTCGAAGACGGCATAGCCCCTGTTCGGCGTGATGGTGAAGGTCTGGTTCGCACCCGCCCGGACGCTGACGTCGCCGCTCGGCGTGATGAAGCCGCCTGCACCGGCAGTCGCCCGGATGATGTAATAGCCGGGAACGTATCCGCCGCTGCCTCCGCTGCCGCCGGTATAGGTCCAATGGGCGTACACGATGGTATTTGCCGCGAAAACGGTACTGGTCGTGATCAGCTCACCGCCGTTTCGCTCCGTGTACCAGCCGTCGAAGCGGTAGCTGCCGCTTCGGAACGCGCCGGGCAGGAACGCCAGCCTGTGACCGATGGTCGTCATGCTGCTGACGGCGGGCGTGCCGCCGTTGCCGTCAAAGAAAACGACAAATTCATTGACGGGAACCGGCTCCCAGATGGCATAGAGCGTGATATTCGATGTCACCATGATAGCTCCGTCGGCGATCACGCTGCCGCCGGCGCTGAGCGCCCAGCCGCTGAACTGCATATTCACGGGCGGGATAAAGCCGCAGGCGGGAAGGGGATAGCGGCTGCCCTCTTCAACGGTGACCGGTTCCATGCTGCCCGTGCCGCCGTTTGCGTTGAAGGTGATCGTGAACGTGGTCGGAATCACTGCGGAATCCTTCCACAGAGCCTTGATCTCGGTGTTTCCGAGCACGACGTAGCCGTCGCCCGCATTGTATTCAATGCCGCCGATCTCCCAAGCCTTGAATTCCTGACCAGCAGGCGCGGTAAAGCCGCAGGCGGGAAGGACGTACCGGCTGCCCTCTTCAACGGTGACCGGTTCCATGCTGCCCGTGCCGCCGTTGGCATTGAAGGTGATCGTAAACGAGCGGGCTTCGCCCTCTCCCACGACGACCTCTGTATCGGGGCTGGCGAAGTGGTTCCGATCCTCCGCATAGCGCACGAAGTAGCTGCCCGCAGTCAGATTTTCAATCTCGCTGCCGGTGCAGGCTGTGTAGCTCGCCTCAGCCGCCGCACGGTATTCCATGCTTGTATCCGTGCCGGTGATTTTGCCGTCGCTGCTGCCCTCGGTGGTCGGGCCGACGCCCTGCAGGCCGTCGGGGGCCTCCTGTTCGGCCCGTTCGATGCGCCACTGGGCTGTTGCCGCGTCCGTCGTGCCGTCCGTCCACCTTCCGGTTTTGGAGGTAACGCTGACGGTATACGTGCCCGCGTCCGTGGCAGTGTTTCCTTCGATGTTCATCGTTTCGGCGTCATAGCCCTCTACGTTGGCAAGCTGCTCCCCGCCGTTGTAGACGTATTCGCCGGTGACGCGGATGGCTGTCGGCTTGACCGCCCTGATCTCCTCAAACTCGGCAATAATTCTGACGTCTGCTGCCGGCTGGATAAAGGAATCCGCGTCGTCATGGTCGACTGCCAGGCCGCTGTCCGATTCTTCGACCAGCAGGCTCTTCAGACGGTACCCTTCGTCCGGGACCACCGAAAGCATGACCAGATCGCCCGCGTAGAACAGAGGCGTGCCGTCCGCATCCGTCTGGGCAGCGTTCGTCGTGACCGTACCGTTTGCGCAGTCTGCAATCGTCACCTTATACTGCGGGTCGCCCTCCACGGTCACCTGCACCGAGATGTTCTTCATCCACTCCTCTCCCGGACGCGGGACAACATCCAGTTCCGAAAGGTTCTTTTCGTTGTCTTTTGTGCCCGCCAGGATCACCGTTCCGTTGACCGTGAAGGTCTGCTCCCGCGGGGAATTCGGATCATAGGTCCCCGGAATCGTCCAATCCACATCGACAAGCATCCAGTTCCCGCCGCTATGAGCCGACTTGACCCCGATCTTGATCTTGGAGAGTTCCTCTTCCAGCTTCTGCGTTTTGGAAATACGCAGCGGCTGCACAGTTGGCTCATCCCAATAACGACCCTCCTGCCCCACATCCATCAGATAGTTCCACGTAGCACGGAGCCAAAGGTACTGGCTCTTGTTCCCGCAGGCGTCTTCGATGAAAATGTTGTGGTCCTTGCCGCTCTCGTAATCTGCGGGGATCGTATAATAGCCATCCTCATCCGGCAGCAAAACGGTATAATCCGCAGACTCCTGGGGTTTGCGGTACCACACCGTGAAAGGGGACTCCTCCTCTACCCTGAACCGCAGATCACCGTAATATCTCCCACTGCTCTTCAGTTCCTCACCGGTAGAAAGATCAATGGCTTTCGGAGCCTCCACATCGGCGGTCAGGTTCGGTGTAGAGACATAGGCCGTTCCCTTGACGTTTTTGGCTTTGGCGTAGATATACCAGCTGCCATTTGCGTCATACTCCGCGGCGTCTATATGGGCCTCAGGCCTGTAGATAATGATGACCCCCGGTTCCGGGTCCGGGTGCTTGTATTCGATCCAGGGAATTTCACCTTGCTTATCCATCTCCGCCAGCTGCTCCTGTGTGTAGCGCTTCGGCGAACTGAAGTAGCAGCCGGGTTCTGTGGCGTTTGTTGTGTCGATCCTTACGGCCACCGAATAGCGGTTATTGTCCGTATCCTTGCGTGCAGCCTTGAGATAGTACGTTTCGTCCGTATCCGCGCTGTATCCCGTAAAGCGCTGGCTCTGCCCCAACTCGAGCTCCACCTGCGGATACACCGTGGAATACTCCAGCAAAAGTGTCCGGCTCCTGTTGATCAGGCCTACCACGAATTGCTTCTTTTCTTTGTCATATGGGATTTCCTGCCCGTCCGCCTCATCGGTCAGCTTTACCGCCGCATCCTCCGGCAGCTTCATCGTGAGGATCAGATACTCATTGTGCGCCAGCAGCTTATCCACATACGTCTTGCTTCTATCCGGACTTATCACCTGCACCCGGTGCCGCCGGTAGACCGTCACCGTTGCCGTGGTCTGGTTGCCTGCGTTGTCTGTCGCCACGACGGTATATTCATTTCCCGCGTCATTGTTGCCGCCGTCCGGCGCGGGAAGAGAATAGGTAGAGCCAACTGTCTGCTCCACACCGTTGATGGTCACCGACTTGATGCCGGAGGACGCCTCTCCCGATGCCGCTGGGTCGCTGACGGTGAAGGTGTACGCGCCCGGCTTTCCCTCGAGCGTTTTTTCATCGCGGACATCCTCGGCGGTATAGATCCCGCCGTCCTCCAGCACCTCCAGAACAGGCGCTTTCGTGTCCGTTTCCATGATATGGCCGCAGACATCGCAGACCAGCTGGTGCGTTTCCGTGTTCCAGCCGCTGGATTTGTGTTTGCCGTTCTGCGCAGACTCCGGCGCGACCGGGTCGCGTGCCTGACACCTCATATTCCTGCACGCCCAGACGTGGCACGACTGCCGGTTGACCCAGCCGAAGTCGTGCTTCCCGTTGCAGGGGTCGTCGATCAGCTCCAGTTCCATCGCGTTGATCGCCCAGCCGTAGTTCTTCACGTACGGCAGCGTCAGCAGCTGCACGTCGATACGCCCGTTCTCATTGGGGATCAGGATATCATAGAGATTCCAGAAGAAGGTAAACTCGTCGTTGCGGTTGATGGCTTGCGCCTCAACCTTCAGCTTTATCAGCTTTCCATGGTATGAGCCTATTTTGATGGACTTGTAGTCTTCGGGCAGGGGGTTTCTGACAAAATCTCCTATATATCTTAGCACTGTGCTGTATACCTTGCCCGAGTATACAAGATCGCCGTAGCCCATAACCGCTGCGTTCGAGGCATATTGATTATAGCCTGTTGTAAGCGTCAGCTTCGCGTCCGTCACGGTGATGTTCTGACCGTGGCACCAGCGGCCGCCGCCGATGGCTGCGCCGTATGCGCCGTGCGCGTTCACCTCGCCGCCGGTGATGGTGATATCGCGCGCCGGGACGTACTGACCGCCGCCGATGCCCGCGCCGTTGTATCCGCCGCAGGCGTAGATCTTGCCGCCGTAAATGTTGATATTATAGGCTGCGGTGTCGCCATCCATGTCCTGCTCCGATGTCCAGCAGCCTCCGCCGATACCGGCTCCTGCCGTGCCGCCGGTGGCGGAAATATCGCCGCCGTAGATGTAGATATCGCGGCCGCGACCCTTGAAGCTGCCGCCGATGCCGGAGCCCGTTTCGCCGCCCTTCGCCTCGATTTTACCTGAGTAGAAATACAGCTTCTCGCCGCTGCCGTTTCTGCCGCCGCCAATGCCGGCTCCTCCGTCGCCGCCCTTGGCGATGATGGTGCCGCTCCAGAGCGATGGGTTCGTCTGAGAGCCGAAGTGCATATTTGCGCCGTGACCGTACATATCCAGGTTGAACAGACTTTCTGCGATATTGCGGGTCGCCCAGCTTCCTCCTATGCCCGCCGCTTTATAGCCGCCCTGACACGTCACCGTGGTGCCCTTCATCACCTGCACGCACAGCTGCCCCTCGCTGCGGTTTTTCTGAATGGCCGCCCGTCCGGTGGCCCCCGTCAGCTTACTGTCCCGGTTGATAAAGTACAGATACGCCGACGCCTTTCCATGCAGCTCGATGGCCGGTGTCTTGGCGTCCTTCTTCACCTGAATATTCACGTTATCCAGGAAGATGTGCGGTGCCGCCTTCTTTCCGTTGATCTGGATCTTCTTTGTCCAGACAAAGTCCGGATCGCTTGAGGACGAATAGATATAGTATGTCTTGCTGTCCTTGATGTTGATGTCGCTCGTTCTGTTGCACAGATCGATCTCCACATCAAATTTTGCGGGGATATTATCCATCGCGCCGGTCTCCGCTGCCGACGCCGTTGTCGGCAGCATGGTCAGCACCATGCAGCATAGGAGCAGGATGCTGAGTATTCGTTTCTTCATTGGCTTTTCTCCTCCTGTTCTTGCGGGTCCGCCCCGTCTTTTTTCTGGTTTTCTCTGATTCTGAGCCAGATGCACAGCGCGGTGATCGCTGCCGCCGCGGCAAAGGAGACGACGCCTACCAGCACATAGCCGCCCGCGTCCTCCCGCAGCAGCATCGCGCCGAACACGCCCCATGCTTCCGGTTGCCCCGGCCCGACGACCGTGCCCGCCGCCTGCATCAGTGCCGCGAACAGCAGCATACACGCGGCGGACAGTCCGCAGATCTCGCGCTGCTGTTTCCGGCGGGCGTACTCGTGCCTCCGCTTTTTGACGAGCGCGACCCGCCTTGCGGTATCATACATGTCTCTGGCCCACTCCTCTCTTCATGGCTCGAACGTGGTGACGTAAAAGTCCCTTCACTGATATAGGTACAGAAAAACGGAAAAACTCTCACCTAAAAATCAAATTTTTTTAAAAAAATAAAAAAAATAGAGAGCCGCACAAAATCAGCTTTCTTCCGCCTTCAGATAACGGGCAATCAGCTTGCCTGCCGCCAGAATCCCCACAGGTAAAAGATACGCGATATACTGCGCTGTGCCGCCGTAGGCAATCAGCAGGTTATAAATTGCGTGAAAGGTAATCGCCGCCCCAAGCAGTCCGCAGGTTCCGGCAATTTTCAGCCACGTCCGCCGCCATACATACGCAAGCCCGCCGCCGACGATGGCTCCGCAAATGACATGCATTGCTCCCGTTCCGATGCCACGGAAGAAAATAAAGGAGAAATGCGCGGCTCCGTTTTGAATCAGATAGCAGATATTTTCAAAGGTCGCAAAGGAAAGCGCAGTAATCACTGCGGCAATCCCAATCTGCCGCGCCTGCGGCTCAAATACCAAAAGATAAAAGAGCAGCGGCAACAGCTTCATCCCCTCCTCCACCACAGGTGCAATCTCCACAGTGGCGGCAAAGGCATCCGCCCCATACAGCGCCGCGAGAAAGGTATTGAGATATGCAGAAAGCAGACACATGCCCATTCCCGCAAAGCAGAACAGAAAAGCCCCTGTATGCCGTTTTCCCATGCACAGGGCGGCAATCAGCAGAGGCGATGCCATGCAGATAAAAATATTTTCCATATATGTCATGCCTGCACCGCCCTTCCTGTGGCAGGCAGCAAAGCGAATACGCAGCCCGTCAGCAGAACATCAAACCCGTAATAAAGGAAGGAAGCCGAATCCCCCTGTCGGAAGCAGCCGGAAGTCCAAAGGATATATTCCGCCGCCACATAGCACAGCACCCCGATATGGAAATATCGCAGCTGCCGCGCCGCTCCCGTCTGCGTCCGCGCATAAGTAAGCCCCCGTATCGCATGATAGGAAACAGCAATCATCATGCCGCACCAAAGCAGATTCGAAAGAATATCCCCAAAGGTGCAGTAAAATATACATAAGGGAACGCCTATCAGGAAGGCAATCCGCGCCCTTCGGCACACAAAGCCTCTTTCCTCCGCAGAGGAGAGGGAGTATTGCAAAATAGAAAGAAAAATAACGCTTGCCACCCAGCCAAACTCCGACACATAAAAAACCTGCGGCGTTTTTGAGAACAAAAACAGATGCAGCGTCCAGTACAGGGAGCCGAGCGCAAAGCAGCCATAAAAGCAGGTCAGCAGAAAATACGCCTGCTTTCTGCCCTTCAGATATCGCATCCCGCTCAGACAAAAGCCCAGCAGGGTAACAGAGAATTGCACAAAGTTATCGGCAAGTTCCATTCGCATTGTCCCCCTTTTGCTCCTCCGACTGTTCGTCCTTATGCAGCAGGCAGATACGGAAGCACGCGATTGTCACACACACACCAAGGACAAAGGCGAGCAGTCCGGTCACGATATATCCAAGCGCAGCACTGCCGCCCAGCATTGTTGCCGCTGTTCCAAAGCCGGAGGACATGCTCGGCTCCATTCGATTGACCATATCGGGCATAAAAAGGGAAACCCCAACAATTACCGCAAGGCACGCCGCCACGCCGAAAACGGCGGCAATCCGTTCCTGCCGCTGCCTTCTTTGACGCTCCTTTTCCGCAATCCGCCGTTTTACCTCTGCAATTCGTTCCTCATGACTCCGCATTTGTGATTCCCTCCCGTTCCAGTAATCCGCGCAGACGGCCCTTGCCCCGATACACCATATTGGTAATCTGCTTCTCGCTTTTCCCCATAACCTCAGCAGCCTGCAAATAGCTCATGCCCTCAAAGTAGACCAGATAAAGCGCCTCTCGGTAATCCGGATTTAACGCAGCCATGCAGAAATGCAGAATCCGATCCCGCTCCTTTGTGCGGACAACCTCCTCCACCAGCGTCTGTCCGTCCGGCTCCTCGGTCAGGTTATCCAGGCTGAAGAAAAGCCGCCGTCTGCTTCTGCCGCGCAAAGCCATGTGCCGTGCCGCTTTATACAGATAGGCCTTTAAGCCGCCGTCTCGAATGCGTGGCTTTTTCGTAAATAAATAGGAAAAGACTTCGATCATCAAATCCTCCGCTTCGTGAACGTCATGCAGATAGCCGTTGATATATAAGGTCAGCGGATTGCCGTATTTTTTCATCAATGCCACAAGCCCCGCTTCATCGCCGCAAAGATATCGCCTGTAAAGCTCCTCATCCATCGCCATGCCGTTCACTTCCTTTCCACCGCATCCCCTCAGCACAGAAAGGCATTGCGCCGCAAAAGGATGTCCTCTGTCTGAAATACTATCTCCAGTATATGCGAACATCCGCATAAATTCAAGATTTTCGTCATCAATCGCCTCTGCATGCCGCCGGCAGAATTTTCTAAGCTGCTCCGATGCGGAAACCTGCATCTTCTCCCCCGGTTCCGTCAGAAATCCATAAAACTGCGGACTGACTGCAACCAACTTGCTTTTCTCGCAAAAATCCTCTATGATAAGCTTAAATCAGTTATTTTTTCGCAAAGGAGGAACCTTCTATAGATAAGGATTTTCTGAAATTTATGTCATTCGTCGCCTTTATGGAGGCAAAAAAAGAAGCAGAACGGGATTGCTCTGTCGAAGCTGCGGAATGGCAGGGGCCCATCCCTACCGTCAGAAGAAAGCCAGACCCTGCTACAGAAGCACTTCTTCTCAGCCGCATCCGGATGCCCGAAAAGCCGGTAAACAAAATGGGGTCCGACGAAAAGGTTTACATGGGTATCGGCATCATCGGTCTGTTTGATGCCGCTTTCGGTCTCTTCCTGATGGACTCTTTTTATTTTTTTGTCGGGCTTGTTGTCGGTGTTTCCTTTATCATCATGGCAACCTCAAATGCAAAAAAGAGATATGATGAAAAGCTGGCAGAATATGAGCTGGCACAGAGGGACTTCCCTGCTTATCAGAGAAAAATGCTCGCCAAGCAGAGGCTCGGAAAATAAACGGAATGATTGGAGAGGAACAGATAATGTCACAAAAAAGGAGTACCCTTCTTATCTGGGCCGCAGTCATTTTTATTCTCAGTATCGCATGCTTGATTACCGACCGCAACAATCTTGCAGAAAGAACGCTTTATTCCTCACAGGAGGAAATGCAGTCCGCCCTACAGGATACCTTTGTATATTACACCGCGAAAGGGGAACGGCAGGCATGGAGCATCCATGGGGATACCGCAATACAAACCTATGAAAACGGCGCAGTATTTTCTTATACCATTACGAAATGGCATCCGCAGCGCGGTGCGCTGACACTTACACTGGACACCACGGCACAAAAGGAAACGCTGTTTGTTTCGCTTAATGGCTCTCTGTTTGATCAGCATAAGCATATCTTTCGTCGAGAAGAACAGCTTGCTTCCTCCGACAGAGGTGCGAAGCGCAAGCCTGTTTCCGGTCAGAATCAGCCTGCTGCGCAGAATAAACCCTCCGAACAGAGTAAATCTTCCGAGCAGAATCAGCCTGCCAAAACAACTCCCACCCCCGTATACACCGCCCCCAAATCGCAGAAGAAGCCCGAACTGCCCGATTGCGACGATTATGAAGGCTATGAGGATTTCATGGATGACTGGGACGGCTATATGCCGGATGGCAGTAATGCAGAGGATTACTGGGAGGATTGGTAAGAACGGTATGCAGAAAGGAGTATGCACATGAACGACAGAAAGATGGTCTTAGACGGCATGATGGGACTGGTGGTCGGAGACGCATTGGGGTGTCCCGTTCAGTTTCTCGGCAGAGAGGAGCTTCGGGAGCGTGGAGCCGTCACCGAAATGGAGGGCTACGGCACCTATAACATGCCCCCCGGCACATGGACGGATGACAGCAGCATGGCACTTGCAACCCTCGCGAGCATCAACGAAAGGAATGGCATCGACCTGCGCGATATCATGGAACGCTTTCTCGATTGGGAATTTCATGGCGCATATATCCCCTTCGGTAAGGCATTTGATGAGGGGAATACCTGCAGCAACGCCATCTATAAGTATCGCGACAGCCACGACCTCACAACCTGCGGCGAAACGGACGAATATTCCAACGGCAATGGCGCATTGATGCGAATTCTCCCTGTCTGCCTGTATTTCATCCAGAAGGAAGATATTTCGGATGCAGATGCCCTTCGGCAAATCCATCTGGCAACAGGGCTTACGCATAATCATCTGCGGTGTCATATCGCAAGCGGATTATATTATTTTATCGCAAAAGCCATCGTCACAATGGCACCAAAAAATGCCGATTTGAAAACCTGTGTGCCCTCTGGGAGCCATTTACGGACTCTTTAATCCAATTTCTCTCTATCGGTTCCGGATAGAAGAAAAAACCTGTATCCAGTGCGGCGTAGAAAAAGGCTTTGCTTTTTATCACACACCCGAAAGCCTTGCGGAGCTGATGTACTTCCAGAGATTGCGCGACTTAAATGAATTTTTCTCCCTGCCCGAAGATGAAATCAAGAGTGACGGCTACGTCCTGCATGCTCTGGAGGCGGCAATCTGGTGCCTGCTTCATACCAATCGTTTTCGGGACTGCCTGCTCCGCGCAGTCAACCTCGGCGATGATACCGATACCACCGCCGCAATCGCAGGCGGTCTGGCAGGGCTGTATTATCATTATGAAGCCATGCCGCAGGAATGGCTGGATGCGATTCAGAAAAGGTATTGGATAAAAAGGCTGTGCCTGCAGGAGCTTTAGCATAAAAACAGGACTTCTTTTCAGAAGTCCTGTTTTTTGTAGCCTACTCATTTTCAATTTTTCATCCTCTGCACTCAACTCGCCCATTTCCTCCAGTGCAGCAAGGTACTGTCTGAAAATATTCTCTTTAGATTTTTCTATGCAGGATAAATATTGTGGCTCCTTCATCATTCTGAAAAGCTCCATTCTTGTCGGAACTTTTCCGTGCAAGGCTGCCTTTATTCGATAATACTCACTTCTTGTCCACGAATTTACTATCATTGCAATCACCCTTCATTTCGTTTTCTCAGAATCAGATTCAGCCACCGTTCGTCTCCTCTTTCCGGTCGAACATCGCCGGTAATCCATTTCTCCTCTATGTCAAAGCCGCCTGTTTCATTTAACAGCTCCGCAAATGCTTCTTCTGTCATATCAAGAAAATATCTTCCCCTTCGCTCTCCCTCAAAAGTCCCATATTTAAATGAAAGATAGGCAATCCCCTCTTTCTTGAGTGCAAGCAATATTTTTTTCAGCACCTCTTTTAATTCATTATGGGTTAAATGAAGAATGGACGCACACGCCCAAATCCCATCATACTTTTCATATTCCTCCAATTCCTGAAATAACATTTGCTTCACTTCAATACCCGTATATCGACTTGCCGCCCGACACATCTCGGCAGAACCATCTACCGCCTCAACGAGATAGCCTCTATCTGAAAAGTATTTCGTGTCACGCCCCGAACCACAGCCAAAATCTAAAATCAAAGCGCCCTTTTCCAGCTTGCTCAAAAAAAGCTCTTGTACCTCACTAAAATCGACATTTCTTGTTTCACGGATAAAATTTTCTG
>ERZ835051.1613-NODE-1613-length-22625-cov-7.256978_pt1 | contig 22625 bp, 31 predicted proteins | sample MGYA00519575_ERZ835051 | MGnify/ENA primary metagenome ERZ835051 (study PRJEB31850, sample SAMEA3708769) | human gut metagenome | biome: human gut; feature: human-associated habitat; material: faeces | place: China | collected 2014 ... | reverse complement strand
CTTCCTCTGACCTTCAGCAGATCCGAAAGGCTGTGAATTTTCTGATGCCCATGTGCCAGTCGAACCGGCAGACCCAGCGGGAGCTGATGGGTGTCAATGCAAGAACAACGGCGCTTCTGAATACCTCGTATAATTGCAGATAACGCAAAAGGCACGACGCAATGTCGTGCCTTTTCTGCATCATTCATATTGCCGGTTCAGTGCAGGAGTTTCGGCTTTCCTGCGCTCATTTTTGCACCTGTTTTCGCAGCAAGGACTTTACTTGCCCATGCGAAGAAGTATGGCACAGAGTTGAACAGATAACTGGTGTGCATCAGTTCGTCCAGCAGCTCTTCCATCGTAAACGGCCGGTATCCATAGGGGCTCATCTCGCCAATATAATCGTCCAGCTGGTCACGCGCCGCCGCCCGCAGGAACTTCTTCGTATCCTTGTTCGCCTTCGCAAGGCGCTTGATGTAGTCCTCTGCCTTATCGAACTGATTCAGCTTGTAATACAAAACTGCCAGCGGCAGGAGCATCTGCGTTTCCTCATAGGAATCGAACTGCTTATGGAGCGCCAGCGCGTGCATCTCGTCTTCCATATAGGCATACAAATGCATCAGCTGATAGCGGACGCCGAGATTATCGTTCTCGCACAATTCCAACAGGCGCTGCCCTTCGTCGATCGCCCGGCGCATCATGCCGCAGGAAATTAAAACGTCAAAGTATGTATAGCGCACGCGCATATATGGTCTGGTTTCAAACGCTGTCCAAAACTCACCGGCGTACTCCTTGAACGCGCCGGACTTTTCCATCTGCTTGTCCGCTGCGTCGAGCAGCTCCTGCAAGGCAAGCCGCCGCTCGTCCGGCTGCTCCGCTGTACGCAGAATCAATTGGAGTCTTGCATCCAGATTGTCCGGCTCCAGCTCCAGCGCCTTGTGCAGATATTCCACGCTTTTTTTCTTCGACGTGACCTGTTCGGCGAGATCCAGATAATCGTCCGCCGTTTCAGGCGCAGATTCTTTCTGCTCTTTGCATTTTAGATTGTATTCTGCAAAGAACCGCTCCGCCAGGGCATCCACGTCGGCTTCGTTCTCCGTGTCCTCTGCGTGAGCGTCCAGGAATTTCTGCAATTCCTTCAAAACCTTTTCTGAGTCTCTGCTCATTTTATCGCGCCTCCCGTATCTGTTGCATGCTGTTTGGTTTCTCTGCATGAATTATACCAGATTCGTCAACATTCGTCGAGAGATATATGCCAAAACGACTATGACTCTTACCAGTCTGTACCGCACCATCTTTTTTCCTGAATAGCTTTTTCAGAAAATGCCCAATTCTCTCGATTTGCGTAGAAATATGAAAATCAAAAAACTAGATTTACGCTGTCCTCTCTGAAAAAATTCAAGACGAAATATGCCGATCAGCTTCATATCCCTTATGTTTTGCATGCCGGCGATTTCAAAGAGGAAGACAGCATCGTATTTCTTCCGTTGTATATGACCCCACTGCTATAATAAGTGATGTGCAAAAGTACGGCAAGCGCTCCGCAGCCGTCTTCGCCTGTGCCGCCCACGCGTCCTGCGCAGCCCGAGCCTGCCGAACCTGTGACGCAGCCCGCTCCGCAGGGAAAGCCCGTTGTGTTCTCTCTGGAGCCTGAGCTGCCAGCCCAGCCGCAGTGGACTAACAGATACTGCCCGCACTGCGGCGCGCCCGTCAAGCTGTCCGACGCCGTATTCTGCACCGTATGCGGTAAGAGCCTGTCATAATCCCCCCGCCACAAGAAACAGGGCTGTCTCAAATGATCGAAACATCATTGAGACAGCCACGTTTTTTGATTTATGGACTTATGCGAACGTACCGTTCAGGGATTGGGTCAGGCCGGACAGTACGCCGGTGATCGTCAGCAGGACACCCAGAATGATCGCCAGCACGTAGACGCAGAAATAGCTGCGGGCATAATTGCGGCGGTTGATGTTCGCGCTGCCGATGGCGTGGACGATCAGGAAGATCCAGCCCAGGAGCGGCAGGGCGTAGAGAATGCCGAGGCCAAAATAGCTCCACGGCGACAAGGGGCGGTACGCCTCCGGCAGGTGCTGCAGTTCAAATTCGTTCATGTGTCTTCCTTCTTTCTTACAAATGCTCCTTGCAGGTCAGCTGCGCGACGTCCAGCCGGAACACGGCCGCGCGCTGCGCCTGCTCGTCTGTAAAGGTAAACAGACGGCTCTTTTCATAGTGCGCCATAATTGCCGACAGTGCCCGCTTCTTTTCCTCCGGCTCCTGCACCTCGCAGATCACGCCCGTTCCGATCACGCTCTGATAGCGATAGGAATACGAGCAGCCGGTCTGTCCGGCTGCGAGCGCGTGCGCGCAGTCCAGCTCAAAGCCGACGCGCGGCGCAGTGCGGATGAGCTCTGCCTTGCGGCCCTCGTGCGCGCCGTGGAAATAAAACCGGTCAGGTGAGCCGGGGACAAAGGCGAAATTCAGCGGCACGATGTACGCGCCCTCCGGGCAGGAAAAACCGACACGGCAGCAGGTGCAGGACTCGATCACCTGCAAAATCCGTTCGCGGTCCGTGACCGCGCGGTCAGCCCGTCTCATGCCAGCCGGACGCCGCCCGCCTGCCGGATCGAGAGCACGTGGCAGCGGCCCTCGCCGAGCACGGCCTCCATATTGGCGCGGAAGGACGCAAGCGCTTCATTCGGCACGAACGCCAGCAGCGTCCCGGCAAAGCCGCCGCCGTGAATGCGGCAGGCGCCGCGCCCGGCAAGCTGCTTTTCACAGGCAGCCAGCGCAAGGGCCATCTGCTGGTGCTCCCGGCTCCCGGCAGGAACCACGTTCTGCAGCAGCATCCACGACGAGCGCCCGGAATCGCGCACGCCCGCAAGGAAGCCCTCAAAATCGTCCCGTTCCAGCGCCTGCACCTGCTGCTGCACCCGGCGGTTTTCGTCAAAGAAATGCATCGCGCGCAAAACGGCGCGGTCGCCCGCCGCCTCGCGGGTCGCCTTGAGCTTTGCGTAGAATTCCGCCTCGTCCACCTCGCGCAGCACCTCCTTGCCGAACACGCGGGCTACGCGGCGCATTTCCTCGGGGATGGCGGCGTATTCGTCCGTCAGATCTGCGTGATCCGCGCCGGAATCGAGCGTGCAGAGTGTGTAGCCGCAGTGCGCAAAATCGAACGCCGCCTGCCGGACGGCGGGGTGCGCCGGGTCGGCAAAATCGATGAAGACCAGCCCGCCGACGCTGGAGGCCATCTGATCCATGAGGCCGCAGGGCTTGCCGAAATAGACGTTCTCGGCATACTGGCCGATCTGCGCGATCTCGATGGCGGAGCATTTTTTATCGAAAAACAGCTCGTTGCAGATCGTGCCGATCAGAACCTCGAATGCGGCGGAGGACGACAGACCGGAGCCGGGCAGGACGGTCGAGCGGACAGCCGCGTCAAAGCCGTGCAGCTTACAGCCGCGCTGCGCAAACGCCGCAGCAACGCCGCGCACGAGCGCGGCGGTCGTATTTTTTTCTTCCGCGTGGACGGACAGATCATTCAGATCGATCTCGACCGGGGCATAGCCCTCGGACGCAACGCGGATGATGGAATCAGGCCGCAGCGTGACCTCCGCCGTCGTTTCCAGATCGACAGCCGCAGCCAGCACGCAGCCGTGCTGATGGTCGGTATGGTTGCCGCTGATCTCCGTGCGGCCCGGCGCGGAAAAGCGATAGCTTGTCTGCATATGCAAACGCCTCCGTTCCCCCCACCTCCCGGCGGGGCGTCTTTTTCTGTATTATACCTGATTTCCAGCCTTCCGGCAAGAGCCATTCTGCCAAAACAGAAAGCAGCCGGCAGACAAGTCTCTGCCGGCTGCTTTGGTACACAAAGGAGCGAATATGAATCGTATCAGAACGTTGCGACGTTCTGCTCGGCAGGCTCGGCGGGCTGCACGTTCACAGCCGTCAGGATGGGTCCGACGCCCTTGTAGAGCGTATGGAACTTGACCTCGACCGTCGCCGTTACCCAGACCCAGCTTCTGGCCGCAAGGCCGGAGGCCGCCGCGAATCTGCACGGCAGGCCCATGAACGTGATATCTGCCTCGCAGCAGGTCATGACGAACCGGCCGGGAGCAAACATCCCCTCTTTTTCCCGGCGCAGGCGCGCGACCTGCCCCTTGAATTTCACGGTCTTGCCCGCGTATTTCTTGGGTTCCTCCGTGATATCGCGGTAGAACAGGGCATAATCCTCGTCCCTGATCTCGACCACGGGCGCGTTCAGGTCGAACGGCAGCGGATCTTCAATGTCGTCATAGTGGGTCGATCCGTCGGTATATTCATACAGAATATCGATCTTCCGGTTCACGGCCCGGGCGATCTTGTGGTACGGCATGACGTCCGTGCCGGGGGCCATGCGGTTGAGAACCAGCATCTCCGCGCCTGCCAGCTTGTCCACGACGAGCTGGCGCATATTGGCGTTGTAGCTGAGGAAGGTCGTCGCGTCGGCAAACATGACCTCCTGCGCGATCTTCCAGTGGTCGGGGGTCTTGAGGTAGAAATCCGCAGCAAGATGCATCCCGTTGAGCTCCACGACCACACGCTCGGCCCGGTATTTCTTCTGCAGGCCGGTCAGCAGCTCCGGGCTGAGGTCTTCATAGTCCAGAACCTGCTCGTAGACCTCCTTGTGCGGGTAGGCCGAGACGTCGTATTCCTCCTCGCCCTCCTCGAAAACCAGCAGAAGCGTCCGCTCGCCGGTGTTGAAGCGCTCATCCTCGAGCGTTTCTTGAATGAACTTCGTCTTGCCGGACTCCAGAAAGCCGGTAAAGACGTACATGGGGATATCAGGCATAGCCATAGAGAAAACTCCTTACTGCTTTTCCACGCCGAAGAGCTTCGCAACAGCCTCTTCGTTCAGCTTCGAGCCGATCACGCAGATGCGGCCCGTGACCATCGCGCCGCCGTCGCGGATATCCGGCTCACCGGGGACATAGTCGAAGTGGATCCACTTCTCGCCCTCCGCGTTCGCCACATAGCCCTTTGCGCGCAGGACAATGCCGTAGGCATCCGCGTCCTCAAGCGCCTTCAGGATGCGCTCGATCTCGGCCTTTGTGAATTTCTTGTGCGTTTCCTCGCCCCAGCTGATGAAGACCTCGTCGGCGTCATGGCCGTGGTGGTGATGGTGATGATGGTGGTGCTCATGCTCGTCGTCATCGTCGTCATCGTGATGGTGGTGGCAGGCGCAGTCCGGGTCATCGCATTCATCGTCATCGTCGTCATCATGGTGATGATGGTGATGGTGCTCGTGCTCGTCGTCATCCTCGTCGTGGTGATGATGGTGGCAGGCGCAGTCCGGATCGTCGCACTCGTCGTCCTCGTCATGGTCATGATGATGGTGGTGCGCCTCTTCTTCGAGCTTTGCAAGCTCGATGGCGATGGTGCTGCGCTGCTCCATGGCCTCCATCAGCTGCTCGCCGGTCAGCTCCGGCCACGGGGTCGTAACGATCACGGCGTCCTTGTTGTGTTCGCGGATCATGTTGACGCACTGGTCGAGCTTTTCCTCCGTCATGCCGTCGGTTCGGCTGAGGATGATGGTGTTGGCCGTCTCGATCTGGTTATTGTAGAACTCGCCGAAGTTCTTCATATACATCTTGCACTTCGTCGCGTCCGCCACGGTCACGAAATTGCCGAGCTGCACGTCGTCGGACGTGACCTTGCGCACGGCGCCGATGACGTCGGACAGCTTGCCCACGCCGGACGGCTCGATGAGAATGCGGTCGGGCGCATACTCCGCAATGACCTTCTTGAGCGCGCGGCCGAAATCGCCCACCAGCGAGCAGCAGATGCAGCCGGAGTTCATCTCCGTGATCTGGATGCCCGCCTCCTGCAGAAAGCCGCCGTCAATGCCAATTTCGCCGAATTCGTTCTCAATGAGGACGAGCTTCTGGCCGTGATAGGCTTCCTTGATCATTTTTTTGATGAGCGTCGTCTTGCCAGCGCCGAGAAAGCCAGAATAAATATCAATTTTTGTCATACAGGAACACCTTCCAGTTGCATTATTTTATTGAATTAGTATAGCACTTTCCCATGGGAACATCAAGGTTTCTTCCTAAAATATTCATCGGTTTCTGCAAAAGGAATTGACAAACCTGCCTGGATATGATAAGATAATTCACGGCTTTGGAGGCCGGCATTCGGAGAGATGTCCGAGCGGTTTAAGGAGCTGGTCTTGAAAACCAGTGACACAGCAATGTGCCGTGGGTTCGAATCCCACTCTCTCCGCCATTTTCTTTCCTTCATATCGGCTCAACCGACCTGCGGAAGTACCCAAGTGGCCGAAGGGGCTCCCCTGCTAAGGGAGTAGGCGTCTAAAAAGCGCGCGAGAGTTCAAATCTCTCCTTCCGCGCCAAGGAAAAGACCTTGAAAACACTACGTTTTCGAGGTTTTTTCTTTGCCCAAACGCGCAGTTTTCCCCTATGTTTTCCCCTTACAGGCTGGATGCAGCCTTTTTTGTGCTCTGAAACAGGGCTTCCATGCGGTTCGCAGAATCCCGTTTCATGCGCTCTGTCGCGTGGGCGTAAACGTCCAGCGTGAACGCCGCTGTCGCGTGACCGAGGTTTTCCTGCACGGTCTTCGGGTTGTCGCCCGCCTGCAGAGAATTGACGGCGAACGAATGACGAAGATCATGGAAACGTGCTTCCGGTATGCCGATGCTCTCCACGGCTTTCTTGAAATGCTTGCGCACGGTCACATGGGACAGATGGTGTCCCAGCTCATCCGTAAATACCAGGCCGGAATCTTCCCAAAACTCCCCGGCCTTCAATCTCCATTCCGTCTGTACCCGCCGCTGCTCTCTGAGCGCCTTCATCACCGAAGGTGCCGGGGTCAGCAGGCGGGTTTTGTCGTTTTTCAGAGAGCCGAAGAAATACGCGCCGCCCTTTTCCTTGGATTTGAGAAGCTGCTGCGCGACGGTCACTGTCCCAGCGTCGAAGTCCACGTCTTTCCAGCGCAGGCCGAGAAGCTCCCCTTGCCGCAATCCCGTCAGCAGATCGACGATAAACAGCCGCTCGAACGGCTGCCCGTGGATCGCGTTCAGGAAGGCGGCGGTCTGTGCTTCGTCCAGCGGCTTGATCTCTGCCCGCTCCACGCGCGGCAGCTTACAGGCATCGGAAGGATTGATCCGCAGATAGCCGACCTCGACGGCCTGTCCCAGCGCCCGGTGCAGAATGCCGTAAATATCCCGAACCGTTTTTGCAGAAAGCGGCTTGCGCCCGCTCGTGCCGCGCTGGAGGTCGTTGAGCATCTTCTGGATCTGTGGTGCTTTGAGCGCCTGCAGCTTGACAGCGCCGAGCGCGGGCTTGATCGCGCTTTCCACCTTGTTCTTGTAGGTCGAGCGGGTCAGCGGCTTCACATCGCCCGTGTACTCCGAAAGCCAGACGTCGAGCCAGTCGGACACGGTCAGTTTCGTCGGCTCCTGATAGGTCGAGTCATTGACCGCCACGGCTGCGCTCTGCATCTCCTCACGGACTTCCTTCTGCGTCTTACCGGAGAAGCTGCGACGAATCTGTTTGCCCGTCCCCGGATCAACGCCGACCGTCAATCGCGCTTCCCAATACGTGTATTCCCGACCGTCCCGAAGGACGGTCTTTTTTCGTATGCTGCCCGCTCCCGCGGCGTTTCGTTTAGCCATCTTGCATTTCCTCGTTCTGCATCACAATATCTGTCAAATAATCTGTCGTTATCCTTTTGCGTTCATCCCAATGCAGAATCTCGTCTGGCGAAACACCCAGCTCATCACATATTTGGCACGCATCTTCAAAGCTGAAACCCGACTCGCCAGCGGCAACTTTTCTCATATATGTGACATCTATGTTGGAAGCATCGGAAGATTCAATATGGTCAAGCTTGTTTTGCAATCCTTCGCGGAAAGCATCTGTCCAGAATGTTTGAGTACAAAATGAGGATAAATCCAGAAGTCTTGTTAGCGGTATTCCCATGGCTTTTGCAAGCTTTTCCAGCGTCCCCCATTTGGGTTGTCTTGCATATGGCGCGCTGCTTTCATATTGCGCGATCATTGAGCCAGAAACGCCAATTCTTGCGCCCAGTTCAACCTGTGTTAATCCGGCTTTCTTTCTTTCAAACCTAATGTTCTCTGCTATTTTTTTAGAGATCACATCCGATAATCCAGACATGATTTCTTCTAAGTTTGCATTTTCATACATATTCATCACCTTTTTTATATTAACCCGAATGATTTATAAAATCAACACTTGTTTTAGCAAATGTTAAAATTTTTGTTGACTTTAGCTTTTGCTTGAGCTAATATGTAATTAGCAAAAGCTAAAGAAACGGAGGGTTAAAATGAGAATCGATAGAATCATGTTTGCAGCCGAACAGGCCCGTAAAGGGCTTTCGGTTGCAGAGATCGCCGAACGGTCTGGCCTTTCGCGTTGCACCGTCACAGCCGTAAAGAACGGAAAGAGCTGTTCTCGCCAGACTGCAGAAAAATTGATTTCAGTGCTCGGTGAAAGCATCATGGAAAGCGGGGAACGGTATGGAGAACACTCGTGAGAAGCTGACGTTGTCCGTTGCAGAGGCCGCGCAGCTGCTGGAGCTTTCCACGCCAAAAGTCTACGAGCTTACACACCGTGCGGATTTCCCAGCGTTCCGGATCGGAAACCGGACGTTGGTGAGTCGCCGCCTGCTGGAAAAGTGGGTCGATCGAGAAGCTGGAGGGGACGGGGCATATGGGCAGTAAAAGGGGAAACGACAATGCGGCAAAGCGTCCAGGAATCTTTATTCCATTTTCTTTCCGGAGGACGTTGAAATGTCTCAACGCAGACCAAAAGGCGTGCCTTCTTGATGCTGTTTTGACATACGGTGAGGATGGTATTGAGCCTGAATATTCCGGTCCTGACGCTGTTGGCTTCATGGTAGCTTTTGAGCAGCTTCGCGAAAAGATCGACTATGATGGGAAAGCATACGTTGATCGAGTTCGTGAAAACAGAAGAAACGGCTATATTCCAGCGTGGAAGGCTTATGCCGCAAAAAATGGTCTGAGCCCAGATGATATGCTTGCCCGAAATGAATGGATTGATCTGCAAATAGCAAAAGCGGACGGTAGCATTGGCAAGCAAACGGGAGCGGACGGTAGCATTGGCAAGCAAACGCTACCCAAAGACAAAGATAAAATAGAAGAAAATAAAGACATACAAGAGACAGACCATTATAAAGACATAGGCAGCGATAGAGGAAGGGGTGTGGGGGAGGGGGAAGAACCGCACATGACAGACTATCCTGCTCCTGCGCCCAATCGCCCGCCGTCTGCTCTTGGAGGCGATTATGCTGTGCCGCCAGAAGATCAATGGGAACATATGCGTCAGAGTGCATCGGACATGCTGGCAGGTTATCCGAGATAGGAGGCGAGCGCGAAGCTGCAAAACAACATACGACCACCAACCACGACAAACGAGGAGGACAAACCATGTATTTTGAAAATCGTTTCCCCGAATCTGGCAGCGGTCAGATTCTCCACCCTGTCCGAGCGGGACAGAACATTCTTGACTTGATTAGACGTCCACGCATCGCGACGATTCTTCTGTGCGTTGACCACGCAGCAGCAGTTACGGTGCAGACCAGCAATCACGACACATTGAGCCGCAAGCTGCGCGAAAGTGAAAAAGGCTCGGATGGTCTTTATCGCTTTAAATACAAGTCCTATACGCAGGACGGATCGGGCGGCATGCACGGGAATATTACCTCGATCACGCTGGACTGCGATGCGCAGTTTTACGCTTTGTTTGGAATCACCGTAGGTTGACGAAAGGAAGGTATATACAATGACACGCGCAGAATACGTTTCCCGCATCAGTTCTCTCACGCAGGAACTGACCGACTTGGCAGCAGAGTATTTCTCCACGCAGCGCGACCCGTATGAGGTTGCAGGAGAGCGATTTAATCAGACCGTCGATGCTTTTGAGCAGGACCTGTCTACAAGAACGGCAGAACTCGAAGCCAGAGCAGCGGCGGCAAGCGCCGCAGTTGACGCTGTGACCCGCGAGCAGGAGCAGACACAGGCTCGCTTGGTCAAAGCCATCCAGCAGGGCGACGCCGCTGCAGAACAGGCAGCGACGGCTGAACTTGACAAGCTGGCAGAAAAGAAGCAGACTGCCGTTACCCGCGCCGATGCGTTCAAGGGCGCAAAGGTGTATGGCTCGAAAGATCTTTTCAATGCGGCAGTTGCTCGCATGAGGGATCGCATGGCAATCAAAAGCGGCGGCATGGGCAATGATCGCAAGGATGTCGCCGATGCCATTCAGGAAGCAGTTAATCTGCTGACAGGGCTGCTGCCTTCAGGAGTGGACACTTGGGCTGCAGAACGAGCAAACGCAAAACGCTGTTTCAGCATCTTCGAAAAGACTGTAGGTCATATCGACCTCACTGCGTCAGGCTGCGGCGGTCCTGATGATGTGAAAGTCAGAATCGGGCTGTCACTCGCCAAAAAAGAAATTGCCCCCGGTCTGGATGGAACGCCGTCCGGAGCCGCGCTGAGCGCGATCTTCGAGGAATGGGACAGCCAGCCAGAGGAAGAATCTGAAACGGACTGATGGGAGGGCTTCACAGCCCTTCCTCTCTGGCGATCCGTCCCGCTCCTGTGCATTTCATGCTATCGAAATCTCTTTCGATCATCAAACTTGCAGGTGCGGCCGGCATGGGGATTTTCCGTGCTGGAGGGCGCGGGAAAAAGGTACTGTGACGTGTACCCCCTATCTGCTGCGGGCTCGACGACCCCAAATTGCTTGTAGTTTCCCTATAATATTTCCAGTAATTTCGTTACGATTTTATCTGCTCTCAGCTATAGAAATTCTCTGAAAGGAGGATGCTTGTGGATATTTCAACGCTTAACTCACACTACGAAAGGCTCCAGCAACTTTCCAAAAACGAAGGAACACTTGATGGACTGAAAAGCGGAGCAGCAAATTGTACTGGGTTATTTGCAACAGAGATCGCAGAGCTGGAAGCTCAAATAGAGCAGGAAAAGGCTGTGATCGCAGAAAGTGAAGAAATAATCGCCGCGTGGATTTCTGGTATTGAGGACGGTACGACGCGGACAATTTTACGCCTTCGCTTTATTCACGGTTTGCAGTGGTGCGAGATCGCTGGAGCTGTTGGAAAGCGCTTTACAGAAGCTCGCGTAAAGTACATTGCACGTTGCCACCTAAAAGCCGCTTTCAATCATCCGCAATGACCATTGAAGAACTGAACGTGCTGTTTGATCTCCGAGCCGAACTGGAGTGGCTGAACACGGCAAAAGCGCAGTTGATGGATGCAGCGACGTCCACGACGGCAAAGCTGACCGGAATGCCACACGGAAGCGGTGTTACAGACAAAGTCGGCGGGCTTGCCGCCGAAATTGCCGACCTTGACAGCCAGATTGAGCAGATTACAGCCAAGAGTGACGCAGAGGAAGCGCAGCTTGCCAGCTGGATCGCGGGCATTCGCGATCCGAGAACACGCCTTGTGTTCCGGTTGCGCTTCTTTCGCGCTCTTTCGTGGAAAGAGATTGCAAAAATCACCCACACAACGACGGACACGGTAAAAGCCATCGTGTACCGATATTTGAGAGAAGAAACCCGCTCCCCCATTGGGAGCAGAAGGGAGTGAGAAAAATGGCCACAAAGAAAGAATACGAAATGCTATTTGCGCTCGAAGCGCAGCTTGGCCGCGAGTTCCGCGCGACTTTCCAGAAAGCACGCGATGAGTTCAAAGACACCGCAGTGGGAGCCGAGTCCTTCGGGGACAAAGCCACCGAAGCGGTTGATGTCCTGTCCAGCGCACTGGCTGCAGCTGGTATGTCAGCAGCTCTTGGCAAGCTGAAAGACCTGTTCGATGAATGCACACAGGCATCAATGGACTTTGAATCTGCAATGACAGGCGTTGCAAAGACAACCGATTTGTCAGATGCGGAGTTGGCGCGTATGACAGATTCCATCCGGGATATGTCGACGGAAATTCCCGCATCAACCGAAGAAATAGCCGCTGTCGCAGAAGCAGCTGGACAGCTCGGCATTCAGAAGGACGCGCTGCTCGACTTCACCGAAACCATGACTATGCTCGGCACGGCCACGAACATGACCGCCGAGGATGCTGCAACCGCCCTTGCCCGCTTTGCGAATATCACCGGTATGTCCGCTGACAATTACGACCGGCTCGGCTCGGTGATTGTCGACCTCGGCAATCATTTCGCAACAAGCGAGAGCGAAATCACGCAGATGGGCACGCGCCTTGCGTCTGCCGGTAAGCTGGCCGGTCTGACGGAGCCGCAGATCATGGCTCTGTCCGCAGCAATGTCCTCTGTTGGTATCGAAGCCGAAGCTGGCGGCACTGCCATGACGCAGACGCTCAACGCCATCGAAAAGGCTGTTGCAACCAGTTCAGATGAACTTACACTCTTTGCCGAAGTAGCTGGTATGTCCGCTGATGAGTTCGCCAATGTGTGGGGCACAGACGCTATGAGCGCCCTGACAACGTTCATCAGCGGGCTTGGTGAGCTGGAAGCGCATGGCGGCAATACGGTTACAATGCTGGAAGACCTCGGCCTTACTGGTATCCGTCAGAGCAATATGCTCAAATCCCTCGCGCAGGCTTCTGGCATGATGAATGATGCTGTTTCAACTGCAAATACGGCGTGGAGCCAGAACGTGGCATTGTCTGCAGAGGCAAGCAAGCGCTATGCCACAACGCAGTCCAAGATGGACATGATGCAAAATAGCGTCAACAACCTGAGGGCGGCAATCGGAGACGCTTTCACCCCGGTTCTTGGGGATCTTTACGATATTGGAAACGATGTTCTGAAGGATGTCACAGATTTTGTACAAGATCACCCCGCTCTTGTAAAAGCGATTGGCGCAACAGCCGGTGCGCTTGGCGCCGTTGGCGCAGCAATGACAACGATCGCCGCTGCAAGGAAGATCTTTTCGGCTCTCGATTTGGCAACAATGCTTGCCGGCCCCGCTGGCATCGCTCTGAAACTGGCGGGAGCAATCAGCGGCGTAGTTGCAGGAATCGCGCTTTTGGCTGATGCATCTGCAAACGATGGTACGCCATCGCTGCGGGAACTGACGGAGGCGGCGCGCGATCTCAATGCAGCCATGGCAGACGCAAAAGAGACCTGCACTGATACGGTTGCCGAAACAGAAGCTGCTGCCAACGTGGCAAGCCGCTATGTTTCCCGGCTGGAAGATCTGAATGCTGCCGGAGAGATGAATGAACAGCAGCAGTCTGAATATCATGGCACGTTGATCATGTTGACGCAAACAATCCCGGAACTGGCTGAACTCATTAACCTTGAAACCGATGAGATCAACGGCGGAACAGATGCCCTATATGCAAATATCGAAGCATGGCGGCAGCGGGCAACTGCCCAGGCATATCAGGAGCAGTTGAATCAGATTTACAAGAAAAACAGTGAAGTCGTTTTGCAGGCTGCAATTGCAGAAGTCAGGTTGAGCGATGCAAAGGAAGAATTGACCGCAGCTGAGCAGGCACAACAGGACGAACTTGATCGGCAAGGCGCGCTTTGGGAAACCGCGACCAAACAAATGCAGGAATACTATGAGCAAACTGGGGTTGTGTGCGATGCGACCGCTTTTCTTGGAGAATCGTCTGATGAAATGCAGTGGAAACTGGAGCAGGCACAGCAGCGCGTAGAAGATGCACAACATTCCATCAAAACCTTTGAAAATGCCATCAAGGACGACAACGAAGCGCTGGAGGCAGCAAAAACCGAAATAGAAGCTGCAGAGCGGGCAGTAAAGAACCTGACTGGTGCGATGGAGGATGGTGCCGGCGCAGCTGGCGATGCAGCACGTGGTCAAGAGGAACTTAGCGCAGCGTTTGGCAGTACGAAAGAGCAGATCGATACCATCACGCAGGCATATCAGGAGGCCTTTGAAGCGGCGCGCAGCAGCGTTGAAAGCCAGTATTCTCTTTGGAGCGATGTAGATCAGATCGTCGAGACAACGGCTGGAACGATCAATGATAATCTGACTAAGCAGATTGACCATTGGCAGAGCTACAACGACAGCCTTGCAAAGCTACGTGAACGATCTGATGACATCGAAGGTCTTGCTGATATTATTGGCTCTTTTGCCGATGGCAGTGCGGAAAGCGTGAACGCCGTCGCAGGTATGGCAGCAGCCAATGACGATGATCTGAAAAAGATGGTTGAAAACTGGCAGTCTCTTAAGACGTCACAGCAGGAGGCCGAAGAAAGCATTGCAGAATACCGTTCTTCCTTTGGTGAGCAGATGGATGCTCTCCAGTCCGATCTGGAAGACGATATTGCCGCAATGGATCTCGGATCTGAAGCCAAAGAAAATGGTCGTGCCACCATTCAGGGCTTTATCGATGGTGCTGCCGGTATGCTGCCACTTGTGCAGCAGGCATATTCACAGCTTGGAAGTGCCGCACTTGCAGCGCTCAACCGCAACAGGTATTACAACAGCGCTTCCCCGAACCGGCGCATGAGCGGGATTTCCCGATATGCCACCGGCACGGACTATGCTGATACTGGACTTGCCCTTGTTGGCGAAGAAGGACCGGAGTTGGTCATGATGCAAGGCGGTGAGACAGTTCTAAACGCCCATGCTACAGAAGCTGCATTGAGCGGAACTTCCGGCACAGAAATTAACTCCCCGCTTGTTGAAATCAACATCGAGGGCAATGCAGACCAGAATGTAATTGACCAGTTAAATCTTTACAGTGAAGAACTGGCTGAGCGTGTGATTTCAATCATGCGAGATTTCCAGACAGACAGAAAACGAACAGCTTATGCCTAAGGAGGAACAAGTTTGATCGACAATGTGAAAATGACCGCTGCGCGACTGTTGGTAAAGGCGATGCTTGCTGAGCATACTAAAGACGATGCTGCCAATCCGAGCGCTGCAAATGACAAACCGGCAGAAGATGATCTCAAGGAGCAAGCCAAACACCTGCTCAACGAAGATCGGCCATAAAACTGCCACAGGGCGCACAGCGGCCCGCAGAGCGTCGGAAGCACCCAGGCATAGCGAGAATCCCTGCCGTATACAAACGCGCCGCGCTGCGAGTTGCAAGTGGCTCAAAACAGAACGAAGCCCGCTCCCCTGATTTGGAGAGCGGGCTTTGCTTGTCTTTATAGCGCCAAGCCCTGTATCGCGTTCTCGTACAGAAATGCTTTCAGCGGCTCGGCGGCGGCTGTGTTGTAGTAAGTCAGAAGTGCTTCGTTGAACTGCTCCATGTTGCGGTCTTGAATGGTCAGGACGCCCGCTCCGGTCTGCAATAGGATCTTGTTTGCCAGCGTCAGGCTTGTGCGCTTGTTGCCATCCCAGAAAAGCTGTGCGCGTGTTCCCCAGCAGAAGGCGTTCAGCGCCCGCTCCGTTGCCGTTGTATCGGCAGAGAGAATGGCTGTAAGCTCTTCCCGCACAGCAGCTTCCTGCGGCACTGGCGGCGTGTAGTCCGTGCCGGAGATGGCTACGCTGCCGGTGCGCAGCTTGCCCCATTCCAAAGCCTCGTTGCGGGCGATAAATTCGTTCAGCTTGCAGAGATATTCCAGCGTGATCGGCTCATTGATCGAGCCCATCAGGAAACGCCATGCGTCGCGCATATTCAAGATTGCCTGAATGTCGTCGATCTGTACGCCGGGGACATTGACGCCCTCCAGAATGGTCTTCGTCTGTGGGAAGGTGACGGCGCGGTTTTCCATCTTCATGCCGCAATAGACGTTCTCATCCCACTTTTTCTTCGCCAGAAACCGGCTCTGCTCCGGCGTCAGGTGGTATCGGTCTGCATAGGTCATTGCGCTTCACCGTCCGTTTCTTCCGGCAGATACTCCATGATATCGCCCGGCTGACAGTCCAGCATGGCACACAGCCGCTCAATCGTCCTTGTATCCACGTTTCCACCTATACGAAGTTTTTGCAGAATTGCCTGGCTTATGAGTTTTTCCTTTCGCAAGCGATATGAACTGAATCCTTTTTCCTTCATCAATTCAAACAATTTGTCGTATGAAATCGGCATGATAATCCCCTTTCGTTTCAGGTTGGGCTGGGCTTAATTCAGCCTACTCTTTTACGATACCATTATACCATATATGCACCATTATTCAAGTGTATATATTGCACAAGATATGCACCATTAAATTAGTGCATATTGTATATTGACTGCACCACGCTATTGGTGTATAATTAAGACAGTCAAGGGGAACAAAAGAAAACAGTTCAGGCACCGGCAGAAGGCGGACGAAAGTACCGGAAGGGAAACCAAGAACGCCTATAAGAGCTGGGAAGGATCAGCAAAGCGCAGCAAGGCTCGCGAGATCAGTTGAAAGCCCACAGCCGCCGGAGTTCCCCAAGAGCAAAGAAAAAGCGTCTCCTGCCGCCGTAGGAAGTGAACAGGAGACGCAGCCGAAAAGGGCTGATTGCAGTATAGCACAGCCCGCCGAAAAAGGAAAGGGGCTTTACCAATGAGCAACACAGAAATTCAGAGCAAAGTCAATGAGCTTCGCGAGCTGCGCCGCATGGCCGACGAGCTGACCGCCGAGATTGAGAACATTCAGGACGCGATCAAGGCGCACATGACCGCCATCGACGCCGACACACTGACGGGCGTGGATTACAAGATCACCTGGAAGACCGTGACCAGCAGCCGGTTTGACAGCACGGCGTTCAAGAAGGCAATGCCCGAGCTGGCCGAGCGCTTCATCAAGTCCACCACCAGCCGCCGTTTCACGGTTGCATGAGCGGGGGGGCGGGCAACAGCCCGCTCCAGGAAGGAGAACAGAATGGAAGTTCATGTTTCGATTAACACCAACGGCAGCCCGAAGGAGCTGCAGCGGCTGACGGACCGGCTCGGCGATCTGGCAAACCTTCTGGAAGCGATCACCGAAGCGGAGCTGTCGCGGAGCAGCAATTCATACTTCGCTGCCGGTCTGGATTTCGTGAGCAAGGAGATCAACGCCGTGTATGCACAGATATACGATCTGGTGAACGGCTGGGAGGTAACAAAGTGAATATTTCGCTTGCGGCCGTGAGCCGCGCAGACGATGAGCGCGAGAAGGCTGAGTTGATCGCGCTGGTCAAGCAGCTGACCCCGAAGGAAGTAGACCGCGTAATTGAGCGGATGCAGACGCTGCTCAATGGGCAGCAGAAGAAACAGGAGGTTGCAGGATGAGAGCAAGCAGAGCGTATTTTGACGCGCACAAGTACACACCATCGCCAGAGGAAGCAATCGAAATCGCAAACAGGCGTTTTACAGTTGCCAACGCCAGATCTGCGATTGACGTAGCTTTCGCATTCAAGGCGCAGTCCGGAAACCGAACCTTTCTCCCACTCCCCGGTCTTGACTATGGAAACGCCGAAGATCAGACGGGAATCATTCGGCTGCTCGGCTCGATCTGGACAAGCGGATATGTCGCGGGCATTCGCTCAGAGCGGGCGCGTCGGCGCGGAGAATAGAGCATCAAAACAGGGGACGCAGGCCAGTGCGCCCCCTGTTTTTTGCCCCGGAAATTTCCCCTATTTTTTCCCCTAAGAGCTTTGTATCGCTTTGAACGCCATTGTATGCGATGTAAAAAACGTATTGATTTTCGTATGGGATTTCACGCAGTTTTAAGCGATAAAACGAACTTTCATAGTTCAAATCTCTCCTTCCGCGCCAGAAAAACCTTGAAAACATCTGTTTTCAAGGTTTTTCTTTTATCAATTTTCCGCTGCTTCAAGCGGTTCGGGCGTCCAGAATTCCGTGTGGCGGCTGCTTTGGCCGGGGTGCGAGTCCCGCAAGCTCTACGGCGATCATCTTCCCACGGAACACGTGCTTGCCCGCCAGCTGTGCGGTGCCGCCGCAGCCGCAGCCCTTTGTTTTTTGCGCGCAGGCAAGTTCTGTGGTAGTATAAACAAAACGTTCAGAAGGACGGGATCAGAATGCCGGTGACAATCCTTGCGGCGATTCTGCTGATGGCCGCATATTTTCTCGTTTTGTACGGCGGCGTCGGCTTTATTCAGGATAAGCGGTTCTTTTCCTCCGCACCGAAGGAGAATCTGGACGCGATCCCGGACAAAAAAGAGCGGTTCCGCGGGGCGCACATCATCGGCTGGATCATAGAGGGGATCGCGGTCCTGCTGTTTCTGGCCGCAGCCGTTCTTGCCGCGTGGGCCGGGATCCAAAGCGGCTTTGGATTTTTCCGCTTCTTTGGCCGGTATCTTATCATGCTCTATTGCATGGAGCTCTACGATATTCTCTTTTTCGACTGGTTCCTGCTCTGCCATTCAAACTTCTTCCCGCATTTTTATCCCGATCTGAAGGGCATCGTAGGGCCGCATATGTTCGGCTACAATAAAAGGACGCACATCCTGCACTTCCTGCTCTATATCCCCCTCTGCGCCGCCCTGTCATACCGGCGATTCGCCGGTATGTTTTTCGCAACTTTTCTGCACCTTCCGCTTGACAAGCAGGAATATCTGTGGTAATATATCCGAGCAGTTGAAAGACTGCAAACGCGCGAGTGGTGGAATTGGCAGACTCGCTAGATTCAGGTTCTAGTGTCCACTCCGGACGTGCGGGTTCAAGTCCCGCCTCGCGCACCACATAGAAAACCCTTGAAAACACTACGTTTTCGAGGGTTTTTCTTTATGCTAAAACAGGCGTTTTCCCCTAAGTTTTCCCCTTACAGAGTTTTTACGCCTTTTTTGCCGCCTGAATGCCCTCAATAAAGCTGTCCATTCGCTTGGCGCTTTCCTTCCGCATTTGGTCGGTCACATGCGCATAGGTATCCAGTGTGAACGCTGCCGTGTGGTGTCCCAGATTCTCCTGAACGGTTTTGATATCGTCACCAGAGCGGAGCGCGGCGACTGCATAACTGTGCCGCAGATCGTGAAAACGCGCGTTTGGAACGCCTGCTTCGGCAGCCAGCTTTTTAAAATGCAAATAAACCGTTTGTGCGCACAGATTCTTTCCGAGTGAATTTGTAAAAACAAGGTCAAGTGGGTTACTCCATGCAGGGCCGGCTTTCAGCCGCTGCTCGTTCTGCGTCTTTCGCTGCCTGGTCAAAATCTGCATGACGTATTTCGCCGGTGCAACAATACGGCTTTTCCCGTTTTTGGTCGGAGCGAGGATATACTCGCCGCCGGTACCGCGCACCTTCTGAAGCTACTGCTTGATCGTAATTGTTCCGCTCTTGAAATCAATGCAGTCCCATGTCAGGCCCAATACTTCACCTTCACGCATTCCTGTGAAAAGCGTCACGAGATAAACCGCTTCGTATTCGTGTCCTTTGATCGCATTGAGGAACGCAACCATTTCGCTGTCCGCAAGCGGCTTGATCTCGGCCTTTTGAACCTTTGGAAGATCTGGCTTGTCGGCTGGATTGTGCCGGATATATCCAAGCGAAACGGCCTTTTCCAGTGCTTTGTGCAGTGTTCCATGAACATTCTTTTTTGATTTCGCCGAAAGCGGTTCTTTGGTACGCTTATTTGTGAGATTGTTATAAAGCCGCTGGACATCGACTGCATTTAATTCGGACAGACGCTTTGCACCTATGGCCGGTTTCAGATGTTGCTCAATGTTGGCTTTGTAGCTTTCGACCGTGCGAGGCTTTACACTGTTCAGATACTCCGCCGCCCATGTGTCAAGCCATTGCCCGACAGTCATTTTTGATGGCTCAAAATAGTCCCCCTCGTTGACTGCAACGGCTGCGGCCTGCATCTTTTCACGAACTTCCTTCTGCGTTTTGCCAGAGAAGCTGCGGCGGATCTGTTTGCCGGTGCCGGGGTCAACACCGACTGTTAGACGGGCTTCCCAGAACGTGTATTCTTTTCCCTTCCGTAGAACAGTTTTCTTACGAATACTGCCTGCGCCCCTTGCGGCGCGTTTTACCATATCAAGATTCCTCCCTGTCTGATTGATGATTTCGCAAACCTAATACCAACTGCTCCATAAGAAAACCCGCTCGATGGGCATAATGCGCAAACAACTCGGAAAATCCAAGCGGTGCGGCTCCTGTGCACATGAGCGCCCTGACAGCTTCCTCGTACTGGTTCTGTGATGGCTGTTTTTCTGCCGTCTTGCTGTCTGATACATCCGCAGCATCTATCGCGCACGCGGCAGCTACCATGTCGCAAAGCTGGGCAAGCGTGTATTGCCCGCTGTCCCCGCGCTCGGTCAAAAGGCAATTCAGCGTCTGAATGCTTTGCTTGCTGTATCGGTTATGCAGCGCCTGAATTGCCGGTTCTGACAGATCTGTATAGTCCATCAGGGCTTTGGCTGATTCATCCCGTGATCGGATATCACCTCTTCCAAGCAGATAGTCAGTCGAAACGCCATAAAAGTCAGCCAGCGCAGCGATACGATCTACGCTCATTTTTCCAGCTGCACCAGCTTTTACACCTTGCACGTCGGTGTTCTCATAGTCAATAAGCGATGCCCTGGAGATGCTGATCCCATATTGGGCTTTGAGTACAGCAGATAATTTTTCATGAGACAATTTTTTCTCCCGCCGAAGCATTTTCAGACGCTCGGCGGTTTTTTTATAATCAAAATTCATATGCGCCTCAAAAGCTAGTACAATAGCGTATATAAATATTATAGTCGATTTTGCTATACTTTTCAAGGAGTAAGCGGGCAGTCCAGTGGTTTTTATCTGGACTGTCCGCTTTTTGCAGATATGGCCGAGCCGAGTTTACATAAGAATGTAAAAAACATTTGTTGGCATGAGTATGATGAAAAATAGAGGGGACATTCCGCCGACAACATCAACACCATGCGCATGGCTCAAGGTGCAACCACCACGGCGGGAACAACCGCCGCAACCAAGAAAGGAATGACACAAAATGGTAAAATGCAACAAAGACATTCGGCAACATGCCGCCGAGAAAGGCGTTTTTCTCTGGCGGGCAGCAGAGCGGGTCGGGTTTAGCGACTATCGACTGTCGCGGCTCATGCGCCGGGAGCTTTCACCCGATTTCAAGGCGCAACTTTTGGCGGCGATTGACGAATTGGCACGAGAGGATGAGGATTCTGAAAATGGTTGAAAATGAGGAAAAATTGGCACTTTCTGTACATGAAACTGCGGAAATTCTGGGTGTCAGCGTCCCGACAGCTTACGAGTTGGCGCGCCGTGCGGACTTTCCGGCTTTTCACGTCGGCAGACGAACGCTGGTCGATCGTACCGGGCTGAGACGCTGGATCGCGAAGCAGTCTGGAGCAGAATGGGAGATCGGAGGGAATTCGAATGGCTGATAGATTCGCCGAACTTCGACAGCAGATTTCGGCAGCAGACGCGGCTCGTGCTTACGGAATTTTTATCGGTCGAAATGGGATGGCATGTTGTCCTTTTCATTCAGATCGTACTCCGTCTTGCTCGTTTAAGAATGGCTTCTTCCACTGCTTTGGCTGCGGCATAGGCGGCGATTCAATCGAATTTACTGCCCGCTTATTTGGAATAGCCCGTGTTGCCGCAGCAAAAAAATTGAATGCTGATTTGGGGCTTGGCTTGCCGTTCGGACAACCTTTCTCTCCTGCCGAACGAGAAAAAATATGTCAGCGCAAAAAGCTACTGGCCGACTATCAGGCGTTTGAGTCGTGGCGTGTTACATTTTTCAGGAGGCTTGGTGAAGCATATCGACGTGGTGCTTTGGTCAAGGGGGCTGCTGCTGCAGAATTATCTTCCTCAGACACTGCTGCGCTGCGGTGGCATGCCGATCTGGGATATGCCATCGATTTGCTTGGCACGGGGAGCGCCGACGAACAGCTTGAGGTTTATGCGAAGAGGGAGATTCTGGATCAATGGATTTCGAAGATTTTGTGAAATCGCGAAAGAATTCTGCTACTTTTGCTACTTTTGCTCCGCCATCTGACGATTGGGAAAGACCCATACCGTTTACTGAAACGCAAACCATGGATTTTCCTGTGGCAAGCTTACCTGTTCCAGTGGCCGCCTTCGTTAGGTGTCTCGCGGAAAGTACGCAAACCCCGGAAGAAATGGCTGGTATTCTTTCCCTTGGAGTGTTGGCAACGGCTTTTCAATCGAGATATAAGGTTGAGATCACGCCGGACTGGAAAGAACCTCTATGTCTTTACTGCGTTGCAGTAGCACCGCCCGCAGAACGAAAAAGCGCCGTCATTTCTGCCCTCACCCGTCCTATTTATGAATACGAAACTGAGCGGAGAGAACTTGAGGCCGTGGAGATTGCACAAAACCAAGCCGAGCGGGATTTGCTGGAACGAGCGCTTGAAAAGGCAAAAAATAGCGCCGCAAAGGGTGATTTTTCACAAAAGAGGGCGGAGATATTGGGGCTATCGGCACAGCTGGCAGAGTTTAAGGATCGCCACCCGTTCCGCCTATTGGTCGATGATGCAACCCCCGAAAAATTAGTAGATCTGATGGATGCGCAAGGCGGGTGTATGACGGTATGTAGCGCAGAGGGGGGAGTTTTTGATAGTATGCGTGGCAGGTATGAAAAGAGCATCAACTTTGATGCTTATCTGAAGGGCCACGCGAGGGACATGATTGTTGTCGATCGTATCGGGAGAAAGTCAAACAACATCCAGAACCCACGCCTGACGATGATTTTAACGATTCATACTAAAATCTAGTAAAACACTTTAGCCGTCTTACCAGATATGCTATAGTGTAT
>ERZ835051.1611-NODE-1611-length-22655-cov-4.000354_pt1 | contig 22655 bp, 14 predicted proteins | sample MGYA00519575_ERZ835051 | MGnify/ENA primary metagenome ERZ835051 (study PRJEB31850, sample SAMEA3708769) | human gut metagenome | biome: human gut; feature: human-associated habitat; material: faeces | place: China | collected 2014 ... | reverse complement strand
ATTCGGGCGTGGAGCCGATCTCCTCGGCTTCGAGTTTTTCGCTGTTCGTGCCCACGATATAGACCGCGCCCGCGGCGAAACGGCCCGCATGGTACATCACGCCGGGCGAGAATTCGAAGTCGAGCCGCGTGTTCTTGTGACGCAGGTCCTTGCGCTTGGCATAGTTCTGCGCTTCGAACTCCACGCGCAGGCCGCCCGTCCAGCGCCTCCCCAGCACGGCCGAAACGCCGCCCGTGAAGGTATAGTCCTCGCGGATTTTGCGGCCCGGCGTAAATTCGAGAATATCCACGGGATAATAGCCCGGTTCGGTAAACATCGAACCGCACATGTTGCGGCCGTCGAAATAGTCGTATCCGAAGCCGCCCGCGAAAGAGACCTTTTTCAGATGGCGCACCGACTCGGTCCGCGCGCCGGCGTTCCAGCTGTCATCCGACGACGAATGGCCGGTCATCCCGCCGTTCTCCTTGGTGAAATAGATTTCGGCATAAGAGCGGCTCAGGCTGTCCTGCCGGATGCCCGCGGCGTTCGGGCCGCCGTTCCACGGATTGCGGCGAAAAACATAATCGAAACGCTCCTGTGCCGCGGCGCCTGAGACGGCAATTATCATCAGCAGTGTTAAAATCCGTCTCATAGGCTATTCACGCAAAGATTGTGTCTCACGCTCGTAAAAATCGTTCGACGAATTATTGGTATCCACATATCGGTCGAATCCGGCGCTCGCAGTGGCCTCTTCGTCCAGCCTGCGGTAGAGGCTGTGTCCCTGCGCCTTGGCCGAGAATCCGACGTATCCGGCGTCCACATCGGTATGCAGACGCTTGTTTCTGGTCGCTTCCGACAGGTTGCAGACCTCGACGCCGTCTACGATCCACTCCCACGGAATTTTCGAATAGACGACGCTGCCGCTGGCGATCGCCGATTCGAGATCGTTGGCCAGATAGGCGTCCAGATCGAAATCGCCGGGCGCCCGGAAAAGGATCACGGCAGGCGAATTCTGCGATATCACATAGACCACGGCCGTATTCGTTCCGGTTTTTTTCAGCACTTTCATATAGTGCGACTCGTCGATCTGATCGCCCGGAGTAGGCGTGGGGTGCAGCCGGTTGCCGGGATAATGCACCATGTCGTAAAGCACGAAGTAGCCTTTCCGGTTGAGATTCACCGACTGGGAGTAGGTCTGCGTGTGATCCACGCCGTAATAGGCCACGACGGCCTCTTCGCCCGGCTCCAACGGGAAATCCGTGCCCGTGCCGGGGAACATCCAGATACAGTCCGGCATGGCGGCGTAGTCGCGGAAAACGATGTTGCCTGAGGAATCCGTACTCGTCCACGGATTGTTGGCATTCGAGTTGTAGGGCGCGACCATACCCAGACAAAGGCCGTCGAGGTAGTAGGTGTCGAAACTGTTGTTGTGCAGGACGATATACTTGTCGTCGGCATACGAACCGGTCGCAGGCGGGTCCTGCGGACAGCCGCCCGAATAGATCTCCTTGATGAGGATCGTGCCCGGCTTGGCGTACTTCAACTCTACGCTCACATTCCGGTCCGCGCCGGCGAGGTCCACCTGTTCGACGGCGCCGTTGAAGACCGACGACGCATCGGGGCGGTCGAGCACCGAAAGCCGGTAATGCCCGGCGGCCACGTCGAAGGCCGCCACGCCGCGCGCATCGGTCAGCGCGGTGTAGACATTGCTCGAATTGCGGTCGGTGAGTTTCACCGGAACGCCCTCCCGCAGGAAGGAGGCGTACTCTTCGGGGTACACGACCTGCACGCTGAGCGACCGCAGCGTATCGCCGTAGGGATTGCCTTCGAACGACGTGCAGCCGGCGGCCAGCAGACAGGATAATATGCAAAATAGCTTTTTCATCGTTTTCAGAATTTAAGACGCACCGTCAGGCCGTAATAGAAATCGGGCGTAAAGACGACCTTGACTCCCGAAGCGTACGACGCGACGAAAGGCCGGGAATTGGTGAAGTTATTGGCATAAAACGAGATGGATACATGATCCCCGATCTCCTTGGTAATGCTCAGGTTGGCCGAGAAATAGGGATCGTACCCGTCGCCGTTGAACGAGTAGGCGTTGCCCGAACGAAGCAGCAGGGAGGAGAAGGCCGGATCGTTTTTCTGGGCGTCGGTAAAGGGATGGCGGTTGCCGTCGAGGTCGAGGTAGGCCACGGGCCAGATCGCCGTATAGCTGTTGCCGTCGTATATGCTGCCGCCCGTGGGATTGCGGTCCTCATCCACGTTGAAGGCGTATTCGCGGCCATCGTACTCCGAAAGATTCTGCGAACGCTTCACCAGCGAAGCTTCGAGCCGGAGGGTGACGATCATACGGATCGCGGGCACATGGGTCGTGGCCGTGAGGTTCGCATCCAGCGCATGGGTCTTGCGGCCGTTGTAGGTCACGACGGAGCTGCCCCCGTTGTCGGCGTAAATACCCACGTAGGGGAAGAATTCGCCGCCCGTCGTGATCGAAGGATAATAGGACGCCTCGCCCTTATTGACGTATTTGGTATAGCCGTAGGCGCCGTCCAGCCGCAGCTGCGTGCGGATGGGGTTGATCTGCGGGAAATCCACGACGAACTCCAGACCCATGCGGTCCACGGGCGAGCCGTTGTCTTGGTAGGTGTTCCTGACGAAGGTGCGCTTGGTGGAAGTCGTCTCCATGGCGATCCATCCGGCCGAGGGATCGTCCTTGTCGCGGACGAAAATCTCACCCGTCTGGCTGTCCACCCTGAAGAGCGGATTCGAAGGCATCTGGAACGAGGAGCCGTCGGGCATCTTCGAGGGCAGTCCCATCACCTTGTAGGAGAACGGCTCGTAGGAGGCGCTCAGTTCATAGGGGTATTTGGTACGGTTGAAATAGCCGACCAGCGAAACCGAAGTGCCGCCGATACGCAGATCGACGCCGACCTCGGCGTTGCGGTTGCGCTGCCAGCGGAGGTTGTCGTTGTAGAGTATCTGGTAAGGCTGCGTGTGATAGACGTACACGCTCCGGTTCGGGCTGTAGGTATTGCTGAACACCCGCGTATCGCGGTATTCGGGCAGCGGATAGAGGACGTTGAAGGACGGCAGTTTCTCGGTGATGCCCCAGCCGCCGCGGACGGTCACATGGTCGTTGATGCGGAACTTCAGGTTCAGGCGCGGCGAAAGACTCGACGTATTTTCATACTGCGTATTCTTGATAAAGGTCTTTTCGGCGCGCACACCCGCCATCAGCTGCAGCGAGGTCGTTCCCAGCGGCACGGTCAGCGTCTCTTCGAGGTAGGCCGCGAGGTTGTGCATGTAGGGAATATCGGTATAGGGGCGGGGGCGGTACCCGTCGGGTGCAAGGGGGGGGGCCGCATAATACTCTCCCTCCCCGACGTTGCCGTTGGCGCGCCACGACGCGCCGATCTTGGCATTGCTATGCACGTCGCCCCAGCTGCGGACCCAAGTGGCCTTGAGGTTCGCCGCATAGTCGAGCTGCTTGGAGTCGATATTGCGCGTGGTATAGAAAGTCGCCGGAAGCATTTCGGCGATATAATAGCCCTCGCTTTCGGCATGGACGGCCGGGGTCTCCGTGGCCGACGACTGGTAGGTGTGCCTGCGTGCGAGCTTGTCGGCATAGCTGAGCGAAGCATCGAAATCGACGCACGTGATCCACGGTTTGTTGAGCAGCCATTTGAGCGACGTATTGGCCCGCAGGGCGTTGTCGCGCACCTTCTCCCACTCGCCCACCTGCGCGTCGGGGTCGTCTTCGGTATTCATGCCGCCGATGTTGGCCGTCACGCCGAAGTTGAAACGCAGGACCTTGGCGAAGGTGTTCTGGTAATTGAGCGCAATGCCCGTGCGCGAATAGGAGCTGTAGGGCGACGTGGGGTTCTTCATGGCCCGCGTGTACTCCACGCTGCTGTTCAGCACGCCGCGGTCCGTACCCAGATCGAAACCCTTCGAGGCGGAGATTTGTTTGGTGCGGGGATTGGTCGAAAGCACCAGCGTATAGGGCGTCTTGCCCTTGCGGGTAGAAATCTTCACCACGCCCGACGAAATATCGCCGTACTCGGCCGAAGGCACGCCCGTCACCACCTCGACCGACTCGATATTCGTCGAAGCGATGTTGCGGGTGCTCGCGCCCGACATCTCGCCCAGCGAAGCGTTGGTCGAAATACGCACGCCGTCCACCTCGACGGCCGTGCCGAACGAGGCGTTTCCGGCCGCGGAACCGCCGCTGCGCAGCGAAAAGACGTTGTCTTTGGTCAGATCGGGATTTATCGTCTTGCCGCCCGGCAGCAGCGACGAAATATCCGAAGCGTTCACCATTTGCAGGTGGTCGATGGCGTTGCCGCCGATCGTCCGCGAGGTGGCCATGGCATTGGGCGCCTCCTTGGCCGTGACGACGACGCTTTCCAGTTTCAGATTGTCCTCAGGCGCATAGAGCAGGATACGCCCCATGCCGGCGCGGACGTCGAGTTCGGTTTCCGTGGTCGCATATCCCAGACACGACACCACGAAACGGGTCGCGCCTTTGGGCACGCCCTTCACGGTAAAATTGCCGTCGCCGTCGGCCACGGCCCACAGTCCGGCCTGCGGCAGCTCGACGACAGCCTGAGCGATCGGTTTGTCGGTGCCCTTGACCAGCACCCGCCCCGATAAATCGTAACGCTGCGCCCAAACTACGGCCGGAATTAGCGTGAATAACAGTAGCAGAAGTTTCCTCATATGATTGACCTAACGCAACAAATATAACTAAAATGAATATTTTTTGTGCATTTTCAAGTGTTTTTTTAACCATTTCAACAATTTTTTACAGCCGGGGATACGATTCCGTCCGGCCCGGCAACGACCGTTTCACACAATCTCACGCACACCCCTATACGGAAATCTCTGCATTACAGCAAGAAGGAGCAGTCCATTAATATAGGTCCGAAACATTAATCTTATTTTTACAGTACTATGTCGTACAAAGTATAAATATTTTACCTATATTTGCGCCTATCAACCGACGGTTTATTGGTGTTTAGTAATTTTTTATTGATTTTCGATAAAAATAAATTGTTTTTCAAGAATATTTTAATACCTTTGTTCCCGACGCCGTTTCCCTCGGCTTACAGATCGTAACTACGCAACCTTACAAAACCGCTTTACAACGGCAGACACAATATGATAAAGCTGGAAAACATCAACAAGACCTACGACAACGGGTCGCCCCTGCATGTGCTCAAGGGTATCGACCTCACGGTGGAAAAGGGCGAACTGGTCTCCATCATGGGCGCATCCGGATCGGGCAAATCGACGCTGCTCAACATCCTCGGCATCCTCGACGACTATGACAGCGGCAGCTACTATCTGGCCGGCCGCCTGATCAAGGATCTCAGCGAGACACAGGCCGCCGCGGCCCGCAACAACATGATCGGCTACATTTTCCAGTCCTTCAACCTGATCAACTACAAGAACGCCGTCGAAAACGTCGCCCTGCCGCTCTACTATCAGGGCGTCTCCCGCCGCAAGCGCAACGCCCTCGCCCTCGAATACCTCGACATGCTGGGCCTGAAGGAGTGGGCCGAACACATGCCCAACGAGATGTCGGGCGGTCAGAAACAGCGCGTGGCCATCGCGCGGGCGCTGATCAACAAACCGCAGATCATCCTCGCAGACGAACCCACGGGCGCACTGGACAGCGTCACCTCGCAGGAGGTGATGAACCTGCTGCGCAGCGTGAACGTCGACATGGGCATGACCATCATCTGCGTCACCCACGAACAGTCGATCGCCGACCAAACGGACAAAATCATCCGCCTGACGGACGGCGTCATCAGCAGTATCACCGAAACCGGACTGGCAACGCGATGAGAGAGCTGCTGCTGGAGATATGGACTTCGGTGCGCCGCAACAAACTGCGCACGTTCCTCACGGGATTTTCAGTCGCGTGGGGCATCTTCATGCTCGTCATCCTGCTGGGATCGGGCAACGGACTCAAGAACGGCGTGCTGTCGAATTTCGGCAACTACGCCACCAACTCGATCACCATCTCCGGCGGCTGGACCTCGAAGGCCTACGCCGGCTACAACAAATGGCGCAGCATCGACCTGAAAAACCGGGACCTCGAAATTCTGGTCAATGAATTCCCCGAAGTGGACGACGTCGCCGCCAAAGCGTGGTACCGCGGCTCCACGGCCACCTACCTCGACCGCTTCGCCGACATCAGCCTGCGCGGCTCGCTGCCCAAGATCCAGCAGATCGAAGGCGTCGAGATCGTCAAGGGACGTTTCATCAATCAGGCCGACATCCACAACTACCGCAAGGTGATCGTCATCGACGAGGCGCTCGAAAGAATACTCTTCCGCGGCGACGACCCGCTGGGCAAGCCGGTCAAAATCCACAACAACATCTACCGCGTGGCCGGCGTCTACAGAGGCGACGCCCAGCAGCGCAATTCGATGGGCTACATCCCGCTGACGACCGGCCAGCTGATCTTCAAGGCCAACGATCCGGTCGTGGACAACGCGATCATCACCGTACACGGACTCGACACCGACGCGCAGATGGAGGCGTTCGAACAGCGCATCCGCAAACGGCTGGCCGCCGAACACCACTACGATCCCGAAGACCAGAGCGCCCTGTGGATACGCAACACGATGGAGCAGTACAAGAGCATGATGATCGTCTTCGGCGGCATCAACCTCTTCGTCTGGATCATCGGTCTGGGCACCCTGCTGGCGGGCATCGTCGGCGTGAGCAACATCATGCTGGTGACCGTCACGGAGCGCACCTCCGAATTCGGCATCCGCAAGGCCCTCGGCGCCAAACCCGTGTCGATCATCCGCCTGATCCTGACCGAATCGGTGATGATAACGGCCATGTTCGGCTATATCGGCATGGTGCTGGGCGTTGCCGTCATGGAGGCGGTCAACTATGTCATCAACCAGACGCCGGCCCAGACCGGAAACTTCGGCGGCAGCATCTTCCTCAATCCGACGCTCGATCTGGGCGTGGCCGTCAGCGCCACGGTCGTACTGGTCATTGCGGGCCTGATCGCAGGATACGTCCCCGCCTACCGGGCCGCACAACTGAAAACGATCGACGCCCTGCGTTATAATAAATAAGGAGCCATGAGATTTTTCGATACGGACCGCTGGAACGAAATCTGGCAGACAATCAGCCGGAACCGCAAGCGCAGCATCATGACGGCGCTGGGCGTATTCTGGGGTATCTTCATGCTCATCGTACTGCTGGGAGCCGGCATGGGGCTGGGACGCCTGTTCCGCGCCCAGCTGGGCGGCATGTCCACCAACACGGTGCTGCTGCAAAGCAGCCGCACCTCGGTCCCCTACAAGGGCATGCCCACGGGACGCTGGTGGAGAATGGACAACGACGATCTGGAAGCCGTCAGCAAACTCGAAGAGGTGGAGTACACCTCAGGCGTCATCTGGGGCAACGAACTCCACTGCAGCTACAAAGAGCGCAAGGGCGACTATCAGATGATGGGATACACGCCCGACTACCAGAAGATCAACCCGCAGAAGATCATCGCAGGCCGTTACATCAACGAGGTAGACATGGTGCACAAGCGCAAGGTCTGCGTCATCGGCACGCAGGTGCAGAAAGACCTCTTTCCGGGCGAACCCGACCCGACGGGCAAAGTCATCAAGGTCGGAGGAAGCTACTTCACCATCATCGGCGTCATGCGCCGCGAATCGTCGGCCATGTCGTTCAGCGACGTCGAACGCACGGTCGTCGTCCCGATCTCGCTGGCGCAGCAGATGTTCGGCTACGGCCGCACGATACACCTGCTGGCGCTGGCCGGCTACAAGGACGTTCCGAGCAAACAGGTCGAGAAAGCGGCCCGCGAAGCCGTCTTCGCCCGGCACATGATCTCGCCGGACGACGAAAAGGCCGCTTGGACCATGTCCGCCGGAGAGATGTTCGACAAGGTGATGAGCCTGTTCTGGGGCATCGGCCTGCTGACGTGGATCGTGGGACTGGGCACGCTGCTGGCAGGTATCGTCGGCGTGAGCAACATCATGCTGGTGCTCGTGAAGGAGCGCACGCAGGAGATCGGCATCCGCCGCGCGCTGGGCGCCCCGCCTACGGCCATCATCTCGCAGATACTTTCCGAGAGCTTCATCCTCACCTTCATCGCCGGAATACTGGGGCTCACGGCCGCCGTCGGCGTGCTGTCGGTCGTGGATTCGGTCTACTATCAGGCGGTCACCGTGGCGCAGGAAGGATTCGAAGTGTCGTGGCAGATCTCCTTCGGGACGGGCATGCTGGCCCTCTTCATCCTGATCGCAGGCAGCCTGCTGGCGGGCGTCATCCCCGCATACCGGGCCTTGAGCATCAAGGCGGTGGATGCAATACGCGAAGAATAAACGATTAAACAAACAGATTACGGCTATGAAAAAATTTCTGAAAATCTTTCTGGGAGTACTCTTTGCGGCGCTGCTTCTCGGAACGTTCTGGTTCCTGTGGCAGAAGACCCGCCCCGTAAAGGTCGTCTACACGATCGTGCAGCCCAAACTCGACACGCTCAAACAGTACGTGGTCGCCACGGGCAAGGTCGAGCCGCGCGACGAGGTGCTCATCAAGCCCCAGATTTCGGGCATCGTCTCCGACGTCTACAAGGAGGCCGGGCAGATGGTCCGCAAGGGCGAGGTGATCGCCACGGTGAAGGTCGTCCCCGAAATGGGTCAGCTGTCGAGCGCCGAATCGCGCGTCTCGGTGGCCGAAATATCGCTGGACCAGACCCGCCGCGAATTCGACCGCACGGAAGCCCTGCACAAGAAGGGCGTGGTGTCGGACGAGGAGTACGAGCAGGGCCGCACCGCGCTTCGGAAAGCGCAGGAGGAGCTGCAGAACGCCAAGGAGAACATGGAGATCGTCAAGAACGGCATCACCAGCCGTTACAAGGAGCTGAGCAACACCCAGATCCGTTCGACGATCGACGGCATGATCCTCGACGTCCCGGTCAAGGTCGGAAACTCGGTGATCCAGTCCAACACCTTCAACGACGGCACGACCATCGCCACGGTTGCCGACATGTCGAACATGCTCTTCCGGGGCAACGTCGACGAGACCGACGTGGGCAAGCTCCACGAGACGATGCCCGTCAAGCTGACCATCGGCGCCCTGCAGAACGTCGAGCTGGACGCCCTGCTGGAGTACGTTTCGCCCAAAGCGACCGAGGACAACGGCGTCATCATGTTCGAAGTGAAGGCGGCCGTGAAGATTCCCGAAAACGTCTTCGTGCGCGCCGGATACAGCGCCAACGCCAGCATCGTGATCCAGAGCCGCGAAGGGGTGCTGACCCTGCCGGAAAGCACCGTCGAATTCGAGGGCGCCAAAACCTACGTCTACCTGCTCACCAGCGCCGACGGGGCCGAGGAGCAGACCTTCGACAAGCACGAGGTCAAGATCGGGCTGTCGGACGGCATCAACATCGAACTGACCGAGGGCGTGACCGCCGAGAGCAAAGTCCGCGGCGCACGGGAAGAGAAGAAGAAATAACCACAAATGCATCGCAGCATGAAAACCAGCACCCTATTCGCCGCCCTCAGCGCGGCTGCCATGACGCTCTGTACGGCTGCCGCCGCGGCTCAGACGGTACAGGCCGCGCCGCAGGCCGCAACGCCGGCGCCCGGCACGCCGTGGTCGCTCGACGACTGCATCGGGTATGCCCTGCACAACAACGTCGGCGTACAGCAGCAGGCCCTGCAGGTGGAGCAGACCGACGTGAAACTGTCTACCTCAAAATACAGCCGGCTGCCCGACCTGAGCGCATCGGTGGGCTACAACGCCACCTTCGGGCGCGGCACCTCCGACGACAACATCCGCAAGACGGGAACCATCCAGAGCGGCTCGTTCGACGTCGGGGCCAGCATGCCCCTCTTCGACGGATTCCGCATCAACCGCGAAATCAAGGGCGGCAAGCTCGACCTCGCCGCCGCCATGCAGGATTTGGAACGCGCACGCGAAGACCTGTCGATCAACGTCATGACGCTGTACCTGCAGGTTCTCTACAACAAGGAGCTGACCCAGATCGCCGAACGCCAGCTCGAACTGAGCACCCAGCAGGCCGTCCGCAGCCGCGAGCTGGTCGCCGCAGGCAAACAGCCCGAATCGGCACGCTACGAAAGCGAAGCCCTGCGGGCCAACGACGAACTGAATCTGACGCAGGCCCGCAACGACCTGCGGCTGGCGCTGCTCAACCTGAGTCAGGCCCTCAACCGCGAGAGCGCGGCGGGATTCGACATCGTGGCGCCGCAATTCGACAGCGTGGCGCTCGCATCGCTGCACGTACTCGGCACGGCCGACGACGTCTATGCCTATGCGACGGAAAACCGCCCCCACATCAAGGCGGAACGCCTGCGGCTCGAAAGCGCCGAAAATGCCGTCCGGATCGCCAAGTCCGCGCTCTACCCCTCACTTTCGCTGCGCGGAGGCTACGGCACGGGCATCTACAGCACGCAGGAGGCCGCCTTCGGCACCCAGTTCCGCAAGAACAGCAGCGAGTTCGTCGGCGTGTCGATGAGCGTTCCGATCTTCAACCGCCGCGCCACGCACAACAGCATCCTCTCGGCCCGGATAGCCATGCGCAAACAAGAGCTGGCCGTGACCGACGCCGAGCAATCGCTGCGCAAGGAGATCGAGCAGGCGTGGTACAACGCCGACGCCGCCTACGGCAAATACCGTTCGGCGGACGCCGCCCTCGCCTCGGCACGGGTGGCCTTCGCCTACGAACAGCAGAAGGCCGACGCAGGCCGTTCGACGGTCTTCGACTTCAACGACGCCAAAACACGTATGGAAAAGGCCGAGTCGGAACTCGTGCAGGCGAAATACGAATTCGTATTCCGGTCGAAAATCCTCGACTTCTACCGCGGCCGGCCGCTCGAATTATGACAAACAGCCGTAAACAAGCTCGCACCGAATAAACAAATTAGGGCGGTCGAAATTCGACCGCCCTATTGCTGTCCGGAATACCAATCCCTCAAGTATTCCGACAGCTGCCGGGAGAGGCTTTCAGGCTCCTACCCGGCGCAGAAGCCCTTTTGCGTCACTAATACCCTCTTCGTCCCCTGTGCGAAGCAGGATGAAACAAAGATATGAAAATATTCCGAAGCTGTACACCCCGCGAGCGTTTTTGCCATAACTTACGGCTGAAATGATTCACACGAGTGGACGAAAATGTTGCATACAGTCTCTTTCAGCCAACAAAACGTTCGGCAAAGAAATGGCTATCTGAAAAATTTGCCCTACTTTTGCAGCTGAATTACAAACGGTAAAGATGGAGTGGCTAAAAAGTTTATTCGTCGAACATTCGGCGCTGCAGGCCGTCGTGGTGATCTCGCTCATCTCGACGATCGGCATCGGACTCGGTAAAATCCGCTTTTTCGGCATATCGCTGGGCGTGGCGTTCATCTTCTTCGCCGGCATTCTGGCCGGGCATTTCGGACTCACGATCGACCCGCAGATGCTGACCTATGCCGAAAGTTTCGGACTCGTCGTCTTCGTCTACGCCCTCGGTCTGCAGGTCGGCCCCGGTTTCTTCAACTCGCTGCGCGCCGACGGACTGCGCCTGTTGTCGCCGGCGGTCGCCGTAGTGCTGATCGGCACCGCGCTCGCCATAGGCATGAGCTTCACGCTGAACGTCTCCATGCCCGACGCTGCCGGCATCCTCTGCGGAGCCACGACCAACACCCCGGCGCTCGGCGCCGCGCAGCAGACGCTGCAGCAAATGGGCATCGACCCCAACGGCGCCGCCCTAAGCTGCGCCGTGACCTATCCGCTGGGCGTCGTAGGAGTCATTCTGGCCATCGTCTTCATCCGCAAGGCCTTCGTCCGGCCTTCGGACATGCCCGAACCGGACGCCGAGCACCGCAAGAACGTCTTCATCGCCAGCTACCACCTGACCAACCCCGCCGTCTTCGGCAAAAGCGTCCACGAGATCGCCTCGCAAAGCCACCACCACTTCGTCATTTCGCGCATCTGGCGCAACGGGCGGGTGTCGATCCCCACCTCGGACAAGACGCTGCAGAAGGACGACATCATCCTTGTCATCACCGCCCCGTCGGAAGCCGACGGCCTGCGGCTGATCTTCGGCGAGCAGGAACTGAAAGACTGGAACGCGGAAAACATAGACTGGAACGCCGTGGACAGCCAGCTGATCTCCCAGCGCATTCTGGTCACGCGGCCCGAAATCAACGGCAGGAAACTCTCCTCACTGCGCCTGCGCAACAACTACGGCATCAATATCAGCCGCGTCTACCGTTCGGGCGTGCAGCTGCTCGCAACGCCCGACCTGCGGCTCCAGATGGGCGACCGCCTGACGGTCGTCGGCGAAGCCGCGGCGATCCAGAACGTCGAGAAGATTCTCGGCAACGCCGTCAAGAACCTCGACGAACCCAACCTCGTGGCGGTCTTCGTCGGGCTGATTCTGGGACTGGTACTGGGGAGCATCCCCGTCAGCATTCCGGGCATCAGCCTGCCCGTAAAGCTGGGTCTGGCGGGCGGCCCGATCGTCATCGGCATCCTGATCGGCACGTTCGGTCCGCGTCTGCATATGATTACCTACACCACCTACAGCGCCAACCTGATGCTGCGCGCGCTGGGGCTGTCGATGTATCTCGCCTGTCTGGGGCTGGAAGCCGGCGCGCACTTCTTCGAAACGGTCATGCGCCCCGAAGGGGCGTTGTGGCTCCTGCTGGGATTCCTGCTGACGTTCGTTCCCGTCGTATTGCTGGGCGTCTTCGCGCTGCGCGTCCTGCGCATCGATTTCGGCTCAGTGTCGGGCATGCTGTGCGGCAGCATGGCCAACCCGATGGCGCTGACTTACGCCAACGACACGATCGAAGGCGACAATCCGTCGGTCTCCTACGCCACGGTCTATCCCCTCTGCATGTTTTTGCGGGTGGTCATCATTCAGGTGATGCTGATGATTTTCCTGTAGATTGCGGCCCTGCGGCCTGCTCCGGATTCGGCTACTGCGCCCGGACCGGCTACGGCGTCGGCTCCGGCTTCCGCCCCGATTCAGGCTCTTGCTCCGGCATCGGTTCCTGCGTAGGCATCGGTTCCTGCGTAGGCGTCGGTTCTGGTTTTTGCTCCAGCTCCAGCTCCGGCTCCAGCTCTTGCTCTGGCTTCGGTTCCGGCGCCCGGCCTTGCCCACTCCTCTGCTCCATTTTCTGCCCTATTCCCGGCTCCGTCTTCAGATAGCGCAGGGCCGCGATATCGCTGCCCGACGGATTCTGAAATACCCGCAGGTCGAATTCAGGAATCACGGCCAGCACGTGGTCGAAAACATCGGACTGTATCCGCTCGTAATCCACCCATATCACCGTATCGGTAAAGAAGTAGAGTTCCATCGGAAGTCCCGTCTCGGTAGGCTGCAGCTGGCGCACCATCAGGGTCATCCCAGCGTTCACGGGCACTTCGTTGCGCAGATAACGTTCGAGATAGGCCCGGAAGACGCCGAGATTGGTCTGATGCAGGCCGTTGATCCTGCGTTCGCCGGGTTTGATGCCGTGCGCGGCATTGTACTCCTCGACGCGGCGTTCGGTATCGTCGATATATTCGCGGATCAGGTCGATACTGCGGTATTTATTCAGCATCTCAGGCGTACAGAACCGCACGCTGGTCATGTCGATACTCACCGAGCGCTTCACGCGGCGGCCTCCCGACGCCTGCATGCCGCGCCAGTTCTGGAACGAATCGCTCACCAGCAGGTAGGGCGGGAGCGTAACGATCGTATTGTCGAAATTGCGGACTTTCACCGTCGTGAGCGACACCTCGATCACCGAGCCGTCGGCCCCGTATTTGGGAACCGAAATCCAGTCCCCCACCTTGAGCATGTCGTTGGCCGAAAGCTGGATGCCGGAGACGAATCCCAGAATGCTGTCGCGGAAAATCAGCATGATGATCGCCGCCGACGCTCCCAGACCGGCCAACAGACTGGCGGGCGACTTGTCGATCAGGATCGAAACGATCAGTATGCCGCAGATCAGCGCCGCAATGCCCTGCCCGGTCTGCCTGAGCCCCTTGATCGGCTTGTTCTGCCAAGCGGGACGCGCCGAAGCGATTTGGAAAACCGCAAAGAGCACGGCATTGATAAAGCGGAATACCGCCACGACGATATAGACCTCGACCAGCCGCGTCACGATCGTCCGGGCTTCGGACTGCTCTTCGAAAACCACCGGCAGGACGATCCCCAGCACGACGGCGCTGACGACGTTGCACAAACGGCTCAGCACGTCGGGGTTGAACAGATCGTCGTCCCACGTGGCTTTGGTGCGCTTGACGATACGCCGCATGCCGCGCACGAGGATCGTGCGGCACACGAAGTCGAAGAGCGCCACCGCCAGCAGTACCAGCGTAAAGGCCACCCAGCGGTCCCAGCCGCTGTCCTGCGCGGACGCGAGTCCCAGCCATTCGAGCAGGGCATCGGCCCAATGTTTCAGGAGTGTCTGCATACGGCATTCCTATCAATTATCAGACCCGTTCGTGAAAAATGATTCCGAGGTCGTCGTTTTACAAAAAAAGATGTGCGATACGGCGGTGCCGCACCTATCCGGCATACGTTCCGCCGGCATCGGCCCGCCCCGGCAGCGCGGACACGGCGCGGATGCAACACGAATGCGGCACAATCGGGGCAAAACACGGCACGGACCGGCCCCGCCATATTAAGCCGCTGCATCACAGCCGTTTCCCCGTTTACAAAGATACGAAATAAAGCGGTTATTCAAAAATCAGTTTCGCTTCGCCTTCGAAATTCGGAGTGAACACCCCTTTGCCGAGGTTTTCCAGCACCTCGGCCCGGCTCCAGAACCGCCCGCCGTCCAGTTCGTCGCTCGGCGCAACCGGCCCGTCGTACACCGCACGATGGACATAGACCAGTTCGCGCTCCCGCTCCGAGCGGAATACGTAGACCGCTACCCGTTCGGGCGTAAACTCGGTCACCCCCAGCTCCTCGCGCACCTCGCGCCGCAGGGCTTCATCCACCGTCTCGCCGTAATCGACATGGCCGCCCACGGCCGTGTCCCAGCGTCCGGGCTGAATGTCTTTCCACTCCGGCCGCTTTTGCAGGTAGAGCTCGCCGCGGGAATTGAACAGATGCAGGTGCACCACCGGATGCAGCAGCATCGACCCGCCGTGGCATTCGCCGCGCATAGCCGATCCCACGACAACGCCGGAGGGATCGACCACCGGAAAAAGTTCCGAACCGTTATCGCATCTCATGGCGGGGATATTTACGTATATAAATCACGACGGTCAGCAAACCGAGCAGGACGAATCCCATGCCCGCGAGAGCCGTATAACGATACCCCAGCCCGTGGTCGATCGGCAGGCCGCCGCAGTAGGCGCCCAGCGCATTGCCCAGATTGAATGCCACCTGCACCAAAGCCGCCCCCAGCATCTCGCCGCCGCGCGAATTCTCCAGAATAAGCAGCTGCTGGGGCGACGAAACACAGAACAGACATCCCGTGCAGAGCACCATCAGGGCGACGGAGAGATAACGGACGTGCGCCCCGAAGTAAATCGCGAGGAGCGTCGCCGCGGCCGTGGCCAGCGTGAAACGCACGACCTTCTCAGGCGTAAAACGATCGGAAAAATGGCCTCCGATGATATTGCCCGCGAACATGCCGAACCCGGCGAGCATAATGATCAGCGTCAGGTCGTCCGCCGTGAATCCCGAAGCGTGAATCATCAGCGGGCTGACGTAACTGTACCAGCAGAAAATGCCGCCGTTGCCCAGCATCACCGACAACAGCACGAGCCACGGCGCGAGACTGCGCAGAAAACGAAACTGGCCTTTCAGCCCCGTATCGGGCAGCGGTTCCATGCGCGGCACCCACAACCGCACCAGCAGCAGCGCCACAACGCCCCACACGGCCACGATTCCGAACGTGGCGCGCCACGTCAGGACGTTGCTGATATAGGTTCCCAGCGGCACGCCGAACAGATTGGCGACGGTCATGCCGACGATCATGATCGACACGGCTTCCGTACGCTTCCCGGCGTCGGCGACCCGCTCGGCGACGATCGACCCCACACCGAAGAATGCGCCGTGGGGAAGTCCCGAAACGAAACGCAAGCCCAGCAGCGACCAGTAATCGGGAGCCAGCGAAGCGCAGAGATTACCCGCCGCGATCATCGCCGTAAGCGCCAGCAGTATCTGTTTCAGCGGACGTTTCCGGGCGACGAGCACCATAAGCGGCGCGCCGAAGCAGACGCCCAGCGCATAGGCGGAAATGAGGTGCCCCGCCTCCGGAATCGAGACGCCGAGACTGCGGGCGATATCGGGCAGAATGCCCATCATCACGAACTCCGACATTCCGAGCGCAAGCGTTCCGAACGCCAAGGCTATCAGACTCTTTTTCATAGAGGAACTACATTAACCGTAACCGGCTGCAAAAATAACACAAAAGGTGAAAAGTTATTCGCCTTTCACCTTTGCATTCTGTTGTTTTTACGGTCATCCCGGTCGGCCCGGCCAAACAATCGGGTCAAACGCCCCGGCTGAACGATCGGGCAGAACCGCAACCAACCGAACGATCCGGCAGAACCGAACCGGCTCCGCGCCGCTATTCCGCGGGCGCCTCCGTCTTGCGCGGCTGGCCCACTTCGTAGCCGAGGGAGTGCATCCACTCGACCGTCGCGGCATCGACCTGATCGTTGCGGTCGGTCCAGCGGCGCTGTTCGATCAGACGCTTCCTGTGCTCGTCGATGCGCTGCATGATGGGGAAATCGGGATGTTTCATCTCCGAACGCCGCTCGCGCTCCGAAGGACGTATCCGGCGGTCGAAGACCTCGGCCTGCGAAGGCCGCCGCGCCCCCTCCCACTTGAATCCCTTGAGACGGATATCCTGCGTCGGCGGAATCTTGTCCATCGGGTAGAAATTATAGACCGGATCGCCGCGGTAGGTGATCTGCACCACCTGCTTGTCTTCGATAAAGAACGATATTTCGCCGCTTTCGATGACGCCCATCATCGTGATCTCGACGGGTTCGCCGTCCTGCATGTAATAGATGGTCTGGGCATTGCCGTTCACGTCGTTGCGGTAAATCTGGTTGTTGAAGAAGTAAGCCGTCATGGTCTTGCCCGCCACCTGATTGTAGTGCATCGTATCGAGCTGGCTGACCATCATCGGACTGCCGATGAACTCGGCCCGCGTAAGCTGCTGGTTCTCGGTGAAAATGTCCATCACGTCGGAGGTGATCTGGTTGTTCTCGTTCCACAACACGGGATCGATGTAGAGGTGGATCGTCGAATCGGTACTGATCGCCGTCATCGAATCGCACACGGTCTGGAAATCCGAGCGGTAGATCTTCACGTTCCGGAACCCTTTCAGCAGACGGTATATGCTGTCGCGGGGCGCAGCCAGCGAGTCGATCGAATCGGCCGGAACCGCCATCGCCGCCGTGTCGGTCAGCAGCGAATCGACCAGCAGGTTCAGCAGCGAATCCTGCTCGGCCATGTTGAGCACGATCAGCGAATCAAGTTCGCGCAGGGCCGTCGAATCGATCTGAATCATCCGTCCTTTGCGCGTCGCACGCGCCTGACGGGCCTTGAGCTTCGATTCCGCCTTCAGGCGGCGCGCCGTGAGCCGGGCTTCCTCGCGCTCCTTCTGCTCCAGCAGCCGGGCCGTCATTTTCTCCTTGCGTCGGGCCGCTATCTCGTCCAGCTTCTTCTTTTTCTCCTTGGCGGCGGCCGCCTTTTCCTCGGCCTTGGCTCTCTTCGCCGCCTCTTTCAGCAACGCCTTGCGCTGGGCGACGGTCAGCGTATCCGCAGCATTGGCCAGCGAATCGGCAGGCGCCGCTCCGCCCAGAGAATCAGCGGGAGCGGGTCGGTCCGGCGCGTCGAGAGGCGACGACGTGGCATGCGGCGAATCCGCGTCTCCGCCGGCCGCCAATGAATCGGGTACGGAACCGGCGGTTGCCAACGAATCGGCGGCGTCTACGCCCTGCGGCCTGCGGCCGGAACGGGGACGCCCCAGCGAATCGGCCGGAACGTCGACTCCTCCGGCAGCATGCGCCAGCGAATCGGGCCCCGACAACGCCAGCGAATCGGGCCCCGACAGCGCCAGCGAGTCGGCCGAACGGGCCAGCGAATCAGCGGCGGCAGCCTCCGCGGCCCGGCGTTCGGTGTTTTCGTTGATCGTAAACAGGAACATCGAATCGGCGCGCATGAAAAGCGAATCGCCCTGCGAGAGGTCGTAGCTCACAATCGACGGGCGGCGCGTGAGGAACGCGTTTCCCGGTTCCTTCCAGTATTCGCCGTAATCGCCGAAGGCGAGCACCTTGTGCTCCGTATCGTCGATCTGAATGTCGCGCCATAAAATTATATGGTCTTCGGCCCGGTAGAAATCGATGCTGTCGCTCCACATCTCCTGCTTGTCGGTCAGCACGTACCCATTGCTGGTCACCTTGTAAAGCGAGTCGGCTTTGCGGTAGGCGCCGCGGTCGGCATACAGATAGTCGCCCTCCTTGTTCCAGATATTGGTGTGTTTAAAGAAAAAGGCGTTGTCGGTAGCCATGTTGTAGACCACCGAGTCGCCCTTCAGTTCGTATTCGTCGTTGCGCATTTCGACCCGGTCGACGCAGACCAGCTCCTTGCTGTTGGCGTAGTAGTAACCGCGCACCGACTCCAGCCGGCTGTCGCGGTTGACAAGCACGCCGCCCCCGCCGAATTCGCCGACGTTCTCCTTCGTGTTGAAAAGGAACTCGTAGGTGTAGAGCGTGGCATCCTCGTCGACCACCTTGACGATATCCGAAAATACGCGGGCTTCGTTCACCTCGCCGTTGTACTCGGCGCGGTCGCCGTAAATATAGGTCGTATTCTTGTTGATCAGGACATTGCCGAAGAATTCGATGCGCATGTCCGAATAGCGGACGGCGCTGTCACACGTAATGACGGCGCCGTTGTGCTGCGCGGCGAAGTTGCCCACCAGAAAAATCACCGAATCGCCCGGAGCCACGGGCCCCATGTTGTCCGACTTGAGGTCGATGAGTTTCTTCTCGGCCGGCTGCTCCGCCTCAGGCGCCTGCATCCCGCCGCGGGCGAAAATCACACTGCCGGCGGCCAATGCGACGACCGCTATGGAAAGGAGCCTGCGCACGGTTTTACTTCACCCAGTGTTTGTTCTCGAACGCTCCGTCGCGGAATTCGGGATCGATATAGACATACATGGCGTCGATCTTCTTCGACAACCAGTCCTTGAAGACCTTTTCCTGCTTGGCGTTGAGCGCCATCTCCTCCAGCCGGAGGTAGTCCTCGTTGAGCGACGCCACGTGCGTCGGAATGATCTCCACCAGCTTGACGACCTTGGCCAGCTGGTTGCCCATGATGTCCTCGGTCAGGAAAGCTTCCGACACCTCGCCGGGCTTCAGCCGCACCAGCGCGTTGTAATCGTTGAGCGCGTTGAAGTGGGCGAAATCCTCGCGCAGGAACTTCGTCACGGTCAGCTTAGCGTCGAAAGCGCTGAAACGCTCCAGAATGTCGTGGTTCGAGACGATACCGCCGTTCATCTTCGACGTCGCATCGTCGGAATAGAGCAGCGCGGCCTTCTCGAAGGTGATCGAATCCTTGCGGATCAGATTGGCGATGCTGTCCAGAAAATGCGTGCCCTCCGTAAGCTCGTCGATCGTATAGACCGGACGCAGCAGGATGTGGCGGAAATGGTAGAGACTGCCCCGCTTGTCGAGCATCTGAATGATGTGGAATCCGAACTGCGATTCGACGACCTCCGAAATCTGTCCGGGCTTCATGTTTTCGAGCGCCGCGGCGAACGAAGAGTCGAGACTGGCGAGCGGCGCAGGGTCCATCTCGCCGCCGCGCATCATCGTTCCGGGGTCCTGCGAATACATGCGGGCCAGATTCTCGAACTTGGCCTTGCCCGTGATGACGCGTTCGCGCATGTCCAGCAGACGCTCGCGCGTACGCTGCTTGGCCTGCGTGATCGACTTGGGGAAGCGGGTGATCTGCGCGTAGACGTACTGCTCGGCGATGGTCGGCAGGCTGTCCTTGTCGATCGACTTGTAGAAACGCTCGACCTCGCCCGGAATGACCGCGACCTTGCTCACGACCTCGTTCTGCATGGAGCTGGCGTAGGACTGCTCCTCGTAGCGCTGACGCATGTTCTCGCGGATGTTGAAAATGGCCATGTGGTGCTTAGCTTCGAGCCGGGGAATCGATCCCTCGGCCTCGATCATGTTCTGCACCTGCTCCTCGACGTGCGAAGCGATGTCGCCGGCATTGATCTTCACCGAGTCGATCTGCGCCTGATTGAAGAGCAGTTTCTGGGTCATCAGCGCTTCGAGCGCCTCGTTCATCGGATCGCGGTCGGAGGTGTACCCCTCCGCGCGGCGCTGCGCCGTGAGCTGGCGCGCGTGATCCGCCACCTCGGAATAGAGAATCGAGGAAGAACCCACGACGGCGACCACCTTGTCGAGCATCACCTGCTGTTTCTGGGCGAAGGCCCCCGCAGCGAGCACGGCGAGAGCCGCCGCCATTATACCTTTTTTCAACATTGCGTTATACTTTATCGTTTGTATTTTCAAAAATCTTCGCCTCCCCGTTCTCCACGGCGCGGTTGTACAGTTCCTCCTCGTGGCTGCGGATGATCTCGCCCTGCCGCTGGTTGAAGAGGATGCGGCGGATCGTACTCCGCAGGCGTTCGAGGGGAATAGGCTCGCCCTCGCGCCGCACGGCATCGATCTGGAAATAATAGTACGAATGGCTGTCTCGCATCGCCTGCACGGCGTTCGACGACAGCACCGAATCGTAATTCTGCGACCTGAGGGTCGGCAGGAAACTCAGAAACTCCGGAAAATCGACCCACTGTTCCCGGAAATCGGTCACCGTGAAGTCGTTTTTCTCGCAGATATCCCGGAAATCCTGCTGCTGGGCGGCGGATTTGGCCCCCATCAGCTCCTTCAGCTTCCGGGCCTGACGATAGCCTTCGCCGAACTGCACGATCCGCCCCTTGACCAACGTACGGTCCAACCGGAAATCGGCCTTGTGCGCATTGTAATAGGCCGTAATCTCGTCGTCGGTGAACGTCGTGTCGATGCTCCGGTCCACATAGAGCTGGTTCAGCTTGCGGATCAGCAGCGCCTGACGGTACTCCTCGACCATCTTGTCGATATCGTCGCCCGAAGCCGAAAACAGCGTCTCGGCCTCCTTGAGCTTGAGCTGCTTGCGCACCCACCGGTCCACGTATACCTTCATGAACGCCACGCTGTCTTCGCCCGTGACTCCCTTGGGAACCACCGACTCCACGTCGCGCAGCTGCAGCTGCTTGCCGCCGGCGCGCGCCAGCGTGGTATCGCTGGCGAAATAGCCCGGCATCTCCCGGCAGCCCGCCAGAAAAACCGAAGCCGCCACGACTGCTATTTTCGCTCGCAAATCCATAATCCGGAGGACAAAGATACAGTTTTTACTCGTAACTAACGCAGCCCCGGCCCAGATTATTACGCCGCCGCCCGATTTTTATCCTCGCCTTTCAGACGCCGCAGCGCGAGGAGCATCATGTAACCCGAAACGGCGAAGACGGCCAGCGCACCGATATAAATCAGCACATAGAGCGTCCTGCTGCCGACCAAGTCGATCAGCATGGCGTTGCCGTGCCCGGTGACCAGCGCCAGATAGGCGATTCCGTTATTGACGGCATGGAGTATGATCGTAGACCAGAGCGAGTCGGTCCGCATGTAGACGAATCCGAGCACCAGACCGATGGCGAAGGCGTTCACCGCAACGGTCGGATGCACGTGCACGATGCCGAATACGGCCGATGAAACCAGCCATGCGGCCATCACGCCGTATTTGGCGCGCGTCGATTCGAGCAGCACGCCGCGGAAAATCACCTCTTCGAACAGCGGCGCCATCACCACGACCGTAACGATCGCCCACGCGCCGCGTCCATAGGCGTTGGGCACTTCGGGCAGCAGGCTCAGCAGCGGTTCGAGCACCACCGACGTGGCGAGCATGAAGACCACGCCCCAGAGCAGCAGGACGGGATTCAGTCCGCGGGAAGAGAAATGCGCGATGATTTTCGGGCCCCGGCGCCGGCTGCGGTAAAAGAGAAACCCCACGAGCGTAAGGGCCATGGCGACAAAATAGGATACGGCGTTGAAACGCCCCACAAGCATCTGCTCGGCGGCGCTCACCGCTTCGTCGGCGCTCGCCAGCAACGCCTGATCGGGCCACTTGCAGCCCACCAGCAACGCCGTGACGGCGCCTATGACCTGCGCCAGCAGGAAAATGCCGAAAAAGACCAGATAATCGGCCAGTGCGGGGAATTTACCCTGCAGTTTCCAGATTTTACCGGCGGCCTCAGGAGCCGGCGCCGGCTCCTGCACGGGAGCCTCTGCTTTTTTTTCTGTCATATAGCGTGTAACTATCAATCCGTTCCGAGTTCAAAGATAAGCAATTTTCGGTTACGGTTATGGATTTCCATTTAAAATCATTAAATTTGCCCGATTATAAACCCGATCGAAACATGGCAAAGGTTATCGCATTAGCGAATCAGAAAGGCGGCGTGGGCAAGACCACGACGGCCATCAACTTGGCGGCCTCGCTGGCCCTGCTGGGCAAGAAGGTGCTGCTGCTCGACGCCGATCCGCAGGCCAACGCCACCTCCGGCTTGGGCTTCGACATCAATCTGGAGGGCGTCTACGAATGTATCGCC
>ERZ835051.1584-NODE-1584-length-22890-cov-4.557828_pt1 | contig 22890 bp, 20 predicted proteins | sample MGYA00519575_ERZ835051 | MGnify/ENA primary metagenome ERZ835051 (study PRJEB31850, sample SAMEA3708769) | human gut metagenome | biome: human gut; feature: human-associated habitat; material: faeces | place: China | collected 2014 ... | reverse complement strand
ACTTTGTGTATGAATTAGTTGGCTAATTTTATACTATTTACTGAATGTTCCTATAGTTTTCCTAAAATCAATATTTATCTTCATAGAAAGTTATTACTCCCTTCTCTAAAATAGAGATCCTCCTTTTTAAATTTGCAAAACTCTACTTTTACTTATTAAGAAGCAAGCAATAAATACTAAAAAAACAGAAGTTAAAATCAGACTGTCACTCTTTGAGTAACCCCCCCGGCACTTACCAAATAAAGTCCTCTTGATTTAGGCTGAAGTTCAGACAATCCAGGACCAGCATACGTATCCATTACCAGACTACCTACAATAGTATAAACTTTGACTTTGACTTTTTTGGAAGAGCGAACATAAATAGAACCATTACTGGCATATATTTGAACAGAATCTTCGGGTAAATCATTTTGTACCATGTTGACTTCAGCAGACATAGGCATATAATTATCTGCCGTCCGGAAAAAATCTTGCCCATAAACAGACTCCTGACGAGCAGATACCTGAACTACAGCCCAAGATACCAACAACGTAAAAATGAGTAGTTTTATAGTTTTCATATTTTCCTCTCCTTGAACAGATTCCTTAATTAGTGCCTAAAGATACATCTTTTTTGCCATCTTGAAAAAATTTCTGATGTTAATTATAAAAAAATAATCGGTTTAGGAATATTTGGAATATAATAAAAAGGCAATTACTCCGTTTTATTTGATTCATTATCCCAAGAATACACTCTATTCGGATTCTTAGGAAACCATCCTTTCCGTACCCGTTCTTCCTGTTCAAATATTTCTTTTATAGTCCAAAACGATGAAAAAGAAAAAACTCCGAGCAAAGCAGCGAACAATACATTATCTGTTATCAAAGAACCTGCCACACCTAAAATACCCAACAGTAAAAACACCCACCAATAACGAGTTCCCCAATAATATTCAACTTTCACTACTATAGGATGAAACAAACCTATAATTAAAAATGTAGAAACCCCGATAACCAATCCCAATAAATGATACTCTTCTAAAAACTCCATTTCAAAAAATATTGAAAAAAGAGTGTCCGGACTTAATCGCAAACACTCTTAATTATATCATTAATAACCTAACTCTTTTTGCCGTTTAACTTCATCCAAAACCGAATCAAGGCAAATAGCGAGCTGTTCGGCTATACCTTTGCCGCAATTTTCATCAGCTTGATAAAAACGGGCTACAGCCCGTATCTGTATCTCTTCAGGAACTCCCTGCATAGCCGCCGCTACATTAGAATGAATCCGCAACTTTTCATCGTCAGGCACAAGCCTGTATAATGCTCCGGGCTGAGAATAATAATCCTTATCCTTCCGGTTATCATAATTCCAAGCATCTCCATCTAAAGTCAAAGGAGGTTCATTGAATTTCCCGTCATCCGTCGGTCCTCCGAAACTATTCGGTTCATAATTAACCTGAGCGCCATTATTTCCATCAACTCGCATATAACCGTCACGATGATAATTATGAACAGGACATATAGGCTTATTTACCGGTATCGTATCCGAATTCACTCCTAAACGATAACGTGCCGCATCAGCATAAGCGAACAAACGTCCTTGCAACATCTTATCCGGAGAAAACGAAATTCCCGGAACGACACTTGCCGGATTGAATGCAGCTTGCTCAACTTCTGCAAAATAGTTTTCCGGATTCCGGTTCAACTCAAGAATTCCGACATCGATCAAAGGATACTCTTTTTGACTCCACACTTTCGTCAAATCAAACGGATTTTCTTTTCGGTTACGAGCCTCATCTTCTGTCATTATCTGAATGCAGAAACGCCATTTGGGGAAATTTCCTTTCGCAATATTTTCAAATAGGTCTCGCTGTGAGTATTCACGATCCTTTGCAACAATAGACGCAGCCTCCGAATCGGTGAAATTAGCAATGCCTTGTAAACTTTTAAAATGGAATTTCACCCAAAAACGCTCTCCTTCAGCATTAATAAAACTATAAGTATGGCTTCCGAAACCATGCATGTGACGATAATCTTGAGGAATACCCCGATCGCTCATCAAAATCATCACCTGATGCAGAGTTTCAGGAGAAAGACTCCAAAAATCCCACATGGCAGTATTGCTACGCAGATTAGTTTTCGGATCTCTCTTCTGTGTATGAATAAAATCAGGAAATTTTAACGGGTCTCTGATAAAAAATACTGGAGTATTGTTTCCTACTAAATCCCAATTTCCTTCCTCCGTATAAAACTTAACAGCAAATCCACGTACATCCCGTTCGGTATCTGCCGCACCTCGTTCTCCGGCAACAGTAGAAAAACGAAGGAAAAGATCTGTTTTTTTACCTACCTCAGAAAATAGAGCTGCTTTCGTATATCGGGTTATATCCTCGGTAACGGTTAAATTTCCATATGCTCCTGAGCCTTTTGCGTGTACCACCCGTTCTGGAATACGTTCTCGGTTAAAATGCCCCAACTTCTCCATATACCAGACATTTTGCAACAAAGCAGGACCTCTCTCTCCAGCAGTTAGAATATTCTGATTATCCGCAACAGGGACACCTGCTTGAGTAGTTAATTGAATCTTTTCCTTTTCTTTCATACTCTATATAATTAATAATTATTCTTTTTCCGCTCGAAATAAGCTTGCGGATGAGCACATGCCGGACATTTTTCCGGAGCTTTCTTGCCTTTATGTACATATCCGCAATTGCGGCATTGCCATTCTATTTCTTCATCTTCTTCAAAGAATTTTCCGGCTTCTACTCTTGCCAACAATTTACGATAACGAGCTTCATGTTCGGCTTCTACTTTAGCAACCATCTTAAATGTTACCGCAATAGCAGGAAAGCCTTCTTCTTCAGCAATTCGAGCGAACTCAGGATATAAATCTGCCCATTCTTCATTTTCTCCGTCAGCTGCTGCCTTCAGATTTTCAACCGTAGTAGAAATAACACCGGCCGGATAAGATGCAGTAATCTCGACCATACCCCCTTCAAGATATTTGAAGAATTTTTTTGCATGCTCCTTTTCCTGTTCTGCCGTTTCCATAAATACTCCGGCAATTTGTTCATAACCTTCTTTTTTTGCCACACTTGCAAAGAACGTATATCGGCTTCTTGCCTGAGATTCTCCTGCAAATGACTTTAACAAATTCTGTTCTGTTTTTGTTCCCTTAATACTCTTTTCCATAATCTTGTTTTTAATTTAATTAGTAATTCTCTATATTTCCTATCAATTGTACTTTCACATCCTTCAACTCAAATCCGGGAATTTTTCTATTTTGGATAAATGTCCAAATCAATTCGGACAACTCATTATCATAAAAATCCTGTATCTCATGAGTTTCTTCACTATATAAATGATAATGCCGGCTTAGATTCGTATCGAAATACATTTTATTATCAACAGTCAATACTCTTTCTATCACTCCAGCTTTTGCAAAACAATCTAACGTATTATAAACCGTAGCGACAGTTACAGTCGGTAAGATACTTCTTACCCTCTCAAGCACTGCTTCTGCAGAAGGATGCTTAAGAGATAACAAAGCTTCATACACAGATATACGCTGAGGTGTCGCCTTTACCCCTTTTGATTGAAATAATTCTATGATTTCATTTACCCTCATCAACAATACTTGTTTTTAAACTGCGGTACAAATATAATTAGAATATTTCTAATATTAGAATAATTCTAAAATTATTTTCAGAAAAAATAATCGATACGAAATTTATCCTTTATATACAACTTAGAGCCTATCTAAATTTTCCAATAAAAAAACACAATCAGGTCATCTTTGCGTTTTCACTCGTCAGACAACTTGCTACCGTCCTCATAAATTCAGACAGAATCTCAGCAAATGAAACTCACATCCTTATTTTTTATCTTTTTGATAAACCGGGTTTATTTTTACACAAACTATATAATCCATATCTTCCGGAAGTCCATTGCGTGTACCGGGAATCCATTTTGGCATGTTTTTAACCAACCAATATGCTTTATCCAAAATTTCCTTAGAAATATGTCCTTTCAACTTAGATATCGGGGTTTTCAATTTTACATCGGAAATTTCTCCGGAAGCAGTCACCACTATCGAATAAAGAATACGGTCGACCAGCCATTCAGGTGTATTTCCTTCAGGCATCAATACATCGATAACCAAATATTTTTTCATAGCTTCCTCTCCTCCCGGAAACTGAGGAAGGACAATAACATCTTCACCTTTGATTATGCCAGACCGATATTCTACCAATTCTAATTCCGGAAAAGGAAATAAAGATAGCGGAACAAAAAGAAAAAAACACACCCAAAACAGATTTTTCAGTAATATGGACATAATACCCTCCTTTCCTTAATTCAATCTACTTAGAGCCTGTTTATTTTTTCATCATTATATATAGACTTTGTGAATTTCTTTTCGGACTATTCTCCCGCTTTAATATATCACACAGCCCCCCTTAACTAGGAATAGAAAAACATCTTCCAAAAAGATCTGAACAAAATTTAAACAAACTCTTGATTTTCAAATTTAATAAAAAGATTAGAGAATAACAATTATTTACAAAATAAATTCAGTGTTCATCTAAAACCCGTTTAAATTTCTCGATAAATATATACGATCTGTTAAGGCTCTTTTCGGTCTTGTTTTCACGTTTCTGCACATCGTATAAAGAACAGTAAAAACACTTTTGAAAACAGTCCTCAAAAAAAACATCCATGTAAAATTTAAATTCAAATAGATCACAAACTAAGCCATATATTATTATAACTATCGGTAATATCTACCAAAAGCGTCAAATATTCCACATTTCAATAAAGAGACGAAACTTATTTTTGCATATAATTATAATTCTAACATTTATGAAAAACTCAACTTATCTACTATTAAGTTTATTATTTTGTTGCATGTCTGCATTCCCTAAAGAAATTACAATTCATACCATCGGAGATTCTACGATGGAGAGCAAACCAGAGGATACGGAAAGTAATCCGAACGGACAAAGAGGATGGGCACAAATGTTACAGCAGTTTGTAACAAACGGTGCAACAGTAAATAACAGATCTAAAAGCGGAACTAGTTCCAAATCTTTTTATGAAGCCAAAGACGACAACAATAATTATCGTTTTTGGGCAACCGTGAAACCTCAGATCAAAGAAGGAGATTATGTTATTATTCAATTCGGACATAACGATGAAAAAGATGGAGGAGAAGAAGGTGAAATAGGAACCAATCCATGGAAAAGTTACACGGAATATCTGACTAAATATGTAACGGAGGTAAGAGAGCTAAATGCTATTCCGATATTATTCACCCCTATTGTACGCAACTATTTTGAAAGTGACGGAAAAACAATCACAGCACGAGGAGCCCATAATCTCGGTATGGGTTCGGACGGAAAAGAACTCGACTATGTCGCAGCCATGAAAAAGGTTGCAGAAAACACGAATTGTCTTTTGGTCGATCATACAGCTCTTACCAAAAAAGTTTGTGAAGAATACGGAAAAACTAAATCGACAGAACTCATTTACAACGTAGGAGACGGTACACATTTAGGAGAATACGGAGCTACTTTATATGCTCGTTTAGCAGTACAAGAATTAATAAAACAAAATATTCTGACAGAATATCTGAATGCAGATCCCGAATTAATATTAAGTAGTCCTGAATATAATTTTGGAAAATGCTATGCTAACACCGTCAATATTCATTCCTTTTCGGTAAGTGGAATCGATTTAAATCCGGTAAACGGGAATGTAACAATAACCGTTCCCTCAGAATTCAGTATATCAAAAGAGCAAGACGGCAACTATACTCAGCAGATAACCATACCCTATGAAAATGGCAACCTCAGCATTACTCCATTTTTTGTAAAATATGCACCTGAAGATACAGGTATCTCAACAGGAAATATTACAGTAAGTAACGGAAAGAACACGAAATTCATCGCCTTAAAAGGTGAATGTGTCTCTTTCGAAGGAGGTATCAAAGCAAAAGCATTTTGGGAATTATCAAAAAACGAAAACAGTATATCCGAAGGACCTATTACAGTATTACCTGAAACATTAAAAAACATGTTTACCGATAGGTATGCAAAACCGGGAAGCACGACAATATGGGAAGATAATCGCATCGATGGAGAAACAAAAACTCAACGTAATATTATCGAAGGAAGAACGTGGCCTGCTGGAGAAATAGACATCGTACATGACCGCTACATTCAATTCGGAGTTAAAGCGACTAAAGGAAGTGTTTTTAATGTCGATTCTATCGGATTATATGTAGGAGGATCTGGGAGCAATGGGATACGATTCAAAGTATATTATTGTAAAAACGAACTTTTCGGCGATGATGCCGTAATGATTGCAGACAGACAAAATAATACAAGCAATACTATGTATCCGATCTCTCACAAAAACATTATTGAAGTAAAAAATGAAGAATCTTTATATATCAGAATCTACCCTTGGTTGAACAATGGAGGAGACAGTAAATCTATCTGTCTATACGGAGTTACGATAAGCGGAGTGGTTACAGAAGAAAGTACCGACGGAATAACGACTTCTATCATCGAGAATAACATATTCTGTTATCCCTCGAAAACTTCAGGTACAACCACACTCAATTATGTTACAACCGAATGTTCAGATGTTCTTATCGATATTTTTTCTATTGACGGGAAAAAACTCAATAGCTACAGAAAAGATTCTCTACCAGCCGGACAACATCAACAACAAATTAATCTGGAAGGGTTGAATAACGGCATATATATTTGTTCACTTACTAGCAACACAGACCGAAAGGCAATCCGACTGATAAAAGAATAATAAGATCGGTTAAACAAATGCGAAATGTGACGGATCTTTAAAGAAAGACTTCCGTCACATTTTTATATATAATTCCCGGTTTCTATCAAAACCTTATTTTTACATAATTCCTTTTTCACGCAAACGCAATTGCCATTTCCACGCAGAAGCTAACGTATCCTCGATAGACTCTTCCGCTTTCCATCCCAGCACGTTATTCGCCTTTTCAGGATTAGCCCACACTTGTTCAATATCACCTTCTCGACGACCGACAATCTTATAATTCAACTTTTGCCCTGTCACCTTCTCGAAAGTCTTTATCAGCTCCAATACAGAAAGTCCCCGACCTGTACCCAAATTAAATGTTTCTACATTCTCAAGAGATTTTCCGGTAAGCATACGATCCACAGCTACGACATGCGCTTTCGCCAAATCGACAACATTTATATAATCACGAATACAAGAACCGTCAGGTGTATTGTAATCATCACCGAACACACTCAATTGTTCTCGAATTCCCATAGCTGTTTGGGTAACAAAAGGAATAAGATTCTGGGGTACTCCATTCGGCAATTCGCCAATCTCTGCAGTAGGATGAGCTCCTATCGGATTAAAATAACGCAATATAATGGCTTTATAAGGGACACCCGAATAAATCGTATCACGAATTATTTCTTCATTTATTTGTTTTGTATTCCCATAAGGAGACATTGCCGGTTTTATAGGTGCATTTTCATCAACCGGAAGCACATCCGGCTGACCATACACGGTACATGAAGAGGAAAAAACCAAAGCATCAACTCCATATCGAGGCATCAGCTCCATGAGCGTAAGCAAAGAATCGATATTATTACGATAATACAACAACGGTTTCTGTACCGATTCACCGACAGCCTTACTAGCTGCAAAATGAATAATACCTTTTATATTCTTCTGCTCCTCGAAAAGCTTTTCCATGCCGGCCTTATCATTGCAATCCAATTTCATGAAAACAGGACGCACACCCGAAATTTTCTCAATACCGTCGATTACGCTTTCACTTGAATTAGAAAGATTATCTACGATAACCACTTCATAACCGGCATTCTGCAATTCTACCGTAGTATGCGAACCAATATACCCGGCACCACCTGTAACTAAAATTTTCCCTTTCATGTTTTAAGTTAAGTTTAAGATGAATTGCAAATATAACGGATTTTTACCAAAAGATTTTATCAAAATCTCTAAACCTTACGACCAAACTTTATTTTTTGGAACAAAAAAACAGATAAACAAAGTGTATTAAACAAGACACATTATTTCAATACAAACTTTTTGGATAACACAAAAATAAGTCTTACCTTTGTCGCGCTTTTTGAGTATTCCGTGCGATGGGAAATTAAGAAGCTGATTATCTTAATTTTGAGTAACACAAAAAAATTAAAACAATGAAAACATTTCAATTAGAAGGAACTCCCAGAACCGATTTGGGAAAGAAAGCAGTAAAAGCTTTACGTAAACAAAATCTTATCCCTGCTGTTTTAAACGGCGGACAACTTGTAACCCTGCCTTATGATAATGCTCTTAAAGCTGGTGAAAAAGTAGTAGAAATTGCAAACAATCAAGCTTTGATCGTAACGGATTTCACTGTATCTACAGAATCTGTACGAAAATTAGTTTATACTCCCGAAATTTTCGCTATCGATCTGACTATCGGTGACAAAAAAACCAAAGCCGTTATAAAAGATATTCAATTCCATCCGGTAACCGATGCAATCCTTCACATGGATTTTCTTGAAGTTAACGAACAAAAACCCATTATTATGGAAGTTCCCGTGGCTCTTGAAGGACATTCAGAAGGTGTTAAAGCCGGTGGTAAATTGAGCCTCGAAATGAGAAAATTGAAAGTAAAAGCTATCTATTCTCAGATTCCTGAAAAGTTGGTTATCAACATCGATAATTTAGGTTTAGGCAAAACTATACAGGTAGGAGAACTTCACTTCGAAGGTCTTGAATTGATGAATGCTAAAAATGCAGTTGTTTGTGCTGTTAAACTAACAAGAGCAGCTCGCGGTTTGCAAGCAAAAAGCGGTAAATAATAATATTGCTTAAATGAAATATTTGATTGTGGGATTGGGTAATATCGGACCAGAATATGAAAATACCCGTCACAACATAGGATTCAGAGTATTGGACGCTTTAGCTAAAGCGTCCAATCTCGTTTTTACAGACAAAAGGTATGGCGAAATCTGCGAATTAAAAATCAAAGGACGCACATTAATCTTGTTAAAGCCGTCTACGTATATGAATTTGAGCGGAAATGCCGTACGTTATTGGCTGCAAAAAGAAAACATTCCGGTAGAAAATTTATTGGTAATAGTGGATGATTTAGCATTACCCTTCGGTAGTCTGCGTTTAAAGCCCCGAGGTAGCGATGCCGGTCATAACGGTCTGAAACATATTCAACAAATATTAGGGAGTGACAATTACGCCCGACTTCGATTCGGAATCGGGAATGATTTTTCTAAAGGACAACAAGTCAACTACGTATTAGGAAGCTTCCCCGAAGAACAAGAAAAAGAATTACCCGCCCGTCTCGAACGTGCAGGAGAGATCATAAAAAGTTTCTGTCTGGCAGGCATACAACTGACCATGACACAATTCAACAATAAGTAAAATTGTCATGGAAAAAGAAAATGAAGTTCGAATAGACAAATGGATGTGGGCTACACGCATTTTCAAAACACGTACAATTGCAACCGAAGCTTGTAAGAAAGGGCGAGTCTCTATCGGAAACGTCTCGGTAAAACCATCCCGTACAATAAAAGCAGGTGAAATCATCCAAGTACGGAAACCTCCTGTCACTTACTCTTTTAAAGTATTGGCTCTGACCGAAAAGAGGATGGGAGCAAAACTTGTCCCGGAATACCTTGAAAACGTTACACCGCAAGAACAATACGATATACTGGAAATGAACCGTATCAGCGGATTCATAAATCGGAGCAAAGGACTGGGAAGACCGACAAAACGAGAAGGAAGGGAACTGAAAAAGTTTACCGAAAGAGATTTTTTTGATGACGGATTCGACTTTGATTTTGATTTTGACGATTACGAAGAAAACGATTAAGCAAAACTTATACAACACTTGATCTGTTATACTGCAGCAACTTGTTCAATCCGCATCAAGACTATCTTTATAGGATTCACATAGGAGATAAGAAACTTTTAATCGGAATGACATGATCATGGATCTGCAAAAACGTAAAGAATTAAAAAAGAAACTATACACCATCATATTCAAAACCGATACGGAAGAAGGAAAGAGATTCGATATCATCTTACTGAACGTAATCCTTCTCAGCGTTATATTGGCAGCAATAGAAAGTGTAGTCGCATTCAACGCTCGATACGCACTCCCATTCCGTATCTGCGAGTGGATTATAACCATACTGTTTACTATCGAATATGCAACCCGTATTTACTGCAGTCCGAATCGAAAAAAATATATTTTTTCAGTTTATGGAATCATTGACCTCTTATCTATTTTACCGTTCTTCATCGGTATCCTGTACAGTAGTACTCACTATCTTATCGTTATTCGTGCCTTACGTCTTCTTCGTATCTTCAGAATACTAAAACTAACGCATTTTTTAAAAGAAGGCAACCATTTGGTCGATTCTTTACGAAGAAGCGTAAAAAAGATCATGATATTTACCTACTTCATCATGATTCTCGTAACGATATTAGGAGCTTTGATGTATTTGGTCGAAGGAAGTGTAAATCCTTCTTTCTCCAACATTCCCAAAAGCATATATTGGGCAGTCGTCACTATCACGACCGTAGGATACGGAGACATAACACCTATCACGTTCTTAGGTCAGACAATTTCAGTCATCGTCATGTTACTCGGATACTCGATACTGGCCGTTCCTACCGGTATTATTTCTTCAGAACTGATCAAACCTTTACGAAAAAAGAACATTACTTGTCCTAATTGCGGAGAGAATAAGCACGAAGCAGATGCTTCTTATTGCAAAAATTGCGGGACACTCTTACCTCACAACAATAACAACCTGTCATAAAATCTCTTTTTTTTCTTTTAAACCGGAATAATGTTCAATATTTTGGACAAAAAACAGTTACAATATTCATAAAAATCGTAACTTTGTAAATCTTACATGCAAATATCGAAAAACAATAATAAAAATGGAAACTATCGATTGGGCTAATTTATCATTCGGTTACATGCCGACCGATTACAACGTACGGTATAATTACCGGAACGGAAGTTGGGGCGAACTTGAAATAAGCAGTAGCGAATATATCAATATGCACATGGCGGCCACCTGTTTGCATTATGGACAAGAAGCTTTTGAAGGATTAAAAGCTTTTCGCGGGAAGGACGGGAAAATACGAGTATTTCGTCTTGATGAAAATGCGGCACGGTTGCAAAGCACTTGCCGAGGAATTTTAATGCCTGAACTGTCTACGGAAAAATTCCGTGACGCTATTCTTAAAGTTATAAAACTGAATGAACGGTTTGTTCCGCCCTATGAAAGCGGAGCATCTCTTTACATCAGACCATTATTAATCGGAACAGGTGCACAAGTTGGTGTACATCCGGCAAGCGAGTATATGTTCATCGTATTTGTCACACCAGTAGGGCCATACTTTAAAGGTGGATTTTCAACTAATCCTTACGTCATTATCCGTCAATATGATCGCTCAGCACCATTAGGTACAGGAGTTTATAAAGTCGGAGGAAATTATGCAGCCAGTTTACGGGCCAATAAAATGGCACACGACATGGGATATTCCTGCGAATTTTATTTAGATGCAAAAGAAAAAAAATATATCGACGAGTGTGGTGCTGCTAATTTTTTCGGGATTAAAAACAATACGTACGTAACTCCGTTATCTACTTCTATCCTACCGTCTATTACCAATAAAAGCCTAATGACATTGGCAGAAGAAATGGGCTTGACCGTCGAACGCCGTCAAATTCCGGAAGAAGAATTAGATACTTTCGAAGAAGCGGGAGCTTGCGGTACTGCTGCAGTTATCAGTCCGATACAACGTATCGACGATCCTGAAAAAAATCGGTCATATATTATTTCTAAAGACGGAAAACCGGGTAAAATATGCACCCAATTATACAATAAACTCCGGGCCATACAATATGGAGATGAACCGGACAAATATGGTTGGGTAACTATCGTCGAATAATATTCAGATTAATTAAATAATACAAAAACCCGGAATGTCCTTAATGCTGTTCGTTCCGGGTTTTTATTTTTATATATAAAATGAAATATCGAACAAAAACACATCTTAAAGAGTTATAAATAAGGAACTATTTCCTAAAAATGACATTATGAAAACATTTCTGCTGACAGGACTCGCTATTACATTAGCTATCACTATATGGGCACAGCATAAAAAACAAAATAATATGAATCTTAATAAACTCACTCCAGAAGAAGAATATGTCATGCTGAAAAAAGGAACAGAAGCCCCTTTTAGCGGCGAATATAACAACTTCTATAAAAAAGGGATATACCTATGTAAACAATGTGACGCTCCATTGTACCGATCTTCTGATAAATTCGATTCGGGATGCGGCTGGCCGGCTTTTGATGACGAAATCCCTAACGCCGTTATCCGGAAACCTGATAACGATGGAAAACGAACTGAAATTATTTGCGCCAATTGCAAAGGTCATCTCGGACATGTATTCTTAAACGAACATTTGACACCCAAAGAGACCAGACATTGTGTGAACTCGATTTCTTTAAAATTTAAGCCCGATAAACCAAAGCAAATATCCAAAGCCTATTTTGCATCGGGATGTTTTTGGGGGACAGAATACTATTTTCAAAAATTAAAAGGTGTCAAAGAAACCACAGTCGGTTTTATGGGAGGATCTACCAAACACCCGACATACAAAGAAGTTTGTTCTCAAAAAACAGGACATTTTGAAACTGTCGAAATAGAATATGATCCAGAAATTGTCAGTTATGAATCACTGGTAAAATTCTTTTTCGAGACTCACGATTTTACCCAAACTGATGGTCAAGGTCCTGATATAGGTACACAATATCTTTCGGTAATCTTCTATGCCGATCAAAAACAAAAAGAAATCGCTGAAGAATATATACATAAGCTCACAATTATGGGATATAAAGTCGCAACGCGACTTTTACCGGTCTCCACATTCTGGCCGGCAGAAAATTATCATCAAGACTATTATGAAAACAAAGGAACAACTCCCTACTGTCATAAATATCACAAAATATTTTGATGCCCAATAATCGAACATTCAGCCCTATCAATATTTTTATAATTCTGTTCAATACGGATAAAAGAACAAAGCCTTTATTCTAAGAGCCTGTCTGAATTTTACTTAGGCCAGATTCGAGAGTTCCTTTCGAGTGAAAACAGAAAAATAGATTGAAAGAAAACGTAAAGATGACCTGATAATATTTTCTTATTGGAAAATTTAGATTGGCTCTAAAATTTTTTTTGTATTATTGCACAAAATACAATAGAAATGAATCCTTTTACAATCATCGATAAATATTATACACAAGGAACCGCACTATATGATATTTTAGTAGATCACAGTCGTCTGGTTACACAAAAGGCTCTCGAAATAGCAAATGCTCACCCCGAATTGAACGCAGACGCAGAATTTATCTCCGAAGCAGCCATGTTACATGATATCGGAATCTTTCTTACCGATGCCCCCGATATAGAATGCCACGGCACACGACCGTATATCTGTCACGGTACATTAGGCAGCGAGCTCTTGAAAAAAGAAGGTTTTCCTCGTCATGCTTTAGTCAGCGAACGCCACACAGGAGCAGGACTTTCTTTAGAAGACATTATTAATCAAAACCTTCCTATTCCTCACCGAGATATGCTTCCGATAAGCATAGAAGAGCAAATGATCTGCTTTGCCGACAAATTCTACTCCAAATCAAACCCTTTAAAAGAAAAAAGTATAGAACAAATACGAAAAAGTATGAGTAAATACGGAGAGGCTTCCGTCGCCCGTTTTGAGAGGTGGTATCACCTTTTCCTCCTCTAAAATATATTAAATAGGCTTCAATACCTGATATGTTAGGGTAAATTGTGTATTTTTGCACCTCAATAACCTATTGGTTTGTGAATGTCATCGAGAAATAAGATTCATATAATAGTCCTTACCCTGTTTTGCTCCTTACTGCTGGTCAATCTCAGTGCCCAGCCTAAAAGGAAAAGCCATATACGGCAAGCGAATCCCGCTTTTGCCGACACTGTTACACCAGCAGACAGCGACAAAATAAAATCTATTTCCGATACATTTCCCGCTTTACCCGATTCTATCCTTATCCGTCCCGACTCATTATTGAAGAGTGTCGATTCTATTCTTGTCGACTCTGTCATGACCGATACGGTACAAGCTCCTCCTCCCAAAAAATCACCACTGGAAGATGTGGTAAAATATACGGCAAACGACTCTATCGTATTTTTAAGTAACAATCAAGCTTATATGTATGGACAAGGGGTTGTTACTTATCAAGATATAGAACTCGATGCAGACGAGATACGAATGAATATGGACAGTAGTACGGTGTTCGCGATCGGACGTCCCGATACCGCCGGCGAAATTGTAGGGAATCCCATATTTAAAGATAAAAGCGGAGAATATGAATCTGCTACAATGAAATACAATTTTAAAAGTCAAAAAGGATATATCACCAATATCATTACCCAACAAGGAGAAGGTTACCTGACAGGAGGTAGTACGAAAAAGAACAAAGAAGGGGATTTTTATTTGAAAGACGGGAAATATACGACATGCGATGACCATGAATGTCCGCACTTTTATCTCCAACTGACCAAGGCTAAAATGCGTCCGAAGAAAAATATCGTTACAGGTCCTGCCTACTTGGTTCTGGCAGGAGTACCTCTTCCGTTAGCAATTCCTTTCGGCTTTTTCCCTTTCACAGAAAAATATTCATCAGGAATCATTATGCCGACATTCGGGGATGAAATGGCTCGCGGATTTTATTTAAGAGACGGCGGTTATTACTTTGCGATCAACGATTATATCGATTTAGCTCTCACAGGTGAAATTTATACAAAAGGGTCGTGGGGATTGAATGCCATGTCTAACTACGTGAAAAGATATAAGTTTTCTGGAAATTTCAATATGGGATACCTGGTGACTATACTCGGAGACAAAGGAATGCCCGATTATCAAAAACAGACAAATTTCCGGTTAATATGGTCACACTCCCAAGATGCAAAAGCAAATCCGAATATGAGTTTCTCTGCCAGTGTCAATTTTACAACAAGTGGATATGACCGAAACAATCTGAACAGCTATTATAACGCAACTTCTTTTACGGAAAACACCAAAAGTTCGACAGTGAACATGACCTATAATTTTCCGAATACCCCTTTTAGTATATCGGCAACAGCCAACATCACACAACGAAGTAAAGATTCCACTTTGAACGTATCATTTCCGGACTTTACCCTCAATATGAGTCGGGTATATCCGTTCAAACGAAAAAATCCGGTAGGCAAAGAAAAATGGTATGAGAAAATCAGTTTAAATTACACCGGTCTATTCCGAAACTCTATAGAAACAAAACAAAATCTGTTTTTCAAGTCAAGCTTGATTAAAGACTGGCGCAACGGCATGCAACACACGATTCCCGTATCGGCAACATTCAGCTTATTTAAATATCTCAATATATCTCCGTCGTTCAACTTCACCGACCGAATGTACACCAACCGCATCATGCAACAATGGGATCCCCAGTCCGCAGCCGTTGTAAGAGACACTACATACGGTTTTTATAACGTTTTTAACTATAGTTTCAGCGTCAGTGCCCAAACTAAGTTATATGGATTCTACCGACCTCTACCCTTTTTCGGAGGGAAAAAAATACAAATGATCCGGCACGTATTCACTCCCAGTGTCAGTTTTAGTGCCGCACCTGATTTCGGTAGTTCCCGATACGGATTCTGGCAAACATATTCAAAAATTGAGAACGGAAAACGGGTAGATGTAAAATATTCTCCATTCTCTCACGGTATATTCGGAACTGCGCCTCAAGGAAAACAGGGTACAGTATCTTTCAATGTTTCCAATAATTTGGAAATGAAAGTCAACTCAGATCGGGATACAACCGGAGTGCGAAAAATCAGTCTTATCGAAAATCTCACCGCAGGGATCAGCTATAACATGGCTGCCGACTCTATGAATTGGAGTAATATCAATACTTCGATATTAATCAAACTAACTAAAAATTTCAATCTGCAAGCTTCTGCCGTTTTTGATACTTATACTTATCAACTGAATGAATACGGCAATCCTGTACGTGTAAATATTCCACGATGGAAAGCGGGAAAAGGATTAGGCAGACTATCAAGTACAGGAACTTCTTTCTCTTATACATTCAGTAACGATACATTTAAGAAAAAATCGAAAAACAATACTAAAGAGACAGAAACTTCGACTAACGAAACTCCGATTGATAATAATACAGAAAACACTGAAAACAGAGAAAACGAAAGTCAAGAAAAAACAGAAGACTCCGGATTAGAAATGAAAGACGGATATATGGTATGGAATGTTCCCTGGAGCCTATCGGTTAACTATTCGATCAATTACGGATATGGCACTTTCAATAAAAAGAAAATGGAATATAACGGAAAGATCACACAAAATCTCAGCTTTTCAGGACGCATTCAACCCACAAAGAATTGGTCATTCAATTTCTCGGCAAGTTATGATTTCGACGCAAAAAAAATAGCATATATGAACTGTGGCATTACCCGTGATATGCACTGCTGGACTATGAGTGCAAACTTTATTCCGGTGGGTCCTTACAAATCCTATAATTTCCATATCAGCGTGAAGTCTTCATTATTAAGTGATTTAAAATGGGATAAGAGCGGAAACTCTTATGATCGCTTAAAATGGTATTAACCTTATATTTTTGTTTTTCGATAAAGTTTTTAGTGGGGAATAAAAATCGGCTATCCAACATATTCTTATTATAAAGTGACGAAAATATCTATCTTTTTATCTTTTTGTTTATTAACTTTGTAGACAAGACTCATAAAAAGGAAATCATGCACAAACAAGCCTCAAACCTTCGGAAAAAACACCGGCACATAAAAAACAATCTGCTGACAGACGAATATATATATACCGGAGATCGCAAAGGAGAAATGCACATTTATCTTACACAATATGATGCCGATAATTATATCCAACATTCTTTCACATCTCCGGAAAAGTTACCGGCTCTCATCCAAAACGGTAAAAAGAATTGGATACATATTTCCGGATTGTCCGACACTCATACTGTTGCACTCATAGGCAAAACATTAGGGCTACATTTTACGGATATACAAGATATACTTACCAGCCAACACATTGCGAAGATCGAGACCTATGAAGATAAAACATTCCTTATCCTAAATACATTCTATTACTCTGAAAACAAAGAATTGCAGCAAGAACATATTTGTATAATTATGGGTAAAGAATACGTATTTTCTTTTCAGGAATCAGATCTTCCGCTCTTCGATAATATAGAAAAAGCTATCACTCAAAATACTGCCCGTGTACGCAACCGCCCGACAGACTACCTATTTTGTTTGTTGATAAATAACGTATTCAGCAATTATTTAGACATTATTGCAACCCTCGAAGATGTTTTGGGCACAATGGAAGACGAAATCATTACAGGAAACCCTCGTGATGATTTCGGCAACCGAATACAGGCGAACCGAAGAGATTACCTACAACTGAAAAAATCTATACTCCCCTTAAAAGATGATTTTAATAAACTGATACACAATGAGAACAAACTCATTTGTGACGAAGACATGATATATTTTAATGATCTTGAAGACCGGATGTTATTCATTATACAATCTATAGAAATATGTAGAGAAACTCAGGCTTCTTTACTGGATCTATATTTCTCGAACAATGATTTAAAAATGAATGAAATCATGAAACGGCTGACTGTAGTCACAACGATATTTATCCCTTTAACTTTTGTTGTGGGCGTTTGGGGTATGAACTTTAAGTCAATGCCGGAACTGGAATGGCAATATGGATACCTAATGGCATGGGGATTAATGGGGATTATCGTTATCGGAGTGTGGTGGTACATAAAAAAACAACACTGGTATTAAAGCCTGTCTAAATTTTGCACGGATCGAGTTTAATATTTTTTGAGAATGCTTTCTGTTTTTGAAATGGACACTGAAAGTTGGATAAAAAACTTTCAGTGTCCATTTCATCACTCATATAAAATCAATTAAAAATCATTTTTTGATAAATTGTAAGCGGACAATATCTGTATCTGACTTAATCAAAATCGAATATACACCTTGAACAAGAGACGAAACATCTATTTTATTATCTACAGGGAAGACAGACATGAGAAGTTGTCCGTTCACCGAATATATTTTTGCTTCTTTGGCTACTATACCCTTAATACAGATATTTGAAACAACCGGATTAGGATATACGGTCACGACCTCGGCTGAAGCTGTACTTAATCCGGTCGGAAGCGTCATTACAGCAATCTTTTCCGAAGCTGTAAAATAATCTCCTGAAGTGGCGGTTATAACTACAAAATATTGAGTAGAACCGGTCAAATCCATAAACGTAAAATTCGTTTCATCCGTCACAATATCATCATACCCATCCACCGGAACATCTCCTTTATATAAAGTTACGTGATACTCAGCAGCTCCGGCAACGACATTCCAACTTACTGGAATTTTACCTTCACACACATCACCAACAGCAATAACAGGTTTTGCCAGCGAAGATGTCCCGTTCAATGCTACATTCACCGACTGGGCATAATCCGAAGTCAACGAAAGAACCGCCTCATGCTCTCCTACCTCTTCAGACTCATAAGTTATCGTAATTTGCATAAGACCCGACTTATCCAAAATTAGCACATCTGTATCGAACTTATCAGCATCCGCACCCGTTATAGAAACTGTAATATCATCATATAGATCTGTAGCTGAAATCGTTATTTGCTGTTCAGCAACGACAGAAACTTCTGTTGTAAATTTTGGAATAACAGGCGTCTCAATAACCGGAACTACAGATGTTGTTATCATTTCCGAAACAGCTTCCGGCGAAACAAACTCTCCATACTTGGCTACTATCTTAAAAATATACGCCGTAGCAGGACTCAAACCGGTTATTTGACAAACTGTACCAGCATCCACTTCTTTAGCAACATATCCGTCAACAGGTTTTCCTTCTACAGTCACAACAGTAAGTTCATACACAGTAGCACCCATAACAGCATCCCAATTAGCGAAAAAACCGTCAGGTGTAACTTGCGTTGTAATCAATCCTGTAGGGGCAGGCAATGTCGCCGTACCGTTCAACACCACTGTTACCGGCTCGGCATACTCCGACACTAAAGTTAACTTAGCCGTATGAGTTCCCGGCTTCACCGGTGTATAAGTTATATGTAACTGCTTAGAATCAGCATCCTTACCAATAGTTTCTTCTCCCTCTCCCAAAGTAAATAATGCAGCGTCATCTCCCGATATAACCACTGAAATATCACCATACAAATCGGTCGCACCAACTGTTAAGGTTTGCAATGACGATATACCTGCAACCGATTCAAAAGTCTCTATAACAAGGGGAGCAATCACAGGTTTCAATGTCATTACTTCTTTTACCAAAGAAGCCTCAGATACAAAATCTTCAATTTTTGTTTTCACCGAATATTTATATAATGTACCGGGTACTAACCCTGTAATGTCGACCGATGTCGCCTCAGTAACAACAAAATCATTATACTCCCCTACTATATCACCATCGGCATCCGTTACCGTCAACAAATATGAAGAAGCATTTGTTACCGGTTGCCATGCTACTCGAAACGAAGTCAAATCAATATTATCAGCTGCTTCCACAGAAGGAGCTTCAGGAAGAACGGTGATAATGTCCAATCCCAATACTTTCGAATACGTATTATTTCCCTCATCTGTCACCGTAATATCCGCATGTTTTGCTCCAGTTACCGAAGGATTGTATATATATGATATTTCTTGACTACCTTCTTGCCCAGAAACTCCATTAATTCGAGTGGTCTGAAGAACAATATTCGGATCAGAAGAAATCAATATTAAATCACCCGAAGGGTTGGAGTAATTCACTGTAAATTTTCCGGTAAACGATGCACCTCCAGTAATCGTATCCGTCACCACTGAAGAAGGGAAAGATATAGGCTCTGTAATCGTAATAGTCGGTATCCAGCCATGAGCACAGTAATTTAATCCAAACCAACCCGATGCAGTCACATCATAGTAGAAACGTATGTAACGATCATCTTTATTCAATGGTTGGTCAAACTCCACAGTACCGCTTTCATGATTAAAACTACCCAACTGCCGATAAGAAATATTATCGCTCGAGGCATATACTGTCAGTGAGTTTGTATGGCTTGTGCAAACAGAACCATTTTTACCCACAGTCATTTTCAAACGTCCGGGAACATCACCAATCCAAATAACAGCCGAAGACTCTCCCGTTTTTGAACCATCCTTTATAAAAGAAATCTGATTCGTTCCCGAGACAGATGCTTTAGCCGTACCACTTTCAGAGCGGGAAAAAAGCTGATTATTACTTGTAATATTCAATGGCAGCGATTGTGCCTCCTGTGCCGAAAGTCGTAAATTACCTAAACAAAATAATAAACTTAAAAAAAACGTGAGTCGTAAATCTTTCATATTACTCTTCTTTTATTGATTAATACCTATTTTTCTAAAAAATCGAAGCAAATGTAGATGTTTTGATTACAAATATTATAATATAAAACATTGTTAACGTTTCCCTAAAAGATTTACTATTTATATAAATTCTAAATAAGCAATTCCACTATTCTATTATACGGTAAATTCAAAAGATAAAAACAACGTATTTCAAAGAACTATACTTTCTATTCCTATTTAAAGAATTAAATTTTTATCTTAAAAATAGAACACGATCATTCAATCTTCAGAAATGTTAATAAATATATAAAACACAAATTATGAGATCTAAACATTATGATAAATATACCTATTACACAAATTTCCAATAATACTAACAAGAAAGAATATACTACCAATCAATTAAAAAAAGAATAGTAAATAAGCATTTCCGCATTAACTCGATTGATATATTCGACAAGAGATAAAAAATACACAATTAAAATCCTGTATAAATTTTCCGCCCAAAATATCATCAAGAAGTGTTTGAATTTTATGAAAATATTTTATTGTTTTTTCTTAATTTTCAAATCCTGCAAACAACGCCCATATTCAGCGTCAAGCAAAGCGGATTCATTCGATTTTTTCGATGATTATCGGAGAAGACTCGGGTTTTTCGTCGCCCAGCGCAAAAGCGTCCGCCGCAAGCCCGACGGCTTTTTCAAAAAGCTTTTCAAAGAGGTTTTAAACATTGACCTTGAGGAGCATTTCCAGAGAATGACCTACAAAGAGGCTATGGAAAGCTATGGTTCGGACAAGCCCGATATCCGTTTTGATATGAAGATTCAGGACATTTCGGATCTTGTTAAGGACTGCGGTTTCAGCGTATTTACAAGTGCAATTGAGAACGGCGGTTCTGTAAGGGCAATTGTTGCCAAGAATGCGTCGTCGGTTTACACAAGAAAAGAAATTGACAAGCTCACGGAATACGCAAAGGGCATCGGCGCAAAGGGACTTGCCTATGTAAGATGGGTTGACGAGCCTAACGCATCATTCAAGAAGTTTATGAGTGAAGAAGAGCTTTCTGCAATCTACGAAAGACTCGGCGCTGAAAAGGGCGATGTTATCCTCATCGTTGCCGACAAGAACAGCACAGTTCTTTCAACACTCGGCGCACTTCGTCTTGTTGTTGCAAAGCGTCTTGACATTATCCCCGATGTATTCAAGTTCCTCTGGATTGTTGACTTCCCGTTCTTTGAATATGATGAAGAAAGCGGTGAATGGCTTGCAATGCACCATCCGTTCACAATGCCTAAGGAAGAGTGCCTGCAGTACCTTGACACGGATCCGTCAAAGGTTATTGCAAAGGCCTATGACCTCACACTCAACGGTGTTGAGCTTTCAAGCGGTTCAATGCGTATCACAGACTACGAGCTCCAGCAGAAGATGTTCAAGGCTTTGAAGCTCACCGATGAAGAAATCGAAGCAAAGTTCGGATTCCTTGTTGAAGCCTACAAGTACGGCGCACCGCCGCACGGTGGTATGGGTATCGGCCTTGACCGTGTTACAATGCTTATGTGCAAGGCTGACAGCCTCCGTGATGTAACGGCATTCCCGAAGGTTCAGAATGCGAGCGAGCTTATGTCTGCGTGTCCGGCAGAGGTTGACGATGAAAGCCTTGAGGTTCTCGGAATCAAGGTTGTCAACAAAGAAGACTGATTAAGGGTATAATCTATGAGTCCGGATACAATTGCAACAATCATCTCTGTGTCAATAGTTGTACTTGCAATAGCGATTATAGTTACGGTAATTGTCAGTAAGATAAGACATCTTTCAAGAACATTGTTCGGCACAAGCTCCCTTATAGAGGGCATTCAGGGCGTGAAAGAGGATCAGGAGCAAATGCGTGAAACTCCCCGTTCGCTTCACGGAATGACCTCGGTTTATATGCCAATGATAAAAAAGGATTTTCCCGAGCTTGATGTTGAGCAGTATATGAACAAAACCCGTTCACTTTTGCGAAACTACTTTTCGGCGGTTGAGTCAAAAAGGCTCGGCGTTATTGCGGAGGAGGTCACTCCGAATTTTACAAACTATGTTCAGGGAATTATCGACCAGCTTTCATCTGTTGCAAATACACAGCACTATGAGGATGTCAATATTTACGATGTTCAGATTGCCCGCTATATAAAAAACGGCGCAACGGTAACGATACTTTTTGAGGCGTCTGTCGGTTACTTTTCGTATGTTACCGATATGAACAATGAGGTGACCTTCGGCAGCAGAGAGAACAGAATGCAGACAATCTATGAGGTTGGGCTGATGTATGTTCAGGACGCTGATCGGCTTCATAACAGAGCAACCGCTCTCGGA
>ERZ835051.1575-NODE-1575-length-23075-cov-5.422155_pt1 | contig 23075 bp, 16 predicted proteins | sample MGYA00519575_ERZ835051 | MGnify/ENA primary metagenome ERZ835051 (study PRJEB31850, sample SAMEA3708769) | human gut metagenome | biome: human gut; feature: human-associated habitat; material: faeces | place: China | collected 2014 ... | reverse complement strand
GGGGAGGTTGCGGGCCGGGCATGCCCGGCCCCTACGGGGGGTGAACGGAAGATTGTAGGGCGGCCTGCCCTCAGGCCGCCGCGGGCGTGTATAGGTGTAGGATGATTTCGGGCCATCTTTGTAGGGGGCGGCGTCCTCGACGTGCCGCGGAGGGGTCAAGACCCCTCCCTACGGTGTGGGGTGAGACGGGGTGGCAAAGCAGTAACGGGCGGCGGAAAGCGCGCGGGCCGGGCATGCCCGGCCCCTACGGGGAGCGGAGGGGGGAAAACGGGTGCTTGCTGGGAGGTGCGCGGGAGGGGTGAATTTTCCCACTACAACAAAAGAGGAGAGGCGGGCCTCTCCTCTACTTATTTATATAGCTTACTTTTTATGGTACATCCTGTCGTCTTCCTCATAGGTCGGTTCGCAGGTCAGGTACATGCCGAGTTTCTTTAAAGTGTCAGCATCCACGCTGGAGAGGATGACGGTGGAATGGATGTCGCAGCCCTTCAGGTTGGGGATCTGCTCCATGGCCTTGGCGGCGTATTCATTTTCGGAGACCGAGCTGGACAGGGCGATCAGAATCTCGTCGGTGTGCAGGCGTGGGTTCCTGCTGCCGAGGTAGTTCGTCTTGAGCGTCTGGATCGGTTCGATGGCGCGGGCGGAAACCAGATCGGTCTCCTGATCGATGCCGGCCAGCTTTTTCAGAGCGTTCAGCAGGGCCGAGGATGCCGCACCCAGCAGCGGGCCGGTCTTGCCTGTGACAATCGTGCCGTCGGCCAGTTCAATCGCAGCGGCAGGCTGACCGTCAGTGGCTTCGGACATGGCATGGGCACGCTTTTCGACCTCACGCTCACCCAGGGCAATGCCCGCCTGGTTCATGAGCAGCTCGAGTTTGAAACGTTCCGGCTTGACAACACCGCTGGCCTTCTGGTCGCAGAGGCACTTGAAATACCGGCGCACGATCTCATTCAGCGACGCTTCACGGCAGACATCGTCATCAATGATGCAGTTGCCTGCCATGTTGACGCCCATATCTGTCGGAGAGTGATAAGGGCTCTTGCCTGCGATCAGCTCAAACATTGCATTGACGACAGGGAAAATCTCCACATCGCGGTTGTAGTTGACCGTCGTCTTACCGTAGGCTTCCAGATGGAACGGGTCGATCATGTTGACGTCGTTCAGATCGGCGGTGGCGGCCTCGTAGGCCAGGTTGACGGGATGCTTGAGGGGCAGATTCCAGATAGGGAAGGTCTCGAACTTGGCGTAGCCCGCCTTGACACCGCGCTTGTACTCATGGTAGAGCTGGGACAGGCAGACCGCCATCTTGCCGCTGCCGGGGCCGGGGGCCGTGATGACCACCAGCGGGCGCTCGGTCTCGATGTAATCGTTCTTGCCGTAGCCGTCATCGCTGACAATGTGGGCCACGTCGTTGGGGTAGCCGGGAATCTTGTAGTGGCGGAAGGTGCGGATGCCCAGGCCGTTGAGCTTCTGCTCAAACGCCGTGACCTCGGGCGCATCGGTGTACTTCGTCACGCAGACGCTGCCCACAAACAGGCCGACGCCCTGGAAGGCATCGATCAGGCGCAGCACGTCCACATCGTAGGTGATGCCGTAGTCACCGCGCATCTTGTTGGCGACGATGTCCTCGGCGCTGATGACGATGACGACCTCGGCCTGCTCCTTGAGCTGCAAAAGCATCTGCAGCTTGGAATCAGGCTGAAAGCCCGGCAGCACGCGGGACGCATGGTAGTCGTCAAACAGCTTGCCGCCAAATTCCAGATAGAGCTTATTGTCAAACTGGGCGATACGCTCCCGGATATGGGCGGACTGCATCGCAAGATATTTGTCGTTATCAAATCCGATCTTCATCAACATTCCCCTTTTCCTGTGCTTAAATCAATATGAAATCAGTATACCATTTTTCGCGGCGGCTTGCAATGGGGTGGGCGCGCTTTCCTGGCCGGAAGAGGCCCTGCGCGCCAACATTATCGCGCAGGTCAGTCTGGCGCTGAACCGCATCTGGACCGAGTGGTATCCCAGCCGCGGGTACAGCTTCAACATCACGGGGTCGCCGGGGTACGATCAGGCCTATGTCAACGGGCGCACGGTGTTTGCGGTCATGGAGCGGCTGACCGCCGAGCTGTTCAACACCTTTGTCCAGCGCAGCGGCGACGCCGAACCGTACTTCACCGAATACTGCGACGGCAAGACCGTGACCTGCCCCGGCATGAAGCAGTGGGGCACGGTGGACCGCGCGCGGGAGGGCATGAACGCACTGCAAATCCTGCGGTACTACTACGGAAACCGCGTGCAGCTGGTCACGACCGACAACATTGCCGCCATCCCGTCCAGTTATCCGGGCAGCCCGCTGCGGCGCGGCAGCACCGGGACGAATGTGCGCATCCTGCAAAAGCAGCTTTCCCGCATTGCCAAGGATTACCCGTCCTTCGGCAAGCCCGCCGTGACCGGCACCTTCGACGAGGCCACCGAGAACAGCGTGAAGAAATTCCAGAAGCAGTTCAGCCTGACGGCGGACGGCGTGGTCGGCAGGGCAACGTGGAACAAGGTGAGCTTTATTTACGTCAGCGTCAAGGACCTGGCTGAGCTGACGAGCGAGGGCGAGACTGCCGAGGGAACCCAGAGCACGGGCGGCTGGCCGGGGACTGTTCTTCGGCGCGGCAGCACGGGCAGCAGCGTGGAGCAGGTGCAGTTCTGGCTCTCGGATTTAGCGCAGTTTGATTCGTCGCTGATGCGCGTGACGGTGGACGGCAGCTACGGCGCGGCGACGGTCAGCGCGGTGGAGGCATTTCAAACGCTGTTTGGGCTGACGTCGGACGGCGTCGTCGGGCGCAGCACGTGGAACAAGCTGAAGGAGGTCGGGCTGGCCGTGGCAAACAAAATTGTGGCCGCCAACGTCGCGCCCGGGCAGTTCACGACCACCACGCGGGCGGGCAGCAGCGGCACCGCCGTGCGAGCCGTGCAATACTACCTGCGGCGGCTGGCGGCCTACTACAGCGATGTGCCACGCGTGGCCGTGGACGGAAAATTCGGTGCGGCGACGACGCGGGCCGTTAAGGCGTGGCAGTCCCGCGCCGGACTGACGGTGGACGGCGTCGTCGGGCGGCTGACGTTCCAAAGCCTGTACGACGCCGCGCAGGCACTCGAAGCCAGCGGCCCCGTTGTGCGCACGGTCAGCCTGCCCGCGCCCGCCGCCACGCTGCGCCCCGGCGACACCGGCGCGGCGGTGCTGCGGCTGAATCGGCTGCTGCTCTTTTTGAGTCAGTGGATACCGGAAATCAACTTTACGGCCAGTGACACGCCCGACAATACCTTTGACCTCGAGTTGGAAACTGCCGTGCGCAGTGCGCAGCGGTACTTCGGGCTGACCGAGACCGGCGCGGTGACGACGGCGGACTGGAAGGTGTTCCGCGATGCCGCCGAGCAGCTGTTAGCCGCGAACCCCGCCGGGCCCAGCCCCGAGCCGGGCGGCGTCTGGCCCGCCAGTGCGCTGGCACTGGGCAGCGCCGGGCCCGCGGTCCTGCAGGTGCAGAAGTGGCTGAACATTATCGCCGCCGCGGACCAGACCGCCGATTTTGTGCCCGAGACCGGCCTGTTCGACACCGAGACCCAGGCCGCACTGGAAAGCTACCAGCTGACCGCCGGGCTGGAAACGCTGGGCGTCGTGGACGCCGACACATGGGAGAGCCTGCGTCTGGCCGCGCAGGGGCTCTGCCGCGAATGTCAGGAGGGATAAGCTATGCCAAAGGTCTACGTGTACGACTCCTATGACAACAAGTTTTTCCGCTATACTTTGCGTGAGAACGACCCGATGCCCTACAGCACCGATACAACGCTGCGGGTGCGGGAGTTCCGCGGGTCCAGCAAGAGCAACGTGCTCTGGACGACCACCGCTGCCATGGAGGCGTGGAACCTGACCCGCCGCACCTACGGCAGCGGTATCCCGGTGGGGTACGCCTTCAAGCGCATCTGGGAGGGCGGCCACGGAACGACGAGCCAGCACTATGCGGGCGTGGCGTTCGACGTGGGGCAGAACAGCACTGCCGCAAATCGCCGCAAAATTTACAACGCCGCTGTGCGGACCGGGGCGTGGGGTTACGTGGAGCCGCTGTCGATGACACCCACCTGGGTACACTTTGACCGGCGGTACGGCAAGCCCGCGTGTCGCAGCACGACGGCAGGCTACCCCACCGTGCGGCGCGGCAGCCGCAACACCTACGTGCTGATTTTGCAGGACGCGCTGAACGCGCTGGGTTATACGACGAACACGCTGGACGGCATCTTCGGCCATGCGACAGAGAACGCGCTCAAGGCGTGCCAGCGGCGGTTCGGCCTGACCGCCGACGGCGTATGCGGCTGCGCCAGCTGGAAAAAGATCGCCGAGGCGACGGTGGGGATCGGCAAAACGGCGACGGTTATTGATTCTTGATTTATCTGCTGGTATAATAAACTTGCCTCCTCTGGGAGGGAGGTGGCCCCGCAGGGCCGGAGGGAGAGAACTTCGACTGTGCCCAAAGCATTTCGGATAACCGCAAGGTTCTCTCCCCCACCGCCTGCGGGCGGAGCCCCCTCTCAGAGGGGGCCAAGGAGCTGCACTATATTATATAAGGAAGTGTTCCCACATGGATATGCTGGAGTTTTTGCGCACCCGCCGCACCTACCGCCGCTTTGAACAGCGCCCTGTTGCGCCGGAGATCCTGACCGAGGCCGTCGATGCGGCACGGATAGCCAGCTGCGGTGCCAACCGCCAGACCGTGCGGTACATCGTTGTGCAGAGTGCCGACGCCGTGGCTGCCGTGCAGCCGCTGGTACACTGGGCCGCCTACCTGCCGCCCGAGCAGGGCCAGCCGAAGCCAGACGAGCTGCCCACCGCGTTCATTGCGGTTTTGCAGGACGACAACCTGCCCGGCGCGTCCGATGTGGACGTCGGCCTGGCACTGGGCAGCCTGACCGCCGCAGCCTGGGCACACGGTGTGGGCAGCTGCATCATGGGCGCGATTGACCGCCCGGCCCTGACCAGGCTGCTGGCCCTGCCCGATGGCGTGCGCCTGTGCTACATGGTCGCACTGGGCTACCCGACGCACGCGAGCAAGCTGGTCGAAATGCAGGACGGCAGCGTCAAGTATTATCTCGATGAAAACCGCGGCTACTGCGTGCCGAAGCGCAGCATGGACGAGGTGCTGCTGAAAACGCTGTAAAAGTAAAAATCGCAGTCCCGATGATGAAATCGGGGCTGCGATTTTTTTATCCATCAGAAGCGGCGTCTTTCAGCCTTATCCCAAAATAGCAAAGCTCTGTGCGCCCAGGGACAGCGTGTCGTTGACGATCTCCGCCTTGCCGATCGTGTACTGAATTTTCAGATCCTCGGCCAGCTCCAGCGGCAACTCAATGGAGACCCCCGCCGGGTTGACGGCGCAGATCAGATCGCCGCGCTGCCAGACGAACGGGCGGTAGTCGTCCTTCGCCTTGGGTGCGTACAGCACCTTGAACGGCGCGTCTGCGTTCAGGTCAGCGTGTGCATGACGGAAAGCCAGCAGCGACTTCACGCTGTTCAGCAGGCTGTCGGGGTCGTCCGCCTGGGCGGCCACAGTGGGCGCATCGGCGGCAGTGTCCACAGGCAGATAGATATCCTGCGCGTCGGCGGTGGAGAAGCCGTGGTTGGCCGTGTCGTCCCACTGCATCGGCGTGCGGGAGCCCGTACGGAAGTAGCCGCCCTCCTTGGTGGGCAGCGGCAGATAGCGCATACCGATCTCGTCACCGTAGTAGACGAAGGGCGCACCGGGCAGCGTGAAAATTGTCGCGTAGGCCAGCCGCAGCTCGTCAGTCGTCAGGCCCGCGGAGGGACGGATCGTGTCATGGTTGCAGGTGATGAAGCACCACAGACCGTCCTTGTGGGTGGCCTTGTAGGCCGGCAGGTACTCGTCCAGGAATTTGTCAATGCCGGTGCCGGAGTTCTTGCAGAAGTACGCCTTGCCGATGTTGTGCGGGTTCGAGTCCATCGCACCGTCATAGTTGCGCATGAGCCAGCTGTAGCCGTTGCCCTGCCAATTGAGATAAAAGTCCATGTCAAAGCCGTTTTTCAGCGACATACGCGGGCCGTTCCACTCGGCGACGAGCGCGGCCTCGGGATACTCGACGTCCAGCATATCCCGGATATTGCGCCAGATTTTGCAGGTGTACTTTTTGTTCTTAGTGTCATTCTTTACAAGGCTCGACGCCATATCGACGCGGAAGCCGTCGCAGCCCATGTCCAGCCAGAACCGCATGACGTCCTTCATGGCCTCCACCGTCGCCACGCAGGCGGGGTCGTCGGTGGGCTTCTGCCACTTCTGGTTGATCTTTCCATAGCCGTAGTTCAGCGCGGGCTGGCACTTGAAGAAGTTCAGGATATACGTGCCGTTGCGCTCGGTCTCGCCGCCGATGAACGGCATACCGTCGCCGGAGGCAAAGCAGGAATCCGTCCAGATAAAGCGGTCCGAGTATTCGTTGTGCCCGGGCTTGCAGCTGGCCTTGAACCACGGGTGCTCCTCGCTCGTGTGGCCGGGCACCAGGTCGAACAGCACACGGATGCCCTTCTCATGCGCGGCCTTGAACAGCGCGGCGGCGTCCTCGTTCGTGCCGTAGCGCGGGGCGATCTTTTTGTAGTCGCGCACATCATAGCCCGCATCCTTGAACGGCGAATCAAAGCAGGGGTTGATCCACAGGGCATTGCAGCCCAGGTCCCTGATGTAGTCGAGCTTGGCAATAATGCCCTGCAAATCACCGATGCCGTCGCCGTTGGTATCATAGAAGCTCTGGGGGTAGATTTCATAGAACACTGCGTCTTTCAGCCACTGTTTCATGAGATGTCTCCTTTACTATAATAGACAGATAGAATATCCACGGCAGCCCGCAGGGGCGCATTTCCTGTGCGCTCGGGAGGTTTTTCCCGCCGCGCATGGCCACGGGCGGATAGGAAATCCGCCCCTGCGGCGCTCCCTGTCAGTTTGCCGCTTCATGAGTATGGAAACGTTTCATCCGTTTCTACCCCTATACTATCCCCTTCTTCTCCCTTTGTCAACGCAGCAAAGCAGACAAAATAAACCACAAATTTTCTACATTTTGCATCAAAAACTAACATATTGCTAAATTGTGAACGTTTCATTGACAAATTACGAACATCGCGGTAAAGTAGTAGGCACAAGCGATTGTAAAATTTAATAGGAAAGAGGGATTCATGTAATGAATACGCTTGTAATCGTTCTGATTGCCGCGGTTGTCCTGGTATGTGCGTACGCCGGATATGGCCGCTGGCTCGCCAAGACCTGGGGTGTCGACCCCAACGCCAAGACTCCTGCTGTGCGGCTGGAGGATGGCAAAGACTACGTTCCCACCAACGGCTGGACGGTGTTCGCCCACCAGTTCTCCTCCATCGCAGGTGCAGGCCCTGTCACCGGTGCCATCCAGGCTGCCGCGTTCGGCTGGCTGCCTGTCCTGCTGTGGGTCCTGATCGGCGGCGTTTTCTTCGGCGCTGTCACCGACTTCGGTGCGCTGTACGCCTCCGTCAAGAATGACGGCAAGTCCATGGGCCTGCTGATCGAGAAGTACATCGGCAAGACGGGCCGCAAGCTGTTCCTGCTGTTCTGCTGGCTGTTCTGCGGCATCGTTATTGCTGCTTTTGCAGACATGGTTGCCGGCACCTTCAACGCCTTTGACGCTGACGGCACACAGGTCAAAGCCGCCTTCACCAACGGCTCTGCAGGCATGGTCTCCATCATGTTCATGGTGTTCGCCGTCCTCTTCGGCCTGATCCAGAAGAAATTCAACTTCTCCGGCTGGAAAGAGGCCGTCGTCGGCATTGCCTTTATCGTGCTGTCCTTCGTGGTCGGTATGAACTGCCCCATCATCCTTGGCAAGGCTGCCTGGAGCTACATCACCTTCATCTACATCTTCTTTGCGGCGGTCCTGCCCATGTGGCTGCTGAAACAGCCCCGTGACTACATGACCACCTTCATGTTCGGCGCTATGATCGCCGGTGCGATTGTCGGCCTGCTGGTCGCCCACCCCACCATGAACCTGCCCGTTTTCACCGGCTTCAACAATGAGAAGCTCGGCACCATGTTCCCCATCCTGTTCGTCACGGTTGCCTGCGGTGCGGTTTCCGGCTTCCACAGCCTGGTTTCCTCCGGTACTTCTTCCAAGACCGTTGAGAACGAGAAGGACATGCTGAAGGTCGGCTACGGCGCCATGGTGCTCGAGAGCCTGCTGGCTGTCCTGGCCCTCTGCGTTGCCGGTGCTGCCGCTGCTGCGGACGGCACCCCCGCCTCCGGTACCCCGTTCCAGATCTTCAGCCGCGGCGTCGCAGGCTTCTTTGAGATGTTCGGCGTGCCCGTTTCCATCGCTACCGTCTTTATGACGATGTGCGTTTCCGCTCTGGCCCTGACCAGTCTGGACGCCGTGGCCCGTATCGGCCGCATGAGCTTCCAGGAGCTGTTCAGCGTGGATGACATGGAGCACGCCGAGGGCTGGCGCAAGCTGTTCTGCAACGTCTACTTCTCCACCTTTGTCACGCTGGTGTTCGGCTTCCTGCTGACCCAGATCGGCTATGCCAATATCTGGCCTCTGTTCGGTTCCGCCAACCAGCTGCTCAGCGCTCTGGTCCTGGCTACCCTGTGCGTTTTCCTCAAGGTCACGGGCCGCAACAACAAGATGCTGTTCCCGCCGCTGGTCATCATGCTCTGCGTCACCTTCACCGCACTGGTGCAGCGCCTGATTGCAATGGTCAAGGCCATCTCTGCCGCTGCCGCCACTGCCATCCCCGCCGGTGAGACTACCTGGGGCGCTGTCTTTATCGCCAACGGTCTGCAGCTGATCCTTGCGATCCTGCTGATCGTCCTGGGCCTGAACATTGTGTTCCACAGTGTCAAGAGCTACAAGGCCAGCGAAAAGAACAGCGAAAAGGCTGCTGTTTAATCCAAACAGCACTTGACAAATATACCGTATTGAGGTAATATTTATTCGGCCGCAATGGCGCGGCATTACACTGCACCATTCGGCAGTCATAAGGCATTTGGCCCCCGTGATCCGCACAGTGGAACACCGGGGCTTTTTGCATAAAAATGAGGGAAATTTATAAAGGAGACCATGAACCATGAAGCTTAAAAACACGCTGGCCCTGAGCCTTGCCGCTGTGATGGCCGCCGGTCTGACCGCCTGCGGCTCCGGCGCCGACACCGCCTCCCCTGCTGCGGATTCCACCGCAGCCGAGAGCACCGAGGCCGCCGCTGACACCACCGCCGCCCCGGACGGCGACGGTGACCCCACCACTCTGACCGTTGCCATGGAGTGCGCTTACGCCCCCTACAACTGGACTCAGAACGATGATGCCAACGGCGCTGTGGAGATCCGCGGCTCCAGCGACTACGCCTACGGCTACGACGTAATGATGGCCAAGAAGATCGGCGAGGCGCTGGGCCAGAAGGTCCAGATCGTCAAGCTGGACTGGGACAGCCTGATCCCCGCCGTCATGAGCGGCGACGTGGACTGCGTCATTGCCGGTCAGTCCATCACGGCGGAGCGCGCCGCGCAGGTCGATTTCAGCGACCCGTACTACTATGCCTCCATCGTCACCCTGACGAAGAAGGACAGCGCTTATGCCAATGCTGCAAGCGTGGCTGACCTGGCCGGTGCCACCGCCACGAGCCAGCTGGGCACCATCTGGTATGACACCTGCCTGCCGCAGATCGAGAACGCCAACATCCTGCCCGCGCAGGAGACGGCCCCCGCCATGCTGGTAGCCCTGAATAGCGGTGCGTGCGACATCGTCGTCACCGACCACCCCACCGGCCAGGCTGCTCTGACCGCCTATCCCGACCTGGTCATGCTGGACTTCGGCGGCGGCGACGGTGACTTCCAGGTCAGCGACGAGGACATCAACATCGGCATCTCGATGAAGAAGGGCAACACCGCCCTGAAGGACGCCATCAATGAGGTGCTGGCCACCATGACCACCGACGACTACAACACCATGATGGACGAAGCCATCAGCGTACAGCCCCTGAGCGAGTAATTTTGCCCGCCTGCCCCTGCCGTTTTGCGCGGCAGGGGCCTTGGTGTTGGTGAAGCTGAGGAATCATAAAGGAGAATCTCATGCAAGACTTTTTCGCAAACTGTGCCACAGTGCTGCAAAAGTACGGCTTCTCGTACCTGCGCGGCGCGGGCACGACCCTGCTGCTGGCGCTGGTCGGCACGTTTTTCGGCTGCCTGATCGGCTTTGCGGTGGGCGCTTTGCAGACCATCCCCATTGACAAGCAGCGTGACCCCGTGTGGAAGCGCGTTCTGCTGAAGATCCTGCACATCTTTCTGCGCTGCTATGTGGAGCTGTTCCGCGGCACACCCATGATCGTGCAGGCCGTGTTCATCTACTACGGCCTTTTGCAGGTGTTCGGCATCAAGATGGGCATGTGGCAGGCCGGCTTCTTCATCGTGTCCATCAACACCGGCGCGTACATGGCCGAAACGGTCCGCGGCGGCATTGTCTCCATCGACCCGGGCCAGACCGAGGGCGCGAAGGCCATCGGCATGAACCACTGGCAGACGATGCTGCACGTCATCCTGCCGCAGGCGCTGCGCAACATCATCCCGCAGATCGGCAACAACTTCATCATCAACATCAAGGACACGTCTGTTTTGAGCGTTATCTCGATCACCGATTTGTTCTTTGTCCACAAGAGCGTTGTCGGTGCGCTGTACACCTACTTTGAGAGTGCGACCATCGTCATGGTCATCTACCTGACGATGACGCTGTTCGCCAGCTACCTGCTGCGCCTGTGGGAAAAAGCGCTGGACGGTCCGCAGAACTACGACCTGAACACGACTGACTCGCTGGCCTACACCAGCGGCATGTACAACGCCCCGGACCCGAACCATGAGTCCCAGAATCTGGATATGAAGGGAGGCGCAGCCCATGTCTGAGCCTGTTATCGAGGTGCGCCACCTCTCCAAGAGCTTCGGCACCCATGTTGTTTTGCGTGACGTGGACTTTACCGTCAACGCGGGCGACGTGACCTGCATCATCGGCGCGTCCGGCAGCGGCAAATCCACGCTGCTGCGCTGCATCAATCTGTTGGAGACGCCCACGAACGGCAAGGTGCTGTTCCACGGCAGTGACATCACGGCCAAGGGGAGCGACCCCTGCGCCTACCGCGCCAAGGTGGGCATGGTGTTCCAGAGCTTCAACCTTTTCAATAACATGACCGTGCTGGACAACTGCACCGCGGGCCTGCGCTACGTGCTGCACCAGGACAAAGAGACCGCCAAAAAGACCGCACTCGAGAATCTGGAGAAGGTCGGCATGGCCCCCTACATCCACGCCAAGCCGCGCCAGCTTTCCGGCGGCCAGAAGCAGCGCGTTGCGATTGCCCGCGCCCTGGCGATGCAGCCCGAGGTGCTACTGTTCGACGAGCCGACGTCCGCCCTTGACCCGCAGATGGTCGGTGAAGTGTTGGCCGTCATGCGCCAGCTGGCCAAAGAGGGCCTGACGATGATCGTCGTCACCCACGAGATGGCCTTTGCCCGCGACGTTTCGAGCCATGTCGTCTACATGGCCGACGGCGTCATCTGCGAGGAAGGCACCCCCGCCGACATTTTTGAGCACCCGCAGAATGCAAAGACCGTGGAGTTCCTGAGCCGGTTCCGGCAGGCGTAAATTGGTATAAATACGAAAGGTCGTGCTGACGATGGATCGTCGGCACGACCTTTTTGTTTGTGATATTGGGATACGGCCTGGGAGGGAGGAATCCCGCCCCATGATGCAAAAGATACGGGGCAGTACTTGCAAGGCCGCGGGCAGGGCATGCCCGGCCCCTACGGCGTGTTTTTACGCCAGCGGCACGTCGATCTCATCCTCGATGGCAAAGCTGTAGATCGTCAGCTTTGTCACCGGTACGGCCAGCCGCTGGGCAAATGCGCGGCGGTAGAGCCTTAACTGCGCGGCGTACTCGTCAATGTAATATTGGGCATCGCGGCTGCGGTCCGTCTTGTAGTCAAGGATCTCCGCGTGCTCGTCAAAGACCAGCACCAGATCGGCAATGCCCTGCACCAGCACCTCCGCCGCGGCAGCACTCCCCTGCCCTGCGGCGGGCGTGACCTCGGCGGCGGGCAGGGCCGTGATGAACGGCTCCTCCCGCAAAATCTGCTTTGCCAGCCGGATGCGCCGCCAGACCGCACTTGCAAAGAAGGGCCGCACGGCGTCCAAATCGAGCTTGTCCGCCAGCGCAGGGTCAAGCAGCTGCAAGTCGGTCTGCCGCCTGACCTCGGCGTCCAGATCGGGCGCGGGGCCGTCAAACGGCACGCTCTGCATAAAGGCGTGGATGGCTGTGCCGCGCTCGGCCCCGGTCATGCCGGTTTTCTGCAAGAACGCAGGGCGCTCCAGCGCTACGGGCCGCGCCGCGTGGGCCACGGCGCTGACGCTGACCTTGGCGGGCACCTTTTCCAGCGCCTCGCGCGGACTGCGCCAGGCAAAGCTGGCCTTCAGCATTTCCACCACTGCCGGATCCGCCGCGGGGGCGGGCGGTGCGGGCGGCTGTTCGGTCTCCTCCGGCAGGGGCAGCACGCGGATGGCCAGCGGTGCGCGGTGGAGCTTGTAATGCGGCAGAAAGCTCGTGTACTCCCACAGTGCGCTGCTGTCCGGGTGGAGCAGCGCCGCGGTCAAGATCCAGCCCGCCCAGCTCGTCATGCTGCGCATGGCCTCGGGGCCGGTGGCCTCGGCGGCAGCGCAGAGCGCCGGGAGCTTGAGGGAGGACGCCGTCTTTTTCAGCGGCACCGTGATAATTAAAGCGTCCTGTGCGCGGGTCAGCGCCACATACAAAACGCGCATTTCCTCGCTCAATGTCTCGGTGCGGATGGCCTGTGCCAGCGCCGCGTAAGGCAGCGTTTTGAACCGCTTGGCCGCACGGGGCGCGCGCAGCATGACGCCGACACCCAGCCGACTGTGGGTCAGCACCGGGCGGATGGCGTCGCTCTGGTTGAATTTGTGGTCGGTGTCGGCCACGAACACCACGGGGAATTCCAGCCCCTTGGAGCGGTGCACCGTCATGATCGAGACGCACCCGGGCCGGGTCTGGCCGCCTGCGCTCTGGCTCAAACCGCCGTTGGCCGCAGCGGCGTCCATGGCGCGGATGAGCGACGGCAGGCCCGCCCGGCCTGCACCGGCAGCCCAGGCCGTAAAGCTCAACAGGTCCTCGCGGCAGCGCGGGCCGTCGGGCAGTGCGCCCACCGCGGCCAGATAGCCGGTGCGGGCCAGCAGCTCCTCGATCAGCTCGTCCACCGGCAGCGTGCGGGCCAGGCGGCGGTATTCGGTCAGGGCGTCGGTGAACAGCGCAAACCGCTGCGGCTCGCTGTAGAGCACCGCGCCGTACAAACTGCCTGTGGGCCGGGCGCGGCGCAGCGCCACAAGGTCGTCCGCCGTGTAGGGGAACATCGGGCTTAACAGCACCGCCGCCAGCGGGATGTCCTGCGCAGGGTTGTCGATGACGCGCAGCAGTGCCGCAAACGGGCGGATGTGCGGCTCGTCCAGCAGGTCGGTGGCGGAGTCCGCAAACACCGGGATGCCCGCAGTGCGCAGCGCACCCTCGTAGGCCGCAAAGCCCTTGCGCCCGCGCAGCAGAATGCAGAAGTCATCGTACCGGCAGGGCCGCGGGCCGTCCTTGCCGCGCACGGGGAACCCCTGCCCGACCATCTCGGCAATGCGGCGGGCAATGACGGCGGCATCGCCGTCCACGTCTGCGCCGTCGATGACGTCGATCTCGCACATGCCCTGATAGGCCGCGTCTTTATCGCCGCCCACCACAAGCCGCTGGCCGTCGCCGTAATCGACGCCGCCCAGCCCCCGGGAGAAGAAGGTCTCAAACAGATAGTTGATGCCCGCAATGACGCCGGGCGCACTGCGGAAGTTCGCGTCCAGCGCCAGCGTGGACGGCAGCGGCGCGGGCTGCGGGTGGGGCTGCCAGCGCTGCTGCTTGTCCACAAAGATACCGGGGTCGGCCAGTCGGAAGCGGTAGATGCTCTGCTTGATGTCGCCGACAAAGAACAGATTGTCGGCCTCGGGCCGTGCCAGCGCAAAATAAATCGCGTCCTGCAGTGCATTTGTGTCCTGGTACTCGTCCACCAGCACGGCGGCGTACCGTGCGCTGACCGTGGCGCAGAGCGGTGTGCGCTCGTTGGTCTCGGTCAGCAGCAGGTCCAGCGTCAGGTGCTCATAATCTGCGTAGTCCAGCACCTTTTCGGCGCACTTGGCCGCAAAGCAGCTGTCGGCAAACGCTTGGGTCGCCCGCACCAGCGCGGCCACCAGCGGCGCGGCGCGGCGGCGGTCTGCGGCGAACTCCTCCGCCGTGCAGAGCAGCACGTCCTTTTGCAGGCTCGTCATCTGGTCCTTGGCACGGTCCCGCAGCTGGGACGCGGCGGACGCACACTGGTTGGCATCCTTGCCGCCCTTGACGCTGCCCGCGCGCCGCCAGCCGGTCAGGACGGCGTCCAGCGCAGCCAGGCTCTTGTCCCAGTCGCCTTCCTTTAGATAGTAGCAGAGGTTTTTCACCCGCGCGGCGTCGTCCTGCATGACGGCGGTGTAGGCCCGGTCTGCAGCCTCGTCGCGGGCCGCAATGGCTGCGCCGCTTTCCAGCAGCGTTTTGGCACCCTGTGCGCGGGCCAGCGCAATGCCCAGCAGTTCTTTGCCCCAGAGCGTACCCTTCGGCGGGGCGTCCTGCTGCCACATTGCGGCAAAGGCCGCCAGCGATGCCGCCGGGTGGGGCAGCGCACGGGTAAAGTGGTAGAGGTCGAGGATCGCGTCCCCCGCCGTATTGTCGGTGCGGCCCCGGTCATACAGGTCGGCAAAGGCGCGAAAGTCAGGGTCCTGATAGGCAGTCTCCAGCGTCGCGGCCAGCGTTTCCTGCTCAATACGGGCCAGATCAGCCTCGTCCGCCGTCTCAAAATCCGGCGGTACATCGAGCATCGCAAAGTGCTGCTGCACAAAATGCAGGCAGAACGCATCCACCGTGCCGATGGACGCACGCTGCAACAGCAGCTGCTGGCTGCGCAGATGCAGATCGCCAGGGTGGGCGCGGACCTCCTGCGCCAGGCGGGTCGTGATGTCGGCGCGCAGCTTGGCCGCGGCGGCATTCGTGAAGGTCATAATGAGCAGCTGGTTCGCGTCCACCGGGTGGACCGGGTCGGTGATAAGCCCGACGACGCGCTCGACCAGCACGCGGGTCTTGCCGGAGCCGGCAGCCGCCGAGACCAGCAGACTGCCGCCCCGCGCGGAGATGGCCGCCGCCTGCGCCGGGGTAAATTGAATTTTGGGTTGTTCGGGCATGGGGGGTGTCTCCTTTATATGAAAAGGCTTCCCCTGCGGGGGAAGCTGTCGCCGCAGGCGACTGATGAGGGGCAGCCTTGCCGCGGCCTCCCATTCACGGGCTGCCATGGCCGCGCCGCCCCCCGTCTGTGGTCGGGGCCGCAGACACCTTTCCCCAAGGGGGAAGGCGTTCTCATTCCGCAAACGGGTCATCCTTGATGTTGATCGTGCGCTCGTGCTCACCGTCGCGGTGGGTGCAGGCGCAGCGGAACTCACAGTAGGTGCAGGGGGATCTGCCGCCGGTGCAAAGCGGCTCGGCGTCAATGCGGCCGCCGTACAGATTCTTCGCCATATCGATGAGAAGTCCGTCCAGATGGTCGCGGATGCGGCCCAGCTTGGCCGTGTCGGCCAGCGTGCTTTTGGCGTTCAGCGGCTTGCCGGTCTTGGCGCTGAAGGACAGCGGCACAAACTCGCCGGTGCCCTTCGTGTCCATGGCGCGGTAGATGCTCTCCTCGTCCAGCAGCAGGCCGTTCATCGGGTAGGTCGGGGCGGGGTCGGCATCCTCGCCCAGCTCGCTGCGGTCCACGCTCTTGGGCGCGGGGTCGGCCAGCAGGTATTCGACGCCCGCCGCCGTCGCGCCCGGGAACTGCCGCTTGGCGTTGCGCTCCAGCGTGAAAAGATACAAAAGCATCTGGCAGTCGAGACCGCAGTAGACCTCCTTCAGCTTAAACTCCTTGCCGCCGGTCTTGTAATCGACGACGCGCAGGTAGGTGCGGCCTAGCTTTTCCAGCGGCATGGCATCGACGCGGTCCACCGTGCCGACGATGCGCACGATATGACCCGCGCCGTCGTCCAGCTCCACCGGGTCAACGCGGGGCGCGTCGGGGTCGTCGGCGTCGGGACGGTCATCAATGCGCAGCTCAAACGCGACGGGCTGAAAGCCCGACTGCCGCAAATCGCGCTGGATGAACCCCAGCAGCCCCACCAGATTGCGGCGGATGCGCCCGACAAGGTACTCCATCCGCAGTGTCATGCCGGGCAGGTTGGCCGCGGTGTACTCGTCCACCAGATCGTTGACGAGCGTCTCCAATTCCTCCGGTGTCAGGTCCTTAAACGCCTCACCCTGGCGGCGCAGGGCGTTTTCCAGTACCCAGTGGGTCAGCGTGCCGCTGATGTTGGGGGCCAGCTCGGCCTTCTGGCGCGGCGCGGCCTTTAAAATGTACTGCAAAAAGTAGCCGAACGGGCAGTATTGGTATTTTTCGAACCGGGTCGGGCTGATGTGCAGCCCCGGGCCCAGCAGGGCTTCCAGCGCAGCGGTGTCCTCGACGCGCTGCTCCGCACCGGCGGTGTCGGCGGCGCGGCGGACGGCCTCATAGCCGGGGGCCAGATTCGGGCTTTCGTCCAGCACGGCGCGGACGGCGGCACCGGCAGCGCCCTGCCCGGGGTCCTGCGTCAGCGTGCCGAGCATATCCAGCGCGGCGGCGGGGGCCGCCGCCAGCTGCACCGCGGTAGGCGCACAGGGCGGCACCTGCAAATATTGCAGCACCGGGGCCAGCGCGGCGCTGGCGGGGGCCGTGTCCCCGGCATGGGCGGCGGTGGGCCAGCTCAACCAGAGATACTTCCGTGCGACGGTCAGCGCCTTATAAAAGCAGATGCCTTCGCGCAGGACTTTATTGGCAAAGCAGTCGGGCAGCTCGGCCCCCTGCGCCATCATCAGGTCGCGGTCCGCGTGGGTCAAAAGCCCCTGGTCGCCGGGCGTCTGGGGGAACTCGCCCTCCAAAAGGCCCACCACAAACACGGCATCGGTCTCGGGCAGACGCATACGGCCCGCCGTCGTCACGATGACGCTGTCAAGGCTTTGCGGTATGTGTCCCATATCCGTCGTGCGCAGCAGCAGCGTGAACAGCTCGGCGTAGTCCGCGGGGGCAAAGACCTCATCCCCCAGCAGCCGCGCCAGCTGGTCCAGCAGACCCATGACAACGTTCCACTCCCGCAATACCTCATCTGCGTCTGGCAGACGACCCCGGTCACGCAGCGCGACGGCCAGACGGTTCAGCGCATCCTCGGCTCCGAGGGACTGCAAGAACAGGTAAAGCTGCTTTGTCAGCGCGGCGGCGGGCGCACCGGCGGCTTTTTTCACAAAGGCGGCGACGCGCTCCATCAAAAACGCGCGGGCGGCCTCGGCGTCGGCAAGCGTCTGCACGTCCTGCTCTGTGTCGCGCCCGGCATAGCCCGCCGCGCTGCGGGTGAAAGTCCCGCGCCAGTCGGCGGCAGTCAGCGGCCAGGTGTAGGCGTAGTTTTCCAGTGCGCACTGCTGGGTGTCAGGCAGGTCAACAAGGCCGGTTTTCAGCAGACGCAGCACGCTGCGGCTTGACACACCGCGCAGCAGATTCAGCGCGGCGTGCACGGCGCGGGCCGGGGCGGTATTCTCGGGGCTGGTTGCCTCGTCGCAGAAAAGCGGGATGTTCTGCAGGCGGAACTCATACCGCAGCGGCGCTAAGTACTGGTCGGCATTGCGGCAGATGACCGCCATGCGGCTGTAGGGCGTGCCCTGCCGTGCGCGGGCGGCGATCTCGGCGGCGACGGCCTTGGCCTCGGCCTGACGGGACGCTGCGGCGTGGTAGGTGATGGCCGGGTGCGCGGGGTCAACGGTAAGCTCCGGCGTGTAGGCCGGGTCGGCCAGCAGCAGGTTCAGCTCGGCCAGCGCGGGGGCGCCAACGTGGCGGCGGTCCGCGGTCAGGACCTCGGTGTGGGTGGGGATGTTCGCATCGTTCGCCATCCGCTTTAACGTGTGGATGACATGCTTCGCGCCGCTGAACAGCCCCATGCCGCCGTCTGAATCCTGCTCACCGTCGCAGCACAGGCAGACCGTCACGTCGGCCACCGGCAGCATGGCCGCCAGCAGGGCACGCTTGGGCGCGTTGAAGGTGTCGAACTCGTCGATGAAAACGGCCCGGCCCGCGAAGAATTCCGCGTCCAGCCGCTCCGCCGCACGCTGCTGGCGGTCCCCCGGGTCCATGGCGCTCTGGGCCAGCAGCCCCTCGTAGGCGTTGTAAATGAGTGCCAGCTCGTCGAGCTTTTCGCGGTCCGCGCCGGGCGTTTTGGCGTATTCCGCCAGCATTTCCGGCGTGACACCGGCGCTTTTCAGCTCGCTGATCGTCTGGGCGGCCTTCTCGCAGAAGGCCGCGCTGCGGCGCTGGCGGCTGTAGTAGACGACCTTGTCCAGCAGTGAGTCCGCCGCGCGGCGCAGCAGCAGCGCGCGGCCCGCCTCGGTCAGCGTCGGCACCGCCGCTCCGCCGTAGCGGCGCAGCAGCGCCTCCGACAGTGAGGTGAAGGAGTAGCTTTCCACATAGGCGGACAGGCTGTCGCCGAGCGTGCGGTAGAGCACGCCTTCCGTGGAGGAGGTGAACTGCTCCGGCACGATCAGGATGCTGCGCTCTCCCCGCTCCGCGCGGGTGCGCAGCTCTGCCAGCATTTGATAGGATTTACCGGACCCGGAGGGGCCGAGGATAAAATGTAACATGGTGGTTCCTTTTACGTAAGCCTTCCCCCTTGGGGGAAGGTGGCTGAGGCCCCGCCCGAGGCCGGATGAGGGGCGAGTTTGCCGCGGCAGACCGTCAACAGGCAACCATATCGGGCTTGCCCTCATCAGTCAGCGGGCGGGGCCGCTGACAGCTTCAGTCTACGCGCTAAGAGCCGCCTTCGGCGGTTGCGCTCCGACACGCGCCTGCGGGCGCAGCCCCTCGGGGGAAGCCATTCGACCCACAAGCTCTGCGAACGCGAACCTCACCTCATACCTTCCAAACACCAGCGCGTTTTCCGCTTTCGTGGGGTAGTCAGACTGTGTGCCGGAGAGGCAGAGAGCCGGGTAGAGGACGCAGAACCAGTTGCGGCCCCGGGCAACGCCCAGCTCAATGCGCAGGGCAATATACTCCCCGCCGGGCAGGGCAAAGCTGCCGTAATCCCGGGCAGCAAAGGCAAACCGCTCCAGCCGCAGGCAGGCGGTCTGGGCACTGTGGGCGCGGTGCAGGGCATTGTCCGCGGCGTTTTGCAGCGCGGGCAAAGCGGTTTGCAGCGCCGCCGCGGCCTGCTGCGGGGTGTCGGCCCGGGTCACTGCTTCCGGGATGGCCGCCAGCACGGCGTCCCGCACCTGCAATTTCAGCAGCTGGTCGTCCCAGGTATCGCTGTTGGCCAGGATATGCAGCCGGATCGTATCAGCCCGCACCCGGGCGGCGGTGCGCTGGTGCCAGTCGGCCAGCGCGGTAAGTACAAGCGTCAGCGCCAGCCCAAGGCCAACGCCCAGCTCCAGCACACGGCGGGTATGGCTCGTCATAACACATTTCCCCTTTCAACCGGAGTATGGGATGAAAGGGGAAACTCTAAGCATTATTTTTTTGCCCCAAACAGGCGGCGGACCGTCACGCGGGGACCGCCGTGGGTCGGCTTGCAGAGATAGACCTGCTTGTAACCGTTTTTCAAGGCGGCTACAGCGCTGCGGGCGGCGTTCTCGTCGTCAAAAATGCCGAACACCGCCGCGCCGCTGCCGGTCATCTGGGCCATGACGGCCCCATGCTCCCGCAGCGTCTTGCAGATAGCGGGCGTCTCCACCGCACCGGAGCAGTGCTCCAGCGCGTTGCCGCCCGCGGCGCACACCCCGGCCAAATTGCAGTCGCGGATGGCCTGCTCCTGCGCCTCGCAGTCGGGGTGGACAGGGCTGCCCATCGTGTCATACCGGGCGAACGCCTCTGGCGTCGAGACACCGACGCTGGGCATCGCCACCACGAACCGGCAGTCCGGGCAGGGCGGCAGGGCCTTCATCAGGTCGCCCACGCCGCGCACGCGGCAGGTGCCGCCCAGCAGCGCAAACGGCACGTCCGCGCCGATGCCCGCACCGATGGCACACAGTTCGCTCATGGACAGGTGCGCACCGTACAGCTCATTCAGTCCGACGAGCACGCCGGCGGCGTCGGCACTGCCGCCTGCCATGCCCGCGCGGACCGGCACGCGCTTGTAAATCGTCATATCCACACCGGCCAGCAGGCCCGTGTAGTCAAAAAAGGCCAGCGCCGCCTTGACGGCGGTGTTCTTGTCGTTGACCGGCACAAAGCTGCCGGGCAGCGTCAGGGACAGATCATTGCTGCGGCGCAGCGTGATTTTTTCATACAGATCAATCGTCTGCATGACCATATCCAAATCATGGTAGCCGTTGGGCAGCGTGCCCACAACGTCCAGCGACAGGTTCAGCTTGGCCGGGGCCAGCACCGTTACCGAGCGGTATTGCATAGGGGTCACTCCTGTTTTTACTTTTTCATCCAGCCGTGTTCGGTCAAAAATTCGCGGATGCGCTTCATCGCGGTCTGCAAATGGTCTACGCTGTAGGCGTAGCTGATGCGGGCATAGCCCTCGCCGGAGGCACCGAACGCCGAGCCGGGGATGATGGCGACCTCCTTTTCCCGCAGCAGCTGCTCGCAGAACTCGCTGCTGGTCAGGCCGCTGATCTGGATAGACGGGAACACGTAGAATGCGCCCCGCGGCTCAAAGCAGGTCAGGCCCATATCGTTCAGCGCCTTGACGACGTAGCGGCGGCGGCGGTTGTATTCGTCGCGCATCATCTCGATCTGGTCGTCGCACTGGCGCAGCGCCGTGATGGCCGCGTACTGGCTCGTGGTCGGCGCGGACATGATGCAGCTCTGGTGGATCTTCGTCATAACTTTGACAAGCGGTGCCGGACCGGCGGCGTAGCCGAGCCGCCAGCCGGTCATAGCGTAGGACTTGGAGAAGCCGTTGACCACAATCGTGCGCTCCGCCATGCCGGGCAGCGACGCAATCGAAACGTGGCGGTCCAGGCCGTAGGTCAGCTCGGAGTAAATTTCGTCGGACAGCACCAGCACATTTGTCTCGCGCAGGACGGCGGCGATCTCCTCCATCTCGGCGGCACTCATGACTGCGCCCGTGGGGTTGTTGGGATACGGGAAGATCAGCAGCTTCGTCCTGGGCGTGATGGCCGCGCGCAGCTGGTCGGCGGTCAGGCGAAACTGATCCTCGGCGCGGGTGGCAATATGCACGGGCACGCCGCCGGTCAGCTGGGTGATCGGCTCATAGCAGACAAAGCACGGTTCCGGGATGATGACCTCATCCCCGGGCTGGACCACCGCACGGATGGTCAGGTCGATGGCCTCGCTGCCGCCGACGGTGACCAGGATGTTTTCCTCTTTATAGTGCAAATCAAAGCGGCGCTGTAAGTAATTGCAGATCTCGCCGCGCAGCTCCTTTAAGCCGGAGTTGGCCGTATACTTGGTGCGGCCCAGCTCCAGGCTGCGGATGCCCGCGTCGCGGACGCTCCACGGCGTTTTAAAGTCCGGCTCCCCGACGCCCAGCGAGATGCAGTGGGGCATATCGGCTGCCAGATCAAAGAACTTGCGGATGCCGGACGGGCGCATAGCCTTGGCGGCAGGGGCAAGCAGCTCATCGTAGTTCATCACAGGACGGTACACTCTCTTTCATCGGGTTCTTCGGCCAGGTACAGGCGGCCGCCGCGCTTGTAGGGGCGCAGCACAAAGCTGGTCGCGGTGGAGAGCACGTCGTCCAGCGGGGAAAGGCGCTTGGCCACGAAGATGGCGATTTCCTGGAAGCTGCGGCCCTTGATGATGACCTGCAAATCATAACTGCCGCTCATCAGCAGCACGGTGTCGACCTCATCAAACTGGGCAATCGTCATGCCGATGTCGTCAAAGCCGCGGGCCTTATGGGGGGTCACGCGCAGCTCAATGACAGCCTCGACGAGGTTGACACCGGCTTGTTCCCAGTCCACGAGCGTCTCATAGCCGCGGATATAGCCCTTTGCGGCGGCCTCATCCATCATGGCGGCGATTTCTTCAGGCGTTTTATCCAGCATCGCCGCGATGTCCTCAATCGGCATACGGGCGTTCTTTTCCAGAATGCGAAGCAGTTCTTCCATAGTAGGTACACCTCACTCAAGTATATATAGATGTATTATAGCATATTCCGCAGCGGATTGCACTAGTGTCCGGCGGATTTTTGCAGCAGAACTGCAGGGGCCATCCCATAAGAGGTCATCTATGGCAAGGCTGCGGGCCGTACATGTGCGGCCCCCGCGGCGCTGCCGCAAAAAAAGCGCCCGCTCATGCGCATGGCACAAGCGGGCACTTTTCAAATTCAGTGTTTACCCCTCTGCGGCGGCATCCTCTGCGCCATCGGACAAATCTTGATCGACCGCACCTGCCTGACCCCTGCCCGGATTTTGACGGGCTATGTGGTCAGCGGCGTACTGCTCAGCGCCCTGGGGCTGTATGAACCGCTGGCAAAATGGGGCGGTGCCGGCGCGACAGTCCCTCTCACCGGCTTCGGCCATTTACTGGCTGAAGGCGTCAAAAAGGCCGTAGCGGCCGATGGTTGGCTGGGCGTACTCACCGGCGGGTTGAGCGCGGCAGCCGGCGGCATTACCGCAGCAGTGGTTTCCGGCGTCGTCATGGCCCTGCTCTGCCGTCCCGGCGACAAGCGCTGACAAGCCGGGATTTGTCATCCTTTTGTTCTTCTTTTCCATGAGAGATCTGTTATACTCTGTTCGATTTCATTCGACAACCATGGAAAGGAAGTTCTTTGATGCGACGTTTGACCGCTCTTTTGCTGGCCTTGCTGCTGCTTGCCGCGCTTCCCGCCTGCAGCGCTTCTGATGACAGTCCGGAATCTTCTGCCGGCAGCCCGGCAGAAACCCCGGAACCGGAACCGG
>ERZ835051.1562-NODE-1562-length-23167-cov-4.196089_pt1 | contig 23167 bp, 19 predicted proteins | sample MGYA00519575_ERZ835051 | MGnify/ENA primary metagenome ERZ835051 (study PRJEB31850, sample SAMEA3708769) | human gut metagenome | biome: human gut; feature: human-associated habitat; material: faeces | place: China | collected 2014 ... | reverse complement strand
CGATTTCGGAAACTTTGCCCTGATCGTTGAACTGAATGGTCAGCACGTCGCGGTCGTGGCGCTGGCGCGGGGCCGACGTCTCGCACTTGATCGTGTAGCCCGGACCTCCCGTGCCGTCGCCCCTGGGGCAGCCGCCCTGGATCACGAAGTCGGGAATCACACGGTGGAAGGTCAGCCCGTCGTAGAAGTTGTGTCCGGCCAGTTCGACGAAGTTGGCCACGGTTCCGGGGGTCTCGTCGGCATACAGCTCGGCTTTCATCGTCCCCTTTTCGGTCGAAATAATTGCGTACTTTTTCATGGATCGGTTTTATGGTCCGGTTCCGGCTGAACGGCCCGCGGTTTTCGCGGGTCGCTCGCGGCCGGGAAGCCGGAGTTGTCGTTATTCGGTGACTTTCACTTTTGCGGCGGCGGCGCAAACCCGTTCGCGCAAGGCTTCGAGGCTGCTGCCGTGGGGTTCGTAGCCCACGACGACGCCCATGCGGCGGTTCACGCGCGCCGAGGGTTTGCCGAAGATGCGGATGTCGGTGCGGGGATCTCCGGCGACGGCCTCTTCCACGCCCTCGTAACGCGGCGCGGAGGTCTCCACGCCCGAGAGGATCACCGCGCTGGCGCCCATGCGCTCGAAGGTGACCGCCGGAATGGGAATCCCCAGCACGGCGCGCAGGTGCAGTTCGAACTCATTGAGGTTCTGCGTCCCGGCCAGCGTCACCATGCCCGTGTCGTGCGGCCGGGGCGACAGCTCGGAGAAATAGACCCCGTTGTCGCGGCTCAAAAAGAACTCCACGCCCCACAGTCCGGCCCCGGTGAGGGCTTCGGTGACGGCGGCGGCCATGCGCTGCGCCTCGGCGAGGTGTTCGGGTGCGATCACGGGCGACTGGAAACTCTCGCGGTAGTCGCCGCCCTTCTGCACATGGCCGATCGGCGGGCAGAAAAGCGTCGGGCCGTCCTTCTGGGTGACGGTCAGCAGCGTGATCTCGCTGTCGAAGCGGATGAACTCCTCGATGATCAGTTCGCGGATGTCGCCGCGCGACCCTTCGCAGCCGTAATGCCAGGCGCGTTCCAGCTCGTCGGGACCCTTGACCAGCGACTGCCCCTTGCCCGAGGAGGACATCAGCGGCTTGACCACGCAGGGGAAGCCGATTTTCGCGGCGGCCTCGCGCAGTTCGCCGAGCGATGCGGCGTAGAAATACCGCGCCGTCTTCAGCCCCAGTTCCTTCGCCGCGAGGTCGCGGATGGCCTTGCGGTTCATCGTGAAATTCACGGCCCGGGCGCTCGGTACGACCTGGACGCCCGCCCGCTCGAACTCGTAGAGCCGTTCGGTGCGGATGGCCTCGATCTCGGGAACGATGATGTCGGGGCGGTGTTTTGCGACCGCAGCGGCCAGCGCGTCGCCGTCGAGCATGTCGAAGACCTCCGCGGCGTCGGCCACCTGCATCGCGGGAGCGCCCGCATACTTGTCGCACGCCACGACGGTCTGTCCCAGCCGCTGTGCCGCAATCGCGAACTCCTTGCCCAGCTCGCCGGAACCCAGAAGAAGAATGGTTTTCATAATAGAAGTATGTATGTAGTTTGTCGTCTGTTCGCCTGTCGCCGGTCCCTCGCCGGGAGAAAATTCGCCCCATGCGGCCCGGGCGGGGAGACCGTCGGTCGGGATGCCGCCGGAAATCCGGAATGCCCTCCCCTGTTTTTTGCAACGCAAAGATAGCTTTTTCCGCCGAATTTCGTATCTTGTAACGACAAAACTGCGCAAGCCCAATGAAATACTCCAAAATCCTGCTGTGCTTCGGCGCGCTGTGGGCGTCGTCGGCATTCCCGGCCCCAGCTCCCTGCGACACGCTCCGCGTCGCCTTCCTGACCGACATCCACGTGACGCCCGGCAACGTGCAGGATTCGCTGTTCCGCGTCGCGGTGGACGAAATCAACGCCTCGCCGTGCGACATCGTGATCTTCGGCGGCGACCTCACCAACCTGGGCAGCGACGCCGAACTGGAATACGTCCACGGGCTGATCTCTCGGCTCGAAAAACCGTGGCACGCCGTGCCGGGCAACCACGAGACCACGTGGTCCGAAAGCGCCTGCACGGCCTTCGCCCGGATCTTCGGCCACGACGGGCGCACCGCCTTCCGGGCCGGGGACTACCTCTTTCTGGGCTACGCTTCGGGACCTTTTATGAAGATGGCCATGGGAGCGGTGCGCACCGAGGACCTCGCGTGGCTGGCCGCGGAGGCCGCCAAGGCTCGGCCCGGCCAGCGCATCGTGAGCCTCTGCCACTATCCGCTGAACAACGACCTCACGAACCGCACGGAGGTGACGGCGACGCTCCGGCGGCTGGGCATCCCGCTCACGCTGTTCGGCCACTACCACCGCGCGCCCTCGCTGTTCAACTTCGACTCCATAGCGGGCATTCAGGGACGCGCCCTGCGGGGCAAGAGCGATTCCGACGCGGGCTACACGCTGCTCGACTTCTGGGGCGACTCGGTCCGCGTGCGCGAAAAGACGCTGGGCGCGGAGCCGCGCACCCGCTTCACGATCCGCATGCAGGACGACCCGCAAACGCTGGCCCTCGCCTCCGACCCGACGCCCCCGGTTCCCGACTACAAGGCGCATGCGCAGCTTGTGTTGCAGGACAGCGCCACAATCTACACCGGAGCGGCCTTTTACAAGGACCTGGTGTATTACGGCACGACGCAGGGCGTGCTGCGGGCCTACGACACGCGCCGCAACCGCGAGGTGTGGCGTCAGCGTTTCGGCGGGGCGCTCTACACCACGCCCCTCGTGGCCGAAGGGCTGGTCATCGCGGGCACGACCACCGACGGACTGCGCGCCTACGACGCCCGCACGGGCCGCGAGAGGTGGCACATCGACACCCCGACGCCGATCGTCGGGCAGGGACTCGTCGCGGGCCGCGGACCCAACGCCGTGCTCTACATCGGTCTGGGCAACGGCACGATGGCCAAAATCGCGGTGAGCGACGGGCGGATTCTGTGGCGTTACGACTACGGACGCGGCCAGTCGCAGGGGCAACCCGCGCTGGCGGACGGGAAACTGGTTTTCGGAGCCTGGAACGGGCATCTCCACTGCCTCGACGCCGCGACGGGAAAACTCTGCTGGAAGTGGACCAACGGCTCGAAAAGCCTCTTCCTGTCCCCGGGCAACATCGTTCCCCGGATCGCCGGAGGCCGCGTGTTCATCGACGCGCCCGACCGCGCCGTCACCTGCCTCGACCTCGCCTCGGGAAGCGTCGTATGGCGCTGCACCGACTACAAGGCCCGCGAAGCATCGGGCATGAGCGCCGACGGCAAACGCTTCTACGTCAAAACCATGGACGGCGAACTGCTGGCCATCGACACGGCCCCGGACGCCTTCCGCCGGCTGTGGATCACCCCCGCGGGCTTCGGCTACGACTACACGGCCTGCCCGGTGACCGTGAGCGGCGGCATAGCCTACCTCGCCGACCGCTCGGGCAACGTCGCCGCCGTGCGCGAGGACGGCGCGCCGCTGTGGTGCGTCAAGTGCTGCAACTCGGCGGCGAATTTCATCACCGAGGCTCCCGACGGCTCGCTGTGGGCGACTTTCGCCGAAGGGAAGATCTTCCGCATCCCTCCGCACGCACCCGCAGGGCACAAAAAGAAAATCCCGTAATTCGCAGAATTACAGGATTTTTCTCATAACTACTTTGTTTTCAGTGGAGGTGGCGGGAGTCGAACCAAGCAAAATACACACTGATAATCAACAATATATACAAACACAAAAATTAGCTCCCACGAAAACTCCAAGAGACTGATATAATGAAAGCTATGCAAAACCCTGAAAAATGCGGAAACATGCGGTAAGAAAGTTTAAATGTTTTGGATTAATCCGATTTTCTTTCGATCTTTGCAACATCGCAATAACGGGGCGATTATACACAAGCACCGGCCCAACCCTAAGTCCGAGATGCTAAAACCGTTTTTCACGTCAGTATGGCAAAAGATGCCGTAATTTGTCGTGGATTTTTTGTCGCCGTCGGTGACAAGGTTCTTTGACATGCGAAGAGAGCGGCCCGCTCTACTAAAAACAGGGCAATCGGAGGAATGGTCGCGCCATGCCTCGTAATGTAACACGCCGGGTAGCTACCGACACAATACTTTATTAATATGGAAAGAACAAATCAAAACATTCATTTCCTGATCGTTAAACCTAATAACTTAAATGATGCACAGTAATGAGACAACCCAAGTAGAGGCGTTGACAACGCGCATCTCTCTGCTCATGGCACGCCTTGAGCAGCTGGTGCAAACCGTCGAGAATCTGGAAGCAAAAACCAAAGATGCGGAAGAAGAGAAATTTTACGACATCAACGATCTTGCCCGGATTTTTAATAGGTCCTCCCGAACCATTTTCAACTGGCGCGCCACAGGCGAATTGCCGATGAAAGAAATCGGGGGCAGCTGGTTCATAAGCAGAACCGAGTTGCAGAAATATATGAACACAAATCCCAACAAAACGAAAGGTGCAGGCCATGTACGATCCTAATCAAAGCCAGAGCCTTTCAACAGCACCACATGGCGGCATCACCCCGGACGATAGTCCGGCAATGGATGAGATGCTGCAGGGAGTTACCTCGCTTACCGAGGTTGCTCCGCAACCCCAAGGGTTGCAACTAAAAACAACGGGCGGTGACACACTCATCGAACAGATTGAACTGTTTTTACGTGCCCGATGGATATTTCGGTATAACGTAGTTTCGAATAAGGCTGAATTTAAGCTAGTTAAAGACCCAGACGCACCTTTTGTTGAGATGCGTGACTTTGACTACAACAGCATTCTCAGGGATTTGAAATACGCTGATCTACAATGTTCTATGAGTACACTGCGGATGATCTTGGCCTCAAAGTTTATGGTTGAGTATGACCCATACATCGAATACACGGTCAACCTGCCAGAGTATGATGGCCAAACTGATTACATTGAGCAACTTGCAGATACAGTAGCAACGGGAAATCAAGTTTTTTGGCGACGAGCCTTTAAAAAATGGTTCGTTGCAATGGCCGCCTCATGGATGCAACCGGAGGTTGTGAACCACACAGCTCTGATTATGAGTGGCGAACAAGGCATTGGCAAAACGACTTGGTTGGGCAACCTCATCCCTACACCTCTCCGAAAATATGTCTACGCAGGAATGGTCAATGTCAGGGACAAGGATTCGCAGGTAAAACTCTCAGAGTGCTGCATAATCATCATGGACGAACTCGAAAATATGAGTCGTAACTTGGATGCACTCAAAGAGTTAATAACCAAGCGGGATATTCATATTCGGAGAGCATATGCCTTTACACACGAGCATTATACTCGCCGAGCCTCTTTTGCAGGCTCGATTAATAACAAGGATTTCTTGCACGACATCACGGGGAATCGCAGATTCTTGTGTTTTGAGGCCAAACAAATTGATTACCGACTTTTTGCAAATTTGGACAAAGCCTATGCACAGGCGGTCTATTTGGCGCAAAACGGCTTTCAATATTGGTTTTCACAAGATGAGTTAACCGAGCTGGAACAGAACAACGAAGAGTTCCGAGCGGTAATTCCAGAGGAGGAGCAGCTCATGGCATTTTACGAACCATGCACAGAAGATGACGCTGATGCAGTATTTATGTTAAATACAGAGATTCTTAAGAATCTGCTGCGTCTGTCTGGCTTACGAACGCTGTCTGATCAAAAGTTGGGTAGAGTGCTGAAAGCTAGAAAATTCATTCGTATCAAACGTCAAGGGCGTTATGGCTACCTGATAAAGACTAAAACACAGGAAGTTCCAACAACATAATCGGATGCAAAGGGGAGAGGCGTGATGCTTCTCCCCTATTTTTTGCTTCGTGGGTAAGCAAGGTAAGCAGTCTGTAAAACTCAGCCCAGATTACGAGGGAAGACAAAGTGTCAGATTTTCAAAGTCGAGCACCCATTTCTGTTGCTCCATGAAAGAACATCCCAACAGACCGTGAATCTGTATACCCGATTCTTCCTCCACTTTTCCGAATGCCGAGGATAAATCCATCACCGAAAAATCTGCTTTATACTCCCGTTCTTCCACAGAAAAAATCATCTCAACTACGGCTGAAGTTTGGAGTGTTCCATCTATCCCGAATTGCTTTTGACAGGTGATGCTTTCGGATAGTTGGAAGAACTCAGCAACTCGTCGATCAAGGACATTGATGTTACTTCCTGTATCAAGCAAAAAGCACAGGTTTTTAGCCTGTGCTTTTACTATGAGGAGGGGTAAATCTACTTGGGTCAGACTCTTTTGAAGCAGAATTTTATTGTACTCGATCAATTTCATGTATACCAAATTCTCTCATAGTTATAATGTACATATTTCTTATAAAAAAATAGGCTCAAATTAAAAATATTATCTTTATTCATTTTTCAAATCTTCTATCGGCAAATATTTTAGAAAATAGGTTTTTCCCCATTGCTTTTCATAAGATTCAATACTCTCGTTTGGAACATATACTTCCGTTATGATTCGATAAAAAGGAGCATCAGTTTCACTTCCATACCCAAAAGCCGGCGGATTAGGTGCTTTGCTAATAATTCTGTATAAATTCATACAATACAAATTATTACTTTCACCAAACACTGATCTACATCTTTTAAAACCTTGAAAACTATGGGGAAGTGTTACTGTTCTTAAATTAGGAAAAAAGTATAGAGCAAGGTTATCAGGAATAATAGTCAAACCTTCTGGAAAAAGAATATGAGTTATATTGCTACAATCAAAATAACTCTTGATATTGGTATTCCCAAATATGCTACAATCGCCAGGGAAAGTAATACGAGATAAATTACTACCTGAAAATGCTCCGACTCCGATACTTTTAAGATTATAAGGTAAGGTAATATTCGTTAGATTAACACAACCGGAGAAAACACGTTCTCCGATATTCTCAAGATTATAAGGCAAAGCAATATCCATTAGGTTAGCACAACCATTGAAAGCTGTTGTGCCTATCGAAACGACACTTTCAGGAATAGTAATATTCGTTAGACTGATACAATTTTCAAATGCTCCATTCCCTATCTTTGTAAGGGTTTTAGGGAGTATAATATTTTTTAGCCCATCGCAATTTGAGAATCCCCAGTCTCCTATCTCTATTACTGCTGGAATTATGCACTCTGTAAGGTTAGGATTATACGCAAAAACACTATCTCCAATATACTGGACTGCAGGAGCCTCGATAATGCTTAACAAATTATTTTCTTTAAATGCAGAATCGTTAATTCTTGCACATGTTTTTGACAATATTACTTTTCTCAGCCGAGGCATTTCCCTAAAAGCATTTTTGGGAATCTCGGTAATATCAGCCTCACTCAAATCCACGTTTTCTACAACAAACATCCAGTAGCGAATCGTGGCGAAATCATCCTCATTCAAAGAACCCTTAATTTTCAATGAAATAACGGTCCTCATATCTTCATCCGTCAACAAGGATTTAAGCGTCCCCGGTTCTTTAACATCCACGGTAAGTTCACTCTCCGATACAAACGGGAGTTTAATCACCGTCGAATCCTTATCATTCAGAGTAAAGCAGACATAACCGTCCTCAATAGAGACACCTTTGAAAAAATTATCTCCATCCGTCCCATTAAGGCCACTATCACCTGTTGCTTTACCAAGTTTTGTCCAAGATTGCTCATTGTCATAGGAAATATACCAATATCCGTCTTCAATTTTAAATTGGGGAGTGATACCGTCTTTACCATTAATTCCATCTTCTCCATCTATGCCCGGTTTACCATCTACACCATCAGTACCCTCTGCCTTAACTTTCTCTCCATCAACCAAAAGCCAGTCATTATTGACTGTCCAATAGTAGATACCATTCGTATCCTTTTTAACGCTGATAACCGGAGTAATAGCATCTTTCCCGTCTTCACCATCCACTCCATTCTTACCATGATAGATAGTGATAGTTTTACCAGAAGAGAAAGTTATTAGATAGCCACTTCCGTCGGGTAGTGTCGCTACACTTTTAATTGATTCATTCTTCTGCAAAGCCGTAACAATTTCCTGCATCGAGGAAATATTGGTATTCATCTGTTTGCATAACTCTTCGAGTTTAGCAACCCGGTCCTCTAGACCATTAACGCTATCCCATAATTTGGAATCATCGTAACTATCGCTACATCCTGAGGTTAGCGCAAATGCAATCAGGAGACAGATAATCTGTAATTTTGTTTTCATTACGTTTATTTTTTATATGCTTGAATCGATACTCTATCCACATAACCACTTCCTGTACCCGGTTGAATGCCATTATTCCACCAGTGGGCATTATAGAAATAGGAAAATTTGCCATTTTCTATTGATATAGTCGTATACCCATCTGTGGTTTCACAACTAATCTTGCCATCATCTGATATAATAAAACTGTACACCCCATCAAAAGTTCGCATAGCACTTATACACTGGAATTGCAGTTGATTTTCCGCAACCTTGATTATTTTAATCGTCGCGCTACATGAGTTCCATGTGGGGTTGCTATAAAATTTAAACCATTCATCAGTATTATTCGTAGAAAGATACGCCCGGCCATAAGTTCCAAAGTACTCGCCCTCAAATAATGAATTAGTAGTATTGTCATCTTTGCCACATCCTGTACATAACAGCAGAATTGCAATAAAGCTCCAAAGTTTCATGACGATTTATTCTATAGGTTTAAAACCTGTTTGACCATTTCAATAGCTGTTTTTCCTCCATTTTTTAAGTTGATAGAGAAAGATGCAACTCTTAAATCTCTTGTATAAAAGATATAATCAAAAACAAATAAGGCAGGATTGCGTTTACGCACCTCAATGCCATAATCACATAGAAATAATCGAAAATCTTCAGCCATTTCTTCATCCTTAACAATACACGAGGAATCTACAATTTCTTTAAATTGTTGTGAAGTAACCTTTGTATACATAATAACCGCTTGACTTTTTCCCTCAGCCAACTCCGAATCGAGGGGATTAAAAAAAGAAAGTGTGGAGTTGTTAGTTTATCTCGGTGGAGGCTCTGGAATGCCCTTGCACAAAATAAACAATACCCCACACTTGATAGATATATTAGTGAAATATACATCTACGCAAGTAATGAGTGTTTGTATTGCTTATCCCTTGTGCAATGAAATTTTCCAGATTTCCACCAAAGGATAAAAGCTAAACACTTTCATCAATCAATATGTCGCTACCCAGCGGATAGCATGACAAAGTTAGAAAATGTTTTTTAAATACAACGACTCAACGGGGTATTGTAACAACAAATTACGGTTAAAAGTTTGTAAAAATCAATATTGATTCTCAGAAATGTTTACTCTTTCTTGCGGGGATCTGCTCTTATGTAGGCCACAAGGATAAATATAATTCCTCCGACAAGTGTTAAATACAAATCTTTCATAAATTCAGTACTCTAAAATAGTGCATAATCGGCACGTCTCACAATGATAGCTGAGTGCCCCCAAATAAAAAGAGAGGCATGGATCGCTCCACACCTCCCGTTGGTATTCAAATCTCCGGTTTATCCCCGGATGATTTTCAGATAGTACGTCAAACTTTGAATTACCACATCCTCGATAAACTCCACAAAAGCCGAGTTATCTCCTGAAGATGCCTCCTCCAAAGTCTCATAGTAGCGTCGCCTCGTCTCATTGTCTCCCTTGATATTAGCAATGGGATAACCGTGTTGCATCAATATCAGATTCATCAACAAACGGGCTGTCCTGCCATTCCCGTCAATAAAGGGATGGACAGACACCAGTTTCTCGTGCATCTGAGCGGCCAATACAACCGGGTGCATGGAATCTTTGTTTGCCTCGTACCATTGAAACAACTCATCCATTTTGGGCTGTAACAGGTAAGGCTGGGAAGGAATATGCTTGCTGCCGCTGATAATGACAGGTACACGACGGTATTTTCCCGCATTGTCCTTGTCTATGCTGTGCAGAACAATGGCATGAATATCCAAAAGCACACGTTCCGAGATCGGCTCTTTCTTTTGGGCTATGTCCTTAATAAAATCAATGGCCTCTTTATGGTTGATAGCTTCCAAATGCTCCCTCAGCCCTTTGCCTGCAATGGTAATACCTTTATTGACCACCATATCTGTTTCATGCAGGGTCAGGGTATTTCCCTCGATGCGGTTGCTGTCATAGGTATATTCAATCTCCAAGGCCTCTGTAATGCGGTAATTTTCATTGGCCCGGTATTGATTCAGTTCACCTAAAAGGGTGTCGATCTGTTGCAACTTGTCATTCATACTCACAAAAATACACAAATTTCAGACAAAAGGTAGCAGGCGTGTTACCTTTTGAGCAGATTGTACACCTATCTCCCTTATATAATGGGTAGATAGATGTATAACTCCCTCTCAGGTAGATTCTATTATTATAGGTAACTAAGTGCGCAACTTCCAACTTTCATATCGTAATGGACAATAGACAGCTCATAGCATTTTTGATGAAACCATACATTGCAGAGTCCATACAATTATTATAGATTGATATTATCATAATTAGTATGAAATGTTAATAGACAGATGGCTTTATAAAGAAACTTTATTTAAAATTACATTTATTAGAGATGCTAGAAGATGGTATTTTTCATTAGCAAGTATATTATGCTTATTAAACGATTGCTCAACTAATACTTGATGTAAAATATGTCCTCGTTGAAGTTGAGGTATTACATTAGAACTCAATCTATCATAAAATTCTGCGATCTCTCTTTCATTACGAGGGAATTTATATCCTTTCTTACCTAATGGACTAACTATTAGAACACCACTACTTCTCAACTTGGCAATCTCATTAATCGGATAATTAATCTTTAGGCCTTGGTTATTTATTTTTTTCTTGATTTCACCTCCCGAAATAACTCGAAATGGATTGATATAGTATTCTTGCAATAATAATTGTATTATGGCACAGCCAATTTCATCTTTGGATTCTTGTAAGTATTTTTTGGCTGTATTAATTGCAATATCAGCTATATCTTTTGAAAAATCTGTAGATTTATACCCCTGAGCTCCTAAATAGTTTACATACTCAATGGGAAACCATTCAATGAATGAATACGATCTTAAAATATTATTAATCGTTTCTGCTTGACCTAGCTGATATTGTCCACAATAATATTTTCCTATGCACCCTGCATAGAAATCTGCTACTTGGACTAACGGCTCTTCTACAATATCATCTTTAATTTTAAATGAATTATTGGAAAATAAAGTTTGCAAGAGATTGTGTCTATCCATATATTCATGCAAACTATCACAAAATGAATTACTGCCAGTTTTATCCAGAACTATATGATATTCACTATATTTATCTGTAAATTGTTTTGATAAAAGATTATTGAAAAACTTTATAAACGATCTCTTATGCTGCAAACCATCACTAATAATGGCTTTTTTATCTACGACTAAAGCAACCACATAGTGCTGAAATTTAGCTAGTTCGCTTAATATTTTCACTCGTTTTATATAACCTTTCTCATTATTAGGTATATTGCTGGATTTAATGTGCGTACCTTGAAAATATTTATTTACAATTTCTTTGTGAACTACACGTGCATTTTGTAGTTCTTGCTCTTCCAAAACAACTCCTACATAGATAAAATAGGGTGTTACACCATCCTTGTTTATATTTAAACTAGGTGTACCATATTCATCTACAAATACATGTGCAATGCTCATAATATTATTTGTATTTTATATACAAATATACTAAATATGAGGGAGTAAACCAACATTATAATTATAAAAAGGGATGGACATTAAAGCCTATCCCTTTCTAAATTACTCTATGAACCACTTGTATTCACTCTCTCCATAAAGAGCCTTATTGATGCCCTCTGCAAGCTGCGAGGCATTGAGTGCTCTATCCAAGAAATTGTCGATGTAAGATGATTTATTAGCTCCTGTAAGTAGGTTGTAGAACTTCCACAAAGAAATCTCTTTACTTTTTGCATCCACTCCAAAAACTTCATCCTGATAGTAGGCTTTCGCCACAAGATTGATCTGCGTGTCGGTCATCAGCAGTTGGGGCAGTCTCTTTTTATCCTCCTGAGGTAGGCACTGGTAGAGACGGGACTTTCCGAGCAGCTGGGCGAACTGATGTTCCGTCATAGAGGAATTCAGCAGGTTGCGCATCTGTCTCATATGTTTCTCCGGGTCATACCGCCGGAACAGTTCCATCACGGATTCATAGAGTTCACGGGTATGCATCACCTTGATTTCACGCTTATAGCCGTCCGTGGCCACGCACATATTACAGCACACCATATTCTTAAAGCCCACAAAGACTTTGAATTTCTCTACGGATTTCTTGTTGTAGAGATTCTCATGGTTGTAGGCCCTTACCCCGCCTACAGTCAAATTAAGTCGGCTCCCGTCGATGTTTCGATGAATAGTGGGAATTTCGAAGCAGAACATCATACGCTCATAGTAGATGGTCTTGTCTGTCTCCAAAAGCTGATTCACGGGCTTGTGGATTGCTTCGGGGATTCTGCCCTTGATGATATGGCTTACCCTGATCTCAGGATTATTGATACTCTCACCCCGGAAGAATTGTTGTGCCGCCTCATGGACGGTCTCTACAAAGGCAGGGTGTGAAATGGTTACCTCGTTATCCTTCGAGAACACCGGAACTACACAATCGCTTTGCAAATGGTGCATAGTAACCTCTTTGGTATTGGCCTCGACAAAGGGCTTGGTATTGAAACCTTGAGTGCGGGAGTCATTATCCGAGGGGGCTATCCCAAGATTTCCAGAGAGGGGGTGAATAGCGCGGAGCTGTCTAACGGGTTGCAGTCGGAGTGCCGATTCCATGAGTCCGGGGGATTTGAGGTTGTACGATAGGTTGTTGGGGATTGAGGTCACACCAGTTCAGGATGGCTTGGCCGACTTTCGGGGTAATGGTGAATTCGGGACGGCCCATGAACAGACCTGTTCTGTCTTTGGAAGCCTGCACATGGTGTTTGAGGTCTATATCCAAGACGACGGTAAATTCATAGTCCATGCCATCCCGTTGCATGGCTTTAAGGCCCACTTTCTCCGGGACCATCTTACCGTTTTTTTCATTGAGCACATAATCCTGCTTGGTACGCATGGTGCAGATGATATGCACCGCAGATTGGAGGATTTTCTGCACAAAGGCATTTTGACGGGGTGTAACTTTGGCCCAGTTCGCAAAAGAGTTGCCTTGCAGGCTTGCATGGAAATCCAGCAGGTAGTCCCAACATTGGGAGATACTGTCTACGATGATTACATCCATACCTGCATTTTCGCAGAGTGTGATAGCTTCGATGTAATTCTCAGGGGAGTAGTCTCCGCCGAGGGAAACCACATTGTAAGTCCCCAAGTGAGCATAAAGATCGGCAGAACCATTTTCTGAGTCTATGACGGCTATTTTACTCCAGTCAGCGGTCATGCCATAGGCCAATAGAAGCGCTGAATAGGTTTTGCCAGAACCTGCACAGCCTTGGAGGGCCAATTTGATCTTGGCCTGTTTTCGGGTAGATTGACGAAGATGTAACATGGGAAATTGGATTGTTTTGAGTATCTGTTTGATGAATAGATAAAAAAAGGCAGAAAGCCCGAAAGCCTACTGCCTGTTCTGAGAGCTATACTGATCGGCCTAAAAGACAGCCAAAGTAGGTGCTCCTCCCTCTCCCCGCTGATGAAGCATCATAAACAGCTCACCCGTCTCGGCATTGCAGACTTGAGATACCACCGGGTCTGTCAGTTGGCCTTCTTCCACCTTTCGGCTGCAAGGACCCACATCACAACCATAAACGAAGAAAATCTTGCCCGTGTGGGGATTCTTCTTTACCTCCAGCTTCTCAACTCCCTGCTGGGCTTTAAACTGGGAGACCTCCCACGTCTCGATAAATTTCAGATTGCTTTCCATACCACAAATATTAGATTAAATTGTTGTGGCGAGGGACTATCCCCCACGCCTTAGGCGGGGAGGGGTTAAGAGGAGATTGAAGTGAACTTGTGCACAGAAAATTGAAAAAAATATATAAGAAAAATTGTTAGTACTTGGGAGGCAGGAAATAATGTCTTATCAATAATAATATTTGTCAACTCTAACTGATTCATTTGCTTAGAAAATAGGGCGGGGTGTATAATCCCGCCCTTATGAGCACTTAGTTTTGTAATTACATAACAAATTAACCGAGCAGCAAATCTTAGCATTACACTTCTATCTCTTTAACAATCTAGAAGATAGGTGTTCATGCCGGTCTATTCGGAAGAACCAATATTTCAGCTAAATTCACCTTATCTGCATCTGTAATTCTTTTCTTGGGTTCAGGATAATTATACGGATTTAGCGAAGTTATCCTATACATACCACCGCTGCGAGTCTTAGCTTCCGCTCCAAAGAATTGAGTAAATAGTTTAGAACAAAATGTCCTGTCTAACTTTAACCGCCCCAAATAAGCATTCATTACCTCCTGCATCTTTTTAGTGCGTTCTACTCGGCTGATTTTAATAGGTCCTTGTGAAAGTTTTTTACACTCAAACTTCGCAAGAACATGAGACTTAAAAGCATGAGTATCATCTAATGCCCAAAATATAAGCGAATTATTCAAGCTCATAAACTCACGTTTATCACCTTGCACCTCAATTAATTTATCCACCAGAAATTCCGTTCCAAAATATGGATACAATCGTTTGAACCGTGTATAAAATAGTGCCTCTTGTTTGTTGGAGCGCCTAATTAAGCCATCAAGCGCTTGCATATTAGCTCCCTCTTGCTCCCAATTCACCAAAGTCTCTTTTGCGATAGATAAGATTTGGGCCAGCACTTCCTTATTGTGAGCTTTCACCTGTTGGATAGAACCAATATGTCGCCCAAACTTTCCTTGTTCAGATTGTTCAAAACTCACATGATGTTGTTCTTGCAATTTTGCCAATAAAGCTCCGGACTGACTATACAGAGTATGATGCAATTCCCATTTTTCCAATAAAGCATCTATATTGAAATAAGCAGGAACAATATTGCCATCTATATTTTTGCGAATAATCGTAACTGGATAGTCTTTGGCAACCTGCCCTTCGGCTTTCATGGTAAGTATCTGCTCTACAAATACACCCATATCAGACAGATCTGGATCGGATTTACAAAGTTGATTAAGCCTGTCAACTGCATTAGAGAATTTTGTAGCCTTATTTATCAAGACAGTCTTATATTTTTTCAAAGTTGTTTGTTCCGTATTTTCCATCGGAGTTATATCATAGATTATCGTTTCAGATAAAACTCCGTTTCTGCATCGCCCCTGTATCTGGGTCAGTCTTTCAGGAGACAACAAAGTAAAAGGCTGATAGTTGGAGGAAATGGAAATAACATGACACCTGTCGTTAATATCAATTCCTGCAAAATAGGCACAAGTCATAAAGACAATACGCTTTTGCAGGTTGTTATTCTCATCCAATACATTCTCCACATAATCCTTAACCTTATCTTGATTTCGGCCACTACACAATACACCGCATAATTGCCTGTATTCCGGGTGTTTTCCTTGCGATATAGTATTTATAATGTTCAGAATACCATCAAGTGAATTATAGGCAACTAAAATCTTTTCGTCCTCCGAACATTCCAACAAATTTCGCATCACTTTTTCCGCCGTTACATCCACCTCTCTGGCCTCAATCAATCGAATATCACGTATTGGATTATGTTCCCAAATAGTTCTTACATAAGATTCATTCAGCAACCGTTCATCTGAAAAAATTCTCAATGTCGCAGTTACCGCCGCTCGCATAGTTCGGTCAAATCGGAAATAATAGTCTATCACTTTTTCAAGATTAGGCCGATACACACTATCTGATTGCATCGTGTCAATTTCATCGACCATAAAAAAATAATCATGATACACTCCCGGACCGATTGCTTTAATGACTTTCCACAGGCTATCTGCAACAACTAAAAATTTCTTGCGCTTGTCATTATCAAGATCCAAATATTCTTGTATATCCTCAATCGTTATATCTGTCAAAATATTCCCGATCGGGCTTCCTATATACATGGAGCTATTCCGTCCCATCCGTTGCTCAGTAGTAAGATGTTTATTGTAGGCCAAAGATTTTGTAGGCACTACAATAATGGAATCTCGAACTTGTGTTTCCAACTCCAAAGTAGTCGCCCCCAGCCCGGTAATAGTTTTATCCAAGATGCCAAAAGGCACTCTATCCACAAAGCATCCTAATTTATCACCTTGTTCCAATCGCATGGTCCATGCCCCTCCATCCTCATTATTTCCAATATAATCCAAAGAAATAAAAGCATTAGCCTTTTCAGGATTAATATTTGCACCATTTACCATCGAAAATTTGGTAGGCGCATCCAAATCTATTTCATATACCAATTGATCTTTATTTTGGTTTTCCATATCGGTTTGAGATTAGTTCTTCGAAATTTACAAAATTGCACACCTATCTCCAAATTATCTTAGAAAGATAAGTGTACAATCCTACAACAGATTTTTCAAAGCTTCATCCATCCGTTCATTTTCGAAACTGTCCAGATAGATTTGGGTCACTCGCTCTGAACTATGTCCGAGAGATTCGGAAATAATGGAGGTAGGAACACCAGACCTTTTCAGCACCGTAGCGTAGCTATGCCGAGCAACATAGGTTGTGAGCTTAATCGGAATTTTCAACTCTTTACCTATTTCAGCCAAAGCCCGGTTTACCTTGGTAATGACCTTCTGATGCCTATTCAGTTTTTGTTGGATGGTTTTATGTTCCTTTGAATAAATAGGAAATAGATACTGGTCATTGGTAGCATAGCTTTCAATAATTTCCATAGCTTTGGTATGAATAGGCAAGTTTAAAAGTTTTCCGGTCTTTTGGCGCCTGTAAACCAATCTGCCGTCTATGATATTACTCCGAGTAAGATTTGCCATATCCACGAAATTGATACCTCCCATCAGATAGGAAAAACTGAATAAGTCCACTGCAAGCCGGGTATAAACCCCTGCAACCTCAGTCGTATAGCCCATGACGGCTTTTATCTCAGCTTTGGATATGGCTCGTTTCAAGGTTTCTGCGTGCAATTTACCCACCTTGTAGCTCTTGAAAGGGTACTGCTCCATTTTGGCAAATCCTCGCTCTATCGCTTGATTAAAGACCATTCTCAGGGTTCTAAACCGAAGACCTATGGTATTCTCAGCCCTACCCTGCTTACGCAGCCATAATTCATACCTTTTGAGCCAAGAATGGTCGATGTCCGAAAAATAGATATTCAAATGTTTGTTGAATTTCAACAAAGACCGATAGACTTGCTCCACAGAGGTAGCATAGCCAGCCCTTCGCTCATCCTGTAACTCCCTGATAACCTCTTCAAAGAGCTCTCCGACGGTTACTGCTTTTACAGGTTTGGCAATACGTTCTTTGAGAGTTGTTGCGGTAAATTCCTTATTCTCGGATTTCAGTTCTACAACCGTACCTTTACATTCACACAGTTTATTGGCGATCAGCTTTTCCAGATATTCCCTGCTGGGACAGTCCAATGTAGGCTGATTCCTCTCAAAATCCCAATACTGAGGTGCAACAGACACTCCAAGGCTGATATACTTGGTCTTACGGTCTTTGGTAATGCGTATTCTTAAAGGAAATTCATTGTTTTTGAGAGGCTTGTACTTGAAACATACGACCTCGATAGTTGTGCTCATGGGTAAAACACTGGGTAAAACAAACCCTGTTTTTCGCCCGTTTTACACCAAAAAGAAAGAGAGTCGCATTTCTGCAACCCTCTGATTTTAAAGTGGTACCACCAGGAATCGAACCGGGGACACAAGGATTTTCAGTCCTTTGCTCTACCAACTGAGCTATGGCACCATCCCGATATCGTGGTTAGGAATACTCCTTTCCGTATTATCGTGGTGCAAAGGTAAAAATTCTTTTTCAAATCTGCAAATGCCCGCTGCATTTTTTCTGCTTTTTTCAGTTGCGGAAACATCTCACGCCCTACCCCGGCTTCACAAAAAAAGGGAGGAGCCGTCGATGCTCCTCCCTCCCCTTGATCAATAATGCAAGCGATCTTACTTGAGCATCACTGCATTTGCATTAACGGCACGCCGTTCGAACGACGGCGCCGAAGTCAATTGCGGAACGGCCGGCTTCATATTCCGGTCCGCAGCAGCTGCAAATTTACCTGCCAGCATGGCTTTCCCCTTAACGGGGGCAGCGGCCGGAGATTTTTTCACCAGCGTAAACGGTCCGACCGGATAGTCGTCGGCCGTAAATCCGGAGTCGGCCGTCGGATTATACTTGCCCAGATAGTTGGACCCATTGTAAACGAACTGGTCCATCATAACCACCTCGGCCTCCACATCTCCCGTAAGAGTGAGTTCATTGCCGATAACCTTGCCCTTTCCGTCAGACATTATGGCACCGATCAGGCCCACATAGGAACCGCCTACCGGATAATAATATTTACCGCTTACATTCTTGTCACGGCAAAGAGCGACATAGCGAACGGTGCCGTCTCCGGTAGCTCCGATCTCCTGATAGCTCTGGATCATGATATAACCGGTTTCCTTGTCGAAAGTGGCAATTGCGGGGAACCGGTCCCGATAAGCCGAGATGGCCCATCCGGTAAGCGCAAAGTTGGTATTGGCGACCTTCGTGGAGAAAGTGACGTCGAAGGAGATCGGCTTGGCAGACTTCATCGAGGTCGTACTCGTCACGGTCCACGTACCGAGCCAAGCGGCATAAGCCTCATCGAGTTCGGGAGCCTTCTCCGTAGTGAATTCCTTCCTGAAAAGATCCGTCGTAGCCAGAACCACATTCTCCGTAGCGACGATGCCGAACCCGATGACCACATGATCCGTTTCCGAAGAGAGGTCCTCGAAGATCTCGCTCGCCGCGCCCTTCTTGCCGAGAGCGGAGACGATGAAATCGGCCGTATAAGTCCCGACCAAGGAGTTCATCTCGGAGATCAGCGACTTGATGATCGCCATGTCGCTCTCGCCTTCGAGATCCGCCTTTTCATAAACGTCGAAATAGTAATAATCGGTGGCGACGCTCGGCGTCACATTGACGGTCGCGCTGCTGAAGGTAATGTCCGCCGGATTAATCGTAAGCTTGTTATTCGAGCGGACGGGCTTGGGCGAATAGATCTTGACGCTTCCGTCTTCATTCTCGAAATAATAGTCCTCCTTGAAAGTCATCTCCGAAACCGTAGCGTTTCCGATCGTCAGGGGCGAATAGAATTTGAGACCCGTTTCGGTAAAGACAAAAGGAGCCTTGACGACCTCGCCCGCGGAGACCGAACCGTCGTCTCCGGGAGCCGGCGTGTAGGAGATCCTGAAAACGCGGGAAGAGAAGTTGTTGAGCCTCATCTCCCAGTCAATCGGATAGGCAACGCCATCGACCACGCAACGGGTATAGATCAGGTCCATCTTGGCAGCCGCATCCTGATAGCTCTGCAATTCGGTCTTCCAATTCACCCCCGCCTCGATCGGATAGAGGTAGGCGTAATTGTTGGTTTTGCGCCCTTGAGTTTCACGAAATCGGCGGAAGCCTCCATGACGATGAAGTCGGAATCGCCCTCCAGACCTCCGTTGCTCGTACCGATGCCGAGTTCAGCCCCCGTCGTCGGCGAGGAGTAGAAGTGGATGATGTCGTTATTGGTGTCGAACGCGAGTACGGGACCGCTCTCCGCAACCACCGAATAGTAGGACGATTCGGTTTTGCCCGCAGCGAAATTCTCACTGGAAGCGACGACCGTATTGTCGGCATTGAATTTCAGGAAAAGCGTGTAGCCGCCGTAAATGCGCTCGCTTTCGGGATACAACTCCATCCGCCAGCCGTTTTCTGCGCCCTGAAGTACAGTGATGGCTTCCTTGACCGCCTCTTCAATACGTTCCGTCGCCGATTTCGAGAATTTATCCTCATCGTCCTTCAGGCAGGAATTGAAAAGCAGGGGCAGAGCCAGTAATATCAATATTTTTTTCATAAACATCCTTTTTTACTTAATTAGTGGCATCTAAATCGAGGTTCGGAAGTTCTTTCTGGCGACGTAAAACGACTTTGCGCAATTCGTCCAGATCGATTCCCCAATCGTTCTTCATGTATTTGTCCACGATCTCGAATTTGGCTTCGAGCATCGGACGGCCCACCTCGCCGGCCGTTTCGAGCATCTCCTCCCAAGTGGCGGCCGTGTTGGTGACGTAGATGGAGCTTACCTCCACGAACTCCTCCTCGGCCGAAGTCGAAGCGTAACGGCTGATAAAACCGTCCTTAAGCGCCAAGTCCTCCGAAGGATAGACATCCCAGCAGGCGTTGCCGACATAGCGGATGCCCGTGGCCAAACCGGTGATCTGATTGAAATCCGTCGAGAAAGGCTTCTTCTGGTTGAGGATATGAGCGAATTCGTGGTGGATCGTCTTGAAATACCACTCGTTCAGCAGGTCCACATTGGTCGGGTCCATATTGTTGACGGCATAGAGCGTAATCTTGGTTCCGCCTTCGGCCGTACCCAGCACGACCTCGCCGTTGTTGTTATAGGCGGGACTGCCGACCAGAAAAACCATCTTCGGGAAGTAGCTGGTGATGAAGTCGCGGCTTCCGGTCACCTCGTCGTAGGCCTGCAGGCAGAGGTGCTTGACCAGCTTGGCCATCTGAACCGACTTCTCGTAGTTCGCGGGAGTCAGATCGTAGATCATGTCGCTCTCCATATCCTCATAACGGTAGCGGAACTCGATGTTATAAGGCTCGATATAGTTTTTGTAAAGCCACGCGTCCAAAGGCGTCTCCGTCGTCTGCTCCGGTTTGATGACACTCGTGCCGCTCAGATCGTCTTCGGAACACGAGACGCCCGAAAAAGCGCAGACGAATGCGAATAATCCTAATATTGTTTTTTTCATAACGTTCAACTTTTATATATAGATCAGCGAATTATCATTATCTCGGATTAGGAGTCATGTCGGCCGCGAGCACATCGGCGGGCAGCTGAACGGCACGGCGGTTGTCCCGGACTTCCAGCGTATCGTCCACGCTCTTGATTCCCAAATCGTTGCTGGCCAGGGTGCGGCGGTAAATCTCGATGCCGAAGCGCTTCACGTCGAACCAGCGCAGGCCGTAGTGCAGCGTCTCGTAGCGGCGCAGCAACAGCAGCGTATGAATCATGCCCTCCTGCGTCTGATCGATTTCGAAAGCCGGGTTGAGCGGCTTCTTCGGAGTCGGATTCTTGGGATCGTAATCCGCAACCGATGCGGCCCAGCTCGAAATATTGGCCTCGGTCAGCGTCTTGTATTTACTGCATGAATTCGAAAGATAGAGATTCATGTCGCTCAGGGCCGCCGTGTAGTCCTTCTGCATGATATAGGCCTCGGCGCGGGTCAGCAGAGTCTCTTCGGCCGTGAAAAGCGGATAGACAGTATGCCTGTAGCCTGTTCCCGCCACCGGATCGAGGTACTCGATCAGATAGGGAACACGGGGCAGCAGGATTTTGTCGATTCCGCTGACAAAGCGAAGCGGTTCGCACTTCCACGTGTAGGGAGCGAAGGGAGTATTCGTGCAGTCTATGCCCTCGTTATCGGCAATCATCTGTCCGTGATTGTACTGCATTCCGACACCGTATCCGCCGAATACGCGGCCGGCATACGAATAGGCGGTGGCCATCATGAAATTGCACGTCAGATCCGCACTGACATAGTAGGTAGCCGCCGTATTCAGTGTAGCGCCGTTGTTCATCGGGTATTCCAGCAGCTCCTCATAATTGCGGAGCGAACCGGCAGGCGAATTGGGCAGCGCCACCGTAGCGTATTTTACCGCCTCGTCCCATTTCTGGTAGTAGAGGTAAAAACGGGCCGCGAACGCATTGGCCGCACGCTTGTTGAAATGGTACTTGGGCACCGAATAGATGACGTCGTTTATCAGCGGCAGTCCCTCTTCGATATCCTTCTCGATCTTGGCGTAGACCTCGGCGACGGTTCCGCGCTCGTATTTGGGATCGAGTTCCGTCTCGGCCTTCTCCATATAGGGAATACCGAGATCGTCGGGATGCGCAGGATCGTAATGCTGGCAGAAAACGTTCACCAGCACGAAGTGGGCGTAGGCACGGCAGATAAGCGCTTCGCCCTTTGCGGCGCTCAGCTTGTCGGTCATCTCCATCTTGTCGATGGCCTTGAGCACCTCGTTGGCGTTGGCGATAGCCATGTAGTGGGCTTCCCACGTGTGAGCGGCGTCTTCGTTGTCGGTTTCGGTCGGATCGCTCCATTCATAGCTCTCCTGCCAGAAACGGCTCCAGCCATCGTAATTGGCGCCGTGGTTATCGGTATTGTCGGAAGCCATTTCGAGGAAAAGCCACGGCTGGCTGTCCGCATAAGCCGATACCAGCATCTTGATAGCCTTCTCTTCCGAATCGATAATCGTCCGGTTGTCAGGCTGCTCGTCGAGGAAATCGTTACAGGAGGAGAGTCCCGCAACAAGAAGTCCCGCAAGCAGGAAATATATCAATTTGTTCGTTTTCATATGCTTTAAACTAAATTATAAACCGATTTTGAGCGTTAAGGTAAACTGCTTCGGCACGGGAGTGGCCACACCACCCGAATTGAAGAATTCCGGATCCTGACCGTTCAGCTTCTTGTCAGCATAAATCAGGAACAGGTTGGTTGCCTGAAGTTTCAGTGACAGGTTGCTCAGTTTCATACGGCTGGCCAGTGATTTCGGGAAATCATAGTTCAGTGAAATTTCCTTCATACGGATGAAGTCACCTTTGGCAATACGTTCTGTAGAGTAGTTGTATGCATTGTATGCACGGTTCAACTGAGAATCCTGACGGTTCATACGTGTATCGGCGATAACCGGTATGTTAGTAATATTTTCGTCACCCGGATTAGTCCAGCGGTTTACAAATTCTTTCGGTGTTGCATCCAAGTCAGTATATTCATTGCTGAATACCGGATCCAGACGGATTACATTTCCGAATGAGTAAGTGATAAATACATTCAACTTAAAGTTCTTGTAGGTAAATACGTTACCGAAACTACCGGTAATAGTCGGATCGGTCGGACCTTCGTAAACCAGATGATCTTTAACGTTACGTTCCTGGAAGTTGATGTCACTTACAGTCACTTCACCTTTTTCATTGATGAATGTCGGAAGACCTTGTTCGTTCAGTCCCTGGAAGTC
>ERZ835051.1552-NODE-1552-length-23221-cov-18.454157_pt1 | contig 23221 bp, 23 predicted proteins | sample MGYA00519575_ERZ835051 | MGnify/ENA primary metagenome ERZ835051 (study PRJEB31850, sample SAMEA3708769) | human gut metagenome | biome: human gut; feature: human-associated habitat; material: faeces | place: China | collected 2014 ... | reverse complement strand
AAAAAAACATTTAAATATAAAAAAAGGAGATGTGCCTTAGTTTTGACACATCTCCATTTTTGTTTATTCCCTCTGTCATCCTATAACACGACCCGATTCATTAACGGATGTCAATCAGTTTATGTGTTTGCAGACTTAACCGCCATTTAGGATGTTGCATGACGCACGCCACTGTTTCCGCAGTATTACTACATGAACAGGGTTGCAGAAAGAAATATTCAGCAGGAAGCAACTCGTAGACTTCAATGTCCTGACCTTCGTAAACGACCTTCACCTCATCCATACGGGAAATGCACAATTTTGCACCTTGCTTGGGCGAGCAAGTCACCCAGTCTATATTATCCGGCAAGGAATGCGTACCGTTCGTTTCGATACAGACATACTTTCCCGCCTGGTGCAAACGGTCGATAAAAACCTCATCAATCCAGAGAGAAGGTTCTCCACCCGTCAAGATAACCGTAACAGCCGGATACTTTCCTACTTCGGCAATAATTTCATCATCGGACATCAGCACACCTTCTTCATGCCGTGTATCGCAAAAAGAGCATTTCAGATTGCAACCGGAAAAGCGGATAAAGACAGCAGGCATGCCGGTGTGATAGCCTTCACCCTGCAAGCTATAAAAAATCTCATTAATCTTTCTCATAAAAAATATTTGTGCCGGCTTTCAGTAGGGTTATTCTTTCTCATAAGTGGCTACATTGGATTCAGATTCCTGCACCTCGACTTTAAAGCAAGTAGGTATCTGCTCGCATATCCAGCGGGCTATATTCTCTGCGGTAGGATTGAATGGAAGAACTTCATTCAAATTACGGTGATCTAGCTTTCCTTTCACCGTTTCTTTGATGTGACTGAAATCAACTACCATTCCATCGGCATTGAGTTCCCGGGAACGGCAGTAGACTGTGATAATCCAATTGTGACCATGCAGATCCTCACATTTGCTGCGATAGGAAAGTTTCAGGCTATGGGCAGCTGATATTTCCATGCGTTTGATAACTGTATACATATTCTTGTTAATACGCTAATTAAGAAAATACTTTGTCTGTTGTCGCACCTAATGTCACCTCGGCACGGCACAAAAGTACAAAAATTCTAAGGATTACAGTTTAAATCTTCCGCTTTTATTCGTAAATACAAAGTGAATTGGCAACCTTGCGCTCTCCTTTATTATCATAAAGTTTATTGTCAGTAAGCTTGTTTACAATTCCATTATCCGGTGCAGAAGCACTCCAAAGTGTAGTAGAGCCACCACCATCCAGATTCAAAGCTTTCTTTGCACCCAATACACGGAGAAGATGTGTCAACTCAGGGATATTGATACCTTCCGCCTTACCTTCGAAACGGCCCGCAACCGCAATCAGAAACACCGTTCCGTCCTTCATCAGAGCCACGGCACTCCGTGGATGTTTAGTCTGCACGAATGACCGGTTACAAGCAGACAAGTCACAAGCTTTTCCATCCAGCAGCATCAACGGACCGGAAACAAGAATACTCCCTTCTTTCTGTTCGCAAGTTTTCTCATCCTGTTTCTTCCAGGCTATGATGTCCAGTTTCCCTTTATCTATTTTCACGGCACCATTGGATACAGTGCTGAGTACACCGGTCGCAGTAGTATCCACCACCACCCCGTCTTTCCGCAAATAGCAGATAGAAGTTCCTTGCTTGATATTGAAATAAGAACCGTTAATAGCCGCCACTGCACCGGAACGACGGGCAGCACTACTGGTTTCTTCTTTAGGAGAATGAATTAAAATGTCAAACCGATGTTGCTCCGGTTTGATTTCAAGAATAGCAACATGCTGCGGAACGCCATACAAAGAAACGAACTCCGCTTCGCGACAAAGTACACCTTTTCCCATAGAAATTACATTCCAATGAGCAGTAACAAGTGCTAAAGAGTCTGCGGTGGTCTGTGCCACCACAACAAATACATTACACAGTATCAGCAATAGCGTGAAGACGGACTTTCTCAAATACATGTTTTGACTTTATTGAAAATTCTTCGCAAACATAAGCATTTAAAGCGAATGTCAGACAACAAAGCAAACAGAACTTTCTCCGTAAACAAAAAAAGAGTACTTTTGCGGCATGAAAACCCTTTATATAGCACTTGGTACACTCTCTTTAGCACTTGGTATCCTCGGCATCTTTCTGCCGTTGTTACCCACTACTCCATTTCTGCTACTCACGGCTGCACTCTACTTTAAAAGTTCGCCTCGCCTATATAACTGGTTATTAAATCAAAAGCATCTCGGCCCTTATATCCGCAACTTTCGTGAAAACAAAGCCATCCCTCTACGCGCAAAGATAATTTCCATCTCGCTGATGTGGATCACCATGCTCTACTGCGTATTTTTTATCGTTCCATATATGTGGGTAAAAGTAATACTCCTGATTATTGCAGCAGGAGTAACCTATCATATCCTTTCATTTAAGACGCTGAAGTAGATGCTTATTTTACCGCTCCACCTATCTGTTCAAAGAATTCTCCCAGCCCCTTACGTGCATCAGCCAGTTTATCCTCCCAATGCTCCACGGAGTTCTGTCCTATGATATCCGTCACATACTTCACAGCAATAAAAGGCACATTTTTAGCACGGCAAACAAAGGCTTGCGCAAAAGCTTCCATATCGACCACATCGCCTTTCACATCCGAAAGTTCCGTCAGAAAAGTATCACCTGTATTACAAATGCCTTCTCCTGCCCAATGCATACAGTATCCCTTCTCTGCCAGCAAGGCAGAAGAATCAATCTCATATTCCAAACCCATATCGGCTAACTTCTGCATATCACGGTCTATAAAATGACGGCACACCAGAATATCTCCTACCTGGCAATCAATGCTTCCCGCCGTACCTACGTTGATCACCAAGTCCGGCTTGGCCTGATTGAGCACTTCAGAAACATAATAAGCTGACTTCACTTTGCCTACTCCCGTACGAATATAGCCGATGTGAACTTCTTCCTCTCCTATCAATCCGGGAAACTTTAACTCCGTAAACTCGCCCTGTACGGCGTAAGTAACTAAAATTTTCATACTGCATCTTTTTATTTTGAGCGAGTAAATGTACAACTTTTTTTTAGAAACTAAAATTCATCCACTTGCGACTTAATCTTTTCGATCTGTCTGACCAAGCAATCCATCTTCCGCCTATTCTTTCTAATCATTACAGGACGTAGAACAAACCAATTAAGGGCAATCCATAAAAACAAAACAGAATACGCTATCAGTCTGAATGTAAAAGATGAATTAAGAGTATATTCATACATATAAAGAAGGATACCGGAGGATAGCAAAATGAAATATAAACTCATTACCTTAGTCTGCATGAAAGTTTCTTTCCCTTTCAGCATAAGCAAATTATTCAGATAATCGATATTCGACTGTTTCTCGTCCAATGACCTATACAAAGAAGTTATCTTCCGATTAACCGCCACCACAATACACATCGGAAGGATTCCTACAATGATTCCAATCTTAGTACTCAAGAATTGCGGTTTGAAATAGATCCAGATAAATATCATAAAAAGGATAGTCAACACTAAGATAACATCAAGAAATATCCCCTTTTTAAGACCGTTTTTTCTGAAACGGCTGATCTTATTCAATATTTCAGATTGATCGGCAGCCGGAACAGTCTGCCTGTTCCACAACTCTTTTATATCAATATTACTCTCCATATTCTTTGAATTTTCTTGTTAACTGAACTTTTATACGATGAATTCTTACACGGACATTACTCTCCGACAATCCAATGATTTGCGCTATATCCGCTTGCCTGACATCTTCCAGTTCCAGCGAAATGATAATGCGGTCTATCTCCGAAAGTTCTGCAATAAACTTGTATAGCAACTGAATCTGCGGCTCAATATCCGTCTTTTCATCTTCAAATAGATCGGCAGGAAACTGCGTAGATAAGATTTGCTTCTTCCGTTCCAGTTGACGCAGGCAGTTATTGGTTGCAATACGAAATATCCAAGTATCAATATTGGCTTCATTCCTGAAGGTAGGCAGATATTGCCAGACTTTAATAAAAGTTTCCTGAGCCATGTCCTGAGCTAAGCTGTAATCATTTACATACCCCATGCATAAGCGGAATATTTTATTCCAGTATCTCCTATATATATCTTCAAATTCCACTTAACGCTCTTTTATAAATTCACAAATTTGATGGATGAACCATTCCCTATCATCAAACATCACAAAATGCAAGCCTTTATCTGCATATCTGATTTGCGCTACTGACAAATTCTTATATTGATTCTTAATGACCGTATCTATATGTTTGAAATAAGGCTCCAAAAGCACGAGAGAAGGGACAACTATATTCTTTATACATTCCCTTAAATCTGTATTCGAGAAATCACAGAATAGTTTAGCATACGTCTTTCTGTCAGATGCCAATCCCCAGTTTACTATTTCGGCAAATCTCAATGAATCAGTGGTAAGCGTTGCCGCACTCATTCTTTGCATCTGCGCAAATTGTTCCTCATCCATAGCTGTAATCCTGTCAATTAAATCTGTGCAGTCATTATCAGGAGCAGATTTAAAATCAGGAACTGTCAAAGCCATCAGACAAGGCAAGGCATCTACAATCACAATCTTTCCTGTAAGCTCCGGGAATTCAGCCGCAATTGCAAGTGCCAAACCACCTCCCATACTATGCCCCACGAGAATAGGTTTCTCTATCCGCTCCTCTTTGATAAACTTTGCAATCTGTATTTTCCATCTTTCGAATGATGGACAATCTTCAGGTGCAACGCCCGAAAAGCCCGCCATTGTCAGCACATAGCAGGTATAGCTGTCTTTCAGTACGCTGACTGTTTCCACCCAGACATCACCTGAGCATGCAAAACCGGGTATAAATATAACCGTTTGTTTTCCTCTTCCCGATTTTACTACCGAAAAAGGATAATCCTGTGCAAAAATCAAAAGAGAAGTTCCCAATAACATCAGGATCAAAAGTAATCTTTTCATCGCCATATATTCTAAAGTTTTTCCTTTAGATACGGGTCACTCCGGAATGTTACAAGAAAAAGAGAATAGTATCGGAAAACTTCAATCTGATTTCTGTCTATTCTATAAGTTTTTCGGACATATCACCTGTTTGGCCATCCAGAAATTAGTAAGAGAAAGCTGATTAGCTTTGCGCTTTTGCTCTTCCTCCACTATATAACCTTTTTTTTCAAAGAAAGGGCGGGCTGTTAAACTCACTTCGGATGTAATCCGCATAATCCCATTTGTAATTGCATACTGTTCTATTTCATTCAAAAGCATTGTAGCAATACCTTCACCCTGAAAATCCTTGTGAACAAACATAGAGTGTAAATAACCCTGGGGAGTGATAGATGAAAAACCTACGATTTCCGACTGTTGATTAACAGCTACAATAAAGTAATGGGTCTTTATCATATCTTCTATATTAGAAAGATCATCCCCACATGATGCCCAGTCTTCAACTTCCGCCTGTGAGTAATCGCGCCTATTTATCGCGAGAACGGTATTCTGAAATAATTTTTTCAGCTCAACAGCATCCGACTGCAAAGCTGCTCTGATTATAAAGTCTGCTTTCATTATTTTATAATATACGTTTTCAGTGCTTCCACATATTCCTCAAAAGCGTCTACTCCCTGTGGCGTAATCTTACAGATAGTGCAAGGCATCTTTCCCTTGAACGTCTTCGTCACCTCCACATACCCTGCTTTATTGAGTTTATCAATCTGCACGCTGAGGTTGCCCGCCGTTGCCCCCGTCTGTTGCCGGATAAAGACAAAATCTGCCTCTTCGACACCAATAAGCAACGACATCACCGCCAGGCGCAGTTCGGAATGCAGTAAGGGGTTCAGTTCTTTAAACATGCTTTCTTTCTATTTTTATAGTGCAAAGATAATACATTAAACTCTTCGTTTTGACATTATGTTCAAATAGTGTCCCGGGATGACCATCATGAAAACAAAGGCTAAAGCAAAAAGCAATATCTGATCAAACTTGTCTATATACAGGCAACCCAATGATGCAAATATACCCAGCACACCGCTTACCGTAACCAGTTTCATATTTATAATTAGTCCGGTTAAAGTAGTTCCCCTCACCCCCGCTATCGCGTTCTCGGCGATCATCCTGCTCGGCCTCTCTTTCTCGCTGGTTCCCGCCGCCCTGTGGCCTTCGGTACCCAAGTTGGTCGATAACCGCTATATGGGTTCTGCCTATGCAACGATTTTCTGGATCCAGAACCTCGGACTGATGGCCTTCCCGATGATCATCGGCTGGGTTCTCAACAAGGTCAATCCCGGCGTGGGAGAAGCGATCAAAGCCGGTGAACACGTAAGCTACAACTACACGGTTCCGATGCTGATTTTCGCCAGCCTCGGCGTATTGGCTTTCCTGCTGGCTTTCTGGCTCAAGCTCGAAGACCGTAAAAAGCACTACGGCCTGGAACTGCCCAACATCAAGAAATAACGATAATCCGTATCCCCGGTCTGCCGGAAAAATGATGAGTAAACCCCCGCTGCAAATTGCAGCGGGGGTTTTGTAATAAAGAGTCTATCGGCTAAAGCGACGAGGATCGTACGAGATTCCGCTTTTCGAGATACAAGAGTTCCTATTTAATCGGATCGACCCTCTACGCTTCCTATTTAACCAATCGGTAAAGTTCCGTAATGCGATCGCACATCGCATCCCACGAAAAGCGCTTCTTCTCCTCTTCCATGTTCGCACGGAATCCCGCGAGCACATCGTCCCGCCAGATACGGTCGATGGCCCGGGCGACTTCTGCGGCATCGGGACGGCAGACGAAGCCGACACGACCGTCCGGCACGATCTCCGGAAGACCGCCCACGTCGGTCACCACCATCGGCAGGTCGAATTGATAAGCGATCTGGGTCACGCCGCTCTGCGTGGCCGAACGATACGGCTGCACCAAAAAATCTGCGACGGAAAAATAGTAACGCACCAATTCGTCCGGAATAAAATAGTCGTGCAGAATCACATCGTCCTCCAGTCCGTTGTCGGCGATTTGCTTCAAATACTTCTCTTTCGGAGCATAGAACTCACCGGCCACGATCAGGCGCCGGTCTTCGGCAGGATGCTCCCGCTTGTAGATCTTCCAGGCATCGAGCAACAGGTCCAATCCCTTGTAGTCCCGAATCAGACCGAAAAAGAGCGCATAGCGTTTCGAAGGATCCAGTTCGAGGCGGATGCAGGCCTCCGTACGGTCGATGACGATACCGAAATTTTCGAAAAGCGGATGCGGAGAGAAGAGCGCCGGAACCTGCGTATATCGGCGCAATTCGCGGTGCACCTGCTCGGACATATAGATAAAGCCGTCCACCGCCCTCAGGAAATAGCGGTTGAACGGCTTGTCGGTCATATGGCGTTCATGCGGTTCGACGTTGTCGATCTGACAAAGGATACGCGTCGTACCGTTCTTTTTGGCAAAGCGGGCGATCGTACCGAAACAGGGCGCCATAAAGGGGGTCCAGTATTTCATCAGCACGAAATCCGGCTTCTCGCGGGCGATCCACCGCCCCACGGCGATCCAGTTGAACGGATTCATCGTATTCACGCACCGCACGATGTACAGATCGGGCGGCGGAGGTGTCTGCACCGTCTGATTCCTGCCGGGAAAGAAAATACGGGGATACTGGAGCGTGAAAGTCTTGATCTTCACCTCGTCGCCCCGATGTTGGAAAACCCGGGCCATGCTCTGCATAATTACGGCCAAGCCCCCACGATACGGATGGGCGGGCCCCACGATCGAAATTTTCATACCCCGAACTTTTATTTATAACTGAAATCGAATCCCCGAACGGATTCAAACCTTCGGTACGGCCCTCCTGTTTTCGAATAAACAGCGCACGGCAACTTCAGGAAAAATACAAATACCCTACCGAATCCTGCAACAAGGAGATAACGATAACCGGTTCGGGAGGAACTGCCCGAACCGGTTATCACTATCCATCCTATTTCGTTTTATTATACGCCTCCACACCGCTCTTCAGGAAGTCGATGTATGCCTCCACGTCGAGATTGTAAGCCCGCTTGGGAACCAATTCCTGCCCATCACGGCCGAGGATCAGGTAGTTGGGCTGTCCGTTCACCCCGAAACGGGTCTGGGCGATGTAGGAGTTGATGCGGCCGATGTCCTTGAGAACCTTGCCTCCCGCAGTGGTCACCCATTCGTTCTCGGGCACTTTGGTCTTGTCGTCGGTATAGAGGGCTACCAGCACGTAATCGTCGCGCAGGATCTGCTGCACGCGCGGATCGCTCCAGACGCGGGCTTCCATTTCGCGGCAATTCACACAACTGATTCCCGTAATGTCCACAAACAAGGGTTTATCGGCCTCCCTGGCAGCGGCTTCGGCCTGGGCCAGATCGAAATACCCCGGCAGATCGTAAGGCCAGTGCAGGATATCCGCATATTTGATCTTTTCAGTCGTCTGTGCCGTTGCTGACGGTGCGGCAACGACACCCTGCGTATTGATCACGAAGTCCTGCGTATGCATCGGGGGCAAATAGCCAGAAAGAGCTTTCAGCGGCGCACCGAACATACCCGGAAACATATAGACCGCGAACGAAAGCGAAGCGATGGCCAGCGTCAGCCGCGTCACCGAAACGTGCTTGAGTTCGTCGTCGTGAGCGAAGCGGATCTTACCCAGCAAATAGAAACCCAGCAATGTGAACACGACGATCCAGATCGCCAAATAGACCTCACGGTCGAGCAACCCCCAGTGGTAGGTCTGGTCGGCCATACTCAGGAACTTGAAACCGAGGGCGACCTCGATAAAACCGAGAACGACCTTCACGGAACCGAGCCAACCGCCGCTCTTGGGCAGGTCTTTCAGCAAGGAGGGGAAGAAAGCGAAAATCGTAAAAGGCAGAGCAAAAGCCAGCGAGAAAGCGAACATCGTCACGATGGGCACCCAGAATTCGCCGGCAGTCGAACGAATCAGGACGTTGCCGACGATCGGCCCGGTGCAGGAGAACGACACCAACACCAGCGTCAGAGCCATGAAGAAGATACCGATCAAACCGCCTTTGTCCGCGTGCCGGTCGCTCTTATTGACCATCCAGCTCGGAAGCGTGATCTCGAAGGCCCCGAAGAACGATGCAGCGAAAATCATGAACACGATGAAGAAGATCAGGTTGGGAAGCCAGTGCGTAGCCAGCCAGTTGAAGATGTCGGCCGTCACGGCATCGCCGCCCACCAGACGCGTAATCAGAATGATCGCCGCAATGGGAAGCGTATAGAGCGCTACGATGAAGAAACCGTACATCGAAGCCTTGAAACGTCCCGCAGCAGGCGATCCGCTGCCTTTCATAAAGAACGATACGGTCATCGGGACCATCGGGAATACACAAGGAGTGAGCAGCGCCGCGAAGCCCCAAAGAACCGCTTCGATAATCAGACCCCACAGGGTTTTGGACTCTCCGGCTCCGTCGCCGGAAACAGGTTGATCCGCAGCATCCCCGGCCGCAACGGATGCCCGGGCCGCCTCGGGATCGCCGATCGTGATCTCGAATCCCCAATCCTCGGGCGAATTGCAATTTTCCTCCTCGCAGGAACGCCAGTTGATATTGCCTTTCAATACGGCGCCCTCACCCGTCAGGGTGACTTTCTGACCGAGGATGATTTCATCGAAATAAGTACCCATTTCGACCTCGAAAATATCGTCGTATTCGCGTTTGGAAGCGTTGATCTCATAAGGATCGCCGTCGAGCGTCAGGCCCGTTGCAGGCTCGAACTCCACCAGGGTCGAAGAAACGTCCGAATGCAGGTCGTACGTATGCCATCCCGGCAGGATCTTACCCGTAAATACGACTTCGTAATTCGAATCGCCGAGGTCCTTCACAGTGCTGTCCCAGGTAATGGTCGGGGACTGCGCGTGAGCCGACAACAAACTCGTCAGGAAAGCCGCCAGCAGCACGATACGGATATAAAATTTCATATCTCTATTATTTTAATAAGTTAATAGTTTTTTTCGCGTGTAAAGATATGAAATTTTATTCAAAAACCACGTATGGGACGCATTATCTCGCGTCCGCGAGGAAAAACTACTCGGAAACCTTCCCTTCGGCTTCGGCCTTGCTGCGTGCAAAAGATTGCAAGGCGAGGTACTCCTTGTCGCCGTAATCGAGCAGGTTCTGCAACTCGTTGCGGAAATAGTCCAAGTGCTCCTCCTCTTCGACGGCCAGATCCTGGAACATCTTGTGCGTTACCGAATCGTCGGCTTCGGCCGCAATGCGAGCGGCATCGTTATAGCTGTCGATCGTACTCTGTTCCAGCTGTATAGCGAAACGGAACATCTCCTTGGGATCGGAGATCTGGCGCGTCGTAAACGACGGGTTCATATTCACGTCCCCCTGCAAGAAGAGGATACGGTCGGACAACTCCTCGCTGTGACGCATTTCGGCGATGGAAATCATCCGCATCTTTTTGGAAAGATACTCGTAACCGGCATCTTCGAAATGGACATGGAAATACATGTACTGGAGCGAGGTGGCAATCTCTTTTCCCAAAGCATCGTTCAATAGATCGATACTTTTCTGGTACTTGTTCGCAACTTTGATCTTTTCCATAATAATAAAGGTTTTGTCTCTATATCGGCAAAACCCGTTCCAGAAAGGAACAAAGCCGATCGTAAAAACGGACCGAAACGAAGTCGATTCGGTTCGGCTCCCTGCCTCGCCCGCCACCACGAAATACGACACATCAACGCCACTCGAGCGCCGCCCGGACAGCGGCTTCCTCTCCGTTCGAAACCTCAAACAGCGACAAGCCGTCCCGTTGTTCGTACCCGACCGTAAGGGTTTGCCCGTAACGGCATTCGTGCATGAAATGAATGTCAAGACGCACCGGGCGGATCGCGGTCAGCTGCTCGATGGGCAGCATATCGAACATCATGTTGATATAGCGCATCGTATTGACGTGACGGTTGAAGTCGATGTCGCTGTAAACCACCCGGTGTTCGGCAATATGCTGCGGAACGATCCCCGTCACTTTGCGCGGCTTTTCGGTCGGCGACGGAGCATCCACAATCGAATCGGCGCAGGTGCCGATGACCGTATTGAGATCGATCGCCTTGCGGGCACCCAAGTCGATGATGCACCACTGCGTCACGGCCCGCCCGAACTCCCGGCCGGCGGCATCGTGCAGCGTGAAATTACGGGTCGAGAGCATCCGGTTGTACTCGTTCACCCACGTCACGATTTCATAAGAGCTGTATTGTTCGGGGCGGTCGTCGATCTCGATCGCCATGCGTGAAAGCACCCACGAGCGGTTTTCCTTATTCAACTTATCGATCCCGAACCCTTTGCGCTGGGCATCGACACCCGCCGTATTGAGGACCTCGTTCGCCAAAGCCGGAACGGTCATCCGAAGTGTGAAATCGACCTGCTGAGGGTCTGCATAATAAGTGTAACCTGTTTTCTCTGCCATATTTCAGTGCGTTTTTCAATTTCAAATGCAACGAAACGACAATCCGCCGGTTATCCGCCGGGCCGGGAGAAAGCCGTAGATACCGAATGGTTTCATTCCTACAAAAACGCCCCGGCCCGGCTTCCTGCGGACAGTAGCGGCGTATGCCGGAAACAGAGCGAAGCCTTCCGGCCGCGCCGACTGCATTTCGTGCAAAGATACGAATAAGCCGGGTGCAAAAGCAAATTTTATTTGCGTTTTGCCGGCATGGAGTGTCTAAGAAGAAGTCAAAGATAATAACAAGAAGAGCGGAGAACCAAACTCAACTTTTGTTTTCGGCTCCCCCGCGTAACGAAGCTCGTAGAGGGGCTTTCTCGTTTCGATCGTCCGTACTTGCAGGGGCCTCGCCTCCAAGACGGGGATGATCCCTGCCGGTCCGACCTTCGGTAGGTTTCAGCCGGGTTGCCCGTCCGATCTCCGGTTCGGGAAAAGTCCGGAAAATTCCGCTCCGTATTCAGACGAGAAACATCATTCGTTATATTTTATTGCGTTTTTATCGAAAAACGATAAAAATTATTTGTTTTGCAGAAGTTCTTTACTATCTTTGCCTCACCGGAGGTTAAAAACAGGTCGAACACCTCCATTACGTATTCAGCAAACCGAAAATGGACAAAAAACAGAAAAAATCTTTGCGGCGCCATCTGCTGGTCATTTACATCTTTTATTTCCTGGCTCTGGCCGCAGGATTCATCCACAGCTTCGTGCCCCACGTGTCGTCGAGTCTGGCGACAGGTTGGCAGGCTGCGTCCGAAGACATTCGGATGCAGGAAAAACACGGTATCGCGCAACACACCTACTTTTTGGCGGCCCGGTTGCAAAACGCCCAGAGCGACGAAACTCTTTTCCCGATAGAAACCGGACACGCATCGATCTCCACCGAAGCCGAATATACGGGGGTTAATATCTACGTCAAAACGGACGAAAACAGTGACCCGACAGTAGTCCGGACACTGAACAGAATCAATTACATACTGCTGCTGTCCATCCCGGCCCTGCTGGCCAAGCTCTCTATCCTGATCCTGGTAGCGCTGATTATCAATATCCTGCGCAAATCGGTACGGGACGAACAACCCCTGCCGGGGCGTATCATCATCTACACGCGTGCCGTAGGGTTCCTGCTGATTCTGGCCGAAGTCTGCACCGGAGTCGGCTCTTATATTTACCAGAGTACGACCCGGACGTTTCTCGAAGATTCGCCCCTGCAAGTCGCCGCCTCGTTCCCGCTCAACTACTGGAACATCGTCATGGCGATTCTGGTACTCTTCTCGGCCGAGGTCTTCTCGATCGGATCCCGGTTGAGCGAAGAGCAAAAACTCACGATCTAAAGAAAAAATAAATGTCGATATACAATATACACACGGGGGGGGGACGCAAGACATGGCGATAATCATCAACATAGATGTCATGATGGCGAAACGAAAGATGTCACTCGGCGAGCTCGCCGAGCGGGTCGATATCACCCCGGCCAACCTTTCCATTCTCAAGAACGGCAAGGCCAAGGCGATCCGCTTTTCAACGCTGGAAGCCATTTGCCGCGAACTGAACTGCCAGCCGGGCGACATCATCGAATACCGACCGGAAGAAACAACCGAATGACAACGCAATACAAATAATTTCACCCAAAATCAATTAACAATCATTTTATGAAAAGGTTCATTCTTTTACTTGTCACGCTGTTCGCAATGACGAATGTCATGGCGCAACTACAGCCTGACATGCCGATTCCCGCCGATAAGGAGGTGCGCGTCGGACGACTCGAAAACGGCATGACGTACTACATCCGTCACAACGAAAAACCCAAGGGACAGGCATCTTTCTACATTTTCCACCACGTAGGAGCTGTCCAGGAGGAAGATTCCCAACAGGGCCTCGCCCACTTCCTCGAACACATGGCCTTCAACGGCACCAAGAACCTGCCGGGCAAAAAGATGATAGAATATCTGGAGCGTAACGGCGTCAAATTCGGTGCGGACCTGAATGCCTACACCTCTTACGATGAAACATGCTACAACCTGGACAATGTGCCCACAGCAAACCCTGCGACGATCGACACCGCACTGCTGATCCTGCACGACTGGTCGCAGTTCATCAGTCTGGAGCCTCAGGAGATCAACAACGAACGCGGCGTAATCATGGAGGAGCTGCGCACCCGCGACGGAGCTGGATGGCGCGCCATGGTACGACGCAACGCCGCCGTCAACAGAGGCTCGAAATACGAGCACCGCAACGTAATCGGCTATCTGGACGGTCTGAAGAGTTTCGACCATAAAGCCTTGTACGACTTCTACAAAACGTGGTATCGCCCGGAATACCAGGCGATCGTCATAGTCGGCGATATCGACGTCGATCGGATCGAAAACAAGATCAAAACCCTGATGGCGGATATTCCGGTTTCCCCTGCAGATGCCCCGCAGAAAGAGGCTTACCTAGTTCCTGAAAACGAAGAACCCATCGTCAGCATCTTTTCCGATCCCGAAATGACGGCTTCGGTCATGCGGCTCTTCATCAAACGACCCGCTCTCCCCAAGCAATACAACAACCTGATAATTAGCCAAATGTACGACGTACTCAACTCCTACACAAGTGCCATGGCGAACGATCGCATGAATGAAATCGCCATGCAGCCCGATGCTCCGTTCCTGAGTGCCGGGATGGATTCAGGCAACATACTGGGAGTGAATCCGACCCAAGATCTCACGATGGTCGCCGTACAAACTCGAGACGGAGAGTTGCTCCGCGGTTACAAAGCTATCCTCGAAGAGATGGAGAAGATGAAGCGTTACGGCTTTACACAGAGCGAATTCGATCGTACGAAAGCTGAATTCCTGCGTCAGGCCGAGGCTACCTATGCCAATCGGAACGACCTTACAAACGGACAATATGTTCAAACCTACCTGGCGAATTACAAGAAAAATACCGCTATGGCAGATGCCGAAACGCAGTACAACCTCGACAAACAATACCTCGAAGCATTGACCCTCGACGATGTGAATGCTTGGGTAAAACAGCTTCTGACACCTGAAAACCAGGTTATCACCGTCGAAGTACCGAAGAAAGAAGGACTGACCGAGCCGACCGAAGCCGAACTTCTGGCCATCCGCAGCGAGGTCATGGCATCCAACGTCGAGGCTTACCAGGACAATACCGTCAGCGAGCCTCTGATCCCCGCAGATATCAAGCTGAAAGGCTCGCCCGTGAAGAAGACCGCATACAACGAGGATCTCGGAACGACCGAATGGATTCTCAAGAACGGTGTGAAGATCATCGTCAAACCGACCCAACTCAAGGCGGACGAAGTCCTGCTGCAGGTACAGGCTGACGGCGGGATGTCGCAGCTTGCCGATACGGAGGTGAAGGAAGGTGAATTCCTTCCGGTCATCGCGGCCCAGTCGGGAGTGGGCAAATTCTCTGCAATCGAACTGAACAAGCAGCTCGCAGGCAAGAAAGCCGGAATCAACCTGTACGTCAATAACTACAGCAACGGTATGAGCGGTTACTGCTCGCCCAAAGACATCGAAACGATGCTCCAACTGCTCTACCAGAACTTCACAAGTCCCCGCTTCTCGGAGGAGGATTTCAACACGACGATGGACAGCTACAAGGCATACGTCCAGAACCTGACCTCGAATCCCGACTACATCATGCAGATAGAAACGATCAAAACGCTTTACAGCGACAATCCGCGTCAGCAGCCGCTGACGATCGAGGCCCTGGAAAGCATCTCGTTCGAAAATCTGCCGAAAACCTTCAAAACGCTCTACCCGGGTGCGAACAGCTTTACGTTCACCTTCGTAGGCAACGTGGATTTGGAAACGTTGAAGCCGTTGGTCGAGAAATATATCGGTTCGATTCCCACCTCGAAACACGTGCTTAAGTTCACGGACGACAAACTCCGCACAGCCAAAGGCAAGGTCGTGAACGACTTCCGCACCCCGATGCTGCAGCCGAAAGTTTCGGAGTTCCTGCTCTTCTCGAGCGATGCGGACTACACGCTGCGCAACAAGCAAACCATGTTGCTGCTCAACATGGCCCTAAACAACCGTTACCTGAAATCCATCCGCGAGGAGAAAGGCGGCACGTACGGAGTACAGGTAAGCTATACTCTCTCGTATCGTCCCGAAAAACAGGCCCTCCTGCAAATACAGTTCGACACCAACGAGGAGATGGCCGACGAACTCGTGCCGATCGTTTTCGATGAAATCGAGAAAATCGCGACTGAAGGACCGGAAGCCAAAGACATCAACGACTCCCGCGAATACTTGGTCAAGCAATTCAAGAATACGCTCGAAAATAACGGCACCTGGTTCGGGTTGATCGACGACTACAACCGTCACAAGCAGAATCTGCTCGCCGACTACGAAAAGACCCTGAACAGCATCACTTACGACGAGATCCGCGACCTGGCGAAGAAGCTCCTCGACAGCGGCAACGTAATACAGGTCACCATGCGTCCCGAAGCTCAACCCGAAACAGATGAATAATCATCAATAACAGGTTTTATTCACTACTACCCCCGAACTCTCACCGGTTCGGGGGTTTTCTTTGGTTTCGGACTCCTGTTCACGGATGTTTCCTTTTCCGCTCCTATCTGCAATGCAGGAAGATCGTCCACGCACAGGAATCGTATCCGTTTCCGGAAAACAGACGCGGAACCAAACTCCACGAACGACGTTATGTCATACCCCGCCATGCTTTCCGATTCCGCACTTCGCATCGAATTCTCCGTTTCGGCGACGCTCTTCCGTTTGCGGACAGCTCTCTGCCGATCACGTTGCCCCTTCCCGGCAGTCGGAATCGCATTATGCGGACAGCAGGTCCCCCGGTGCGACAGCCTGCCAACTTGCAGCAAAAGAACGATCCGAACAATGTCTTGCTTTTTTCGGACATACGGCAACCGGCTCCCCGGCAGGCAGGAAAAACAGTAACGGGACAAGATCATGCGCTCCGACTTCCGCGCACTGCTCTTCCCTGAAATTTACGCCTCATAAGACCGGAGGCAGCTCCTTCGCGGACAATACGAGCGGAATCGCAACCGCATAAAGAATAAAAAACGGGCCTCATCAAAAAGATGAGGCCCGGCGATTTCAACTGCAAACTGCGGCTATTTCGAAGTCACGACCACGTCGGACGCCTTGTTCAGCAACAACTGATAGGCCGCCGTCGCATCGCTGCCCTGCGAAAACTTGGTATAGATCGCGGTAATGTTCACCACGGAACCGTCCGCAGGTATTTTCTCGTCACGGAAACGGCAATAACCGCTCGAACGTACGACATAATTGCCTGCGAGGGTGTTGATGTCGCCATAGGTGAACCAGGCAGAGCCATAATAGAACGTACTCTCGTGCGTAAGCTCATCGACCCGCTTCGTCGCCCAGGTAGCCCAATCGTTGATATCGGTCCAACCCGGAGAATTCACATCGTAGGAGGTACTGTTGGCGAAGTAGTTGGGGAATGTATTTTTATACCCCCAGCCGGCCTTGCCGAACTTGCTTTCCAACCCTTCGAAACGGATCAAACGCCCCAGCGACTCATCCGTCAGCGTCGAATAGGAAGCGGGAGTAACCACCAAAGTATCGGCCGCCGTCAAGCCGATCAATTCGCCGAGCTTGACATGCTCTTCCAAGGTATTGCGATCCTCCATGTTACCGTTCGCATAATCGGAATTGGTCGATGCGACACCCACGCTGAGCATCGTGCGGTAATTTCCCAGCACCAGACCCTGCAAACGGATATAAACCAGGCGACCGGGAGCATAGGTAATGTAATATCCCGAAGTCACTTTGATTTCAATGGCCGACTGGCAGCTTTCATCGTACAGGTACATCGACTTATAGACGTTACCGGCCTGGTCGCTGGAAATGACTTTGCCCCGAATCACCAGGTCGTCGGTAATGGTCAGCGACTGGCCGATACCGCTGGTCCCGGGATAAGCCTCCTCGAAAATATCCTTCAGCTCCTTGATCGAAATGATTTTACTGTCGCTGAAGTCCGCATCCGTCCATACCTTCGCAGGAGCCGGCGTATCGAAATCGTTATAACAGCCGACGAAGAACAAACTTGCTGTCACCGCCAGAAATATGGTTGCTATTCTATTCATATTCTTCACAATATTAATTCGTTAAGCCGTTAGAAACGGAAATAGACATTCAGGTAGTAAGTCGTGCCGAACAGGTAGAAATACTTGGGAGCGAACTTCTGGTAGGAAGTGATCTCCTTGCCGGTCTTAATGCCCTGCACACGCATCTGCTCATAACCGCCGGTCTTGATATTTTGGTTGTTCAGGATGTTATTCACCTGCAAACTGAAGCCGAGCGTATAACGACGCTGAATGTAGAAATTCTTACCGATGCTCGCACTCAAGGTGTAGGCCGAATCGAACTTCTCCTGACTGCGCAGCTCCCGGATCTGTTCGTCCGTCATCGTAGGCAACAACACCTCGTCCGTACGGTAAAGCGGGTTCATCGACAGATACATATTGTTGTAATAGTTCAGATCGATCGATGCGTAGATGTTATGAGGACCGCGGTACGACAAACCGATATTCATAGCCGTCTGCGGAGTGCTCTCCACGCGCATATCCTTCCAATAGACCGTACCGGAGTTCAGCGGCTCGGCGCTGTTGTCGGCAATCTGCACGTAATTGGGATTCGACGTGTAAGTGTACTGACCCCAACTGATCGCACCGTTCAAAGACAAACCGTTGTAGATCGGAATCGAAGCGGCGACTTCCAGACCGAAATACTGCTCGTCGATACCGCTCAAGGCGAAATTGGTATAGGTCTTCAGCACGTCATCGTAGAAGGAGATCACCTTCGAACGGTCGTTCACCTTCGTATAATAACCGGAAACACGGAGTTTATAATCGCCGTAACGCAGGTTGTACGAAGCGTCGATGCCGTAAACCTTCTCCGTCGTAAGCCCCGGAGTTACCGAATTACGCGTACGGGGCGAAACGAAGGCCGACTGGAACGCAGGAGCATTCTGCATCGCCACGGCGTTGAGTTCGAAAGTATGGTTGGCATTGATGACATAGTCGAAATTACCTTTGGCCTTATATACGAAATATTCGAGTTTCTCCGATTTGCCCTTCGAATTATCCGGGAAGAGACCCTTGCGCCAAAGACCTTCGCGCCACATCGAAAGTCCGCCGAGCTCGGCGCCCAACTTCATGCCGAAACCGCCGAAACGGGTGGCATAAGTAGCCCATACACCGCCGGAACGCAGATGCGCCTTGTAGTTGTAGCTGAACTTGTCGCCCTCTCTGACGGCTCTTGCATGACCGTACTGGTTATAATAATCCATATCGTTCTGCGCCATGATCGGATCGCCGAAGTCGCGCTGTGCGAATTTATCGACGTCCACGTAATAGTCGCCGCCGAGCAGATCCTTCACCTCGTCGTAGTACCACGTGCGGTTGATGCGGACGTTGGCTCCGGCCGTCAGACGGGAGTTATCCTTATAGATTCGGCTGATCTGCGCGGCGAGGTTCCAGTCCAACTGGTCGGTATGGCGCTCCTCGATGATATAGTTCGAACGGGCGCCGGGACCGTATATCGCTTCATCCTCGGCATTGCGGAAATTCATGTTGGTCTGGTACATTTCGTCCCAGTCGAAGTGGCGGATATTACCCACGTTGCGCATCCACTGATCCGCCAGACTGGCCGCAGCCATCGAAGCGGCCTCCAGGTCGGTAGCGTTCAGCAACTTGTAGCTCGGCATATAGCGGTAATAATCGGGACGGGGGTCTGCACCGTCGTACCACGTCAGCGCCGAATAACCGTTCTTACCGAAACGGAACGAAGTGGCCAGGTTGAACTGGGTATGCTCATTGGGATCGAACGTATAGTTGATCATAGCGATCGGCTCGTGGCTGTTACGCACGCGCGCATTACGCATCTTGCCGTCCTGGTAGCCCCAGTTGGGGTTGTAATAGTTGTTGCCGACCAGATCGTAAGCCTCCTGCGTGGAAGCCTGCTGCGCACCGCGCTCGGTGGGAGCACCCATAATCGTGAAGCCCAACCGGTGACGCGAATTGAAAATCTTCTCGGCCGAAGCGAAATATCCGTAGGAGTTGTAATAGACGCCGTCCACGTAGGAGTTGCCGCCCTGACGGGTAGATACCGACAACGCATAGGACCAGCCGTTGTCCAGCAGACCCGAACCATAGGTCACCATGGCACGGAAGCGATACATCGAATTGGCGTTCACCAGACTCACGCGAAGTCCCTGGCGCACCTGCGAAGCACGGGCGTTGATGTTGGTCGTACCGCCGATGCTACCCACGCCGTAATCCGACATGACCGAACCGTTGGTGATCTCCTGGTTGCGCGTAGCGTCGTTCAGACCGCTCCACAACGACCAGGGCGTATAGCCCGTCATAGCGTCGTTGAAGCGAATACCGTTCAAGTAAACGTCCGAATACTGCGAATCGTAACCGCGCACGTTGAAACGCATCTCGCTGAACCGGTAGGAAGCGATGTTGTTGAAAACGTCCTTCGAAGCCGAAAGGGACGAAGGCAGCGACTGCGCATCGTTGCCGCTCTCGGTGTCGAACTCTGCGAAGATCGAATCGTCCATTACGGTCGAAAGCACTTCGGGGACCAGAATCACCGTATTGATGTCGCGCACCATCTTGTCCACGCGCACCACGAGCGTCAAAGGCTCGAATTCGGGAGCCTCGAACTGCAACGTATATTCGCCGGGCTCGACATTCTCGATCACGAAACCACCTCGGCCGTCGGTCGTGGCAGTCATTTCACCGGGAGTGACCGAAACCTTCACCCCGTCCACCGCGACACGTCCCTCGCGGGAAACGACCTTACCCTTGATACCGCCGCTCTGAGCGAACGCGGTCAGCGACATCAGGGTAAATACAAAAATTAGTAAACTTTTTATTTTCATATCCTTTCAAGTTAAGGTATTTATTTACCGATGTAGATATAAACGGGGAAGTGGTCGCTGTAACCGCCCTGGAAATTGTTTCCGACGTACGTGCGCAAAGGATAGCCTTTGAACTGCCCCTCCCGCTGGATCATATAGTTACGCTTGAAGACATTCCCGTAGTACTTCGATCCCGGAGCCCGCACCAGACGCAACTCGCCGGGCTTCGCATTGACCAGGTTTTCCGACACTACGATATTGTCGAAGAGATTCCAGGCATCGCCGTAAGCCAGCGTTCCCATACCGGCACGCAGCACGGCGTGGAACGGACTGAAGAAATCGCCCGGCTGAAGATCCTTGACCTTGGGTTTGGCATTCAGCCCCTCCAACATGCTCGGATCGGTCGGATCGTCGTTGAAGTCGCCCATGGCCACGATCTTGGTGGCGGGGTTGACTTTGAGCACCGAGTCGGCGATCGCACGCATCTGGTCGGCCGCGGCGTTGCGCTTGAAGGCCGATGCCGCCTGCCCGCCCAGCCGCGAGGGCCAGTGCGCGACCATGAAGAGGAAGGGCTCGTCGTCGATCGTTCCCCACATCGTCACGATGCCGCGCGTGCGCCAGTTGGGCAGCGAGGCGATCCGCACGGGGATGTCGGCGCTGCCTTCGAGTTTGAAGACATCCGGACGGTAGAGGAACGCCACGTCCACGCCGCGCAGGTCGGGCGAGTCGTAGTGGCAGATCGCATAACGTGCCGGAAGGAGCTTGCGCGTCGATGCGATGTCTTCCAGGATCGAGCGGTTCTCGATCTCCGAAACGCCGATCACCACGGGATAATCCTTATCCTCGGCGGCGATGTCGAACAACACCCGTTCGAGGTTCCCGATTTTCCTGGTGTACTTGGCCGAGTTCCACTTCTTGGGTCCTTCGGGCGTGAACTCCTCATCGAGGACGCCGGGATCGTGAATGGTGTCGAACAGGTTCTCGAAGTTGTAGAAGACCACTTTGTAGGGCTTCTGCGCGAAGCATGCCACCGCGATCAGCGAGGCAAACAGTCCTGTCAAAAAGATTCTCTTCATAAACGATTTTTGTTGTTAAGGTTCAATTCATTGTATCATAATCCCTACCAGTCGGCGAGGTTCTTCTGGCTTTTCACCGCATCGGCCACGGCCGGGTCGAGGTTGCGGAAGAACTTGAAGCCCGTCAGCTCCTCGATCTCCTTCACCGAACGGACAGCCGATTCGATCGACGTGGCGGCTCCGGCGTCATCGTTGGTGAACACGAAGCCGATGGCTTTCAGTTCATCCGCCTTGAATTGAGAGATCTGCCGGTTCTGGTTGCCCCGCTGACGCAGCAGCACTTTCCAGCAATGCGACGGCACGGCGATCGGTCCGTTGGCATTGTCGATGGTCTTCGTGCTCTTGAAAGCGGCTCCCGTCACCACATAGAGCGTATCGTAGGTCTGCAAGCCTCCCCAGCCACGGACTTTGCCCTCCAGCGAGGCCCAGATATTCTGATTCAGCGTGCTGTTCTGGGGCATCATGTTGGTGCCGTAGTAAGTCATCCGGTTCGGCTCGTAATTGTTGTAACGCGAAGCCTGCGGAAGCATGTGCCCGCGGTCGTAACCCCATGCACCGTAACCGCGGCCGTTGCCGCCTGTCCCGATGTATTGCTGGTCGCGGGTGGGAATCACGGGCAACTGGTCATTGGGATCGTAATTGAAATCGTTGACCCGTCTCAAAACGGGCGTTTCGTAGACCTTCTTGAAGATCGGATAAGCCACCCAATGCGAAATATGCCGGTCGACATCGTAGCATACCGAATAGTTGCGCAGTTTTCCGCCCGGAAAGAACTGATTGCTCACAAACGTCGCATAATAGGTCTTATAGATATAAGCGTCGTCGGAACGATATTCGGGCTGTTCGCCCCACGAACGGTCGTAGTCGATGAAGCCCGCGGCCCTCTGCGTCAGCGTCAGGGAGGTGGAATAACCGTTGGTATAGGTTACGTCGATCCGCGCCGTGCGGTCGTCGTCGGAATTGTTTTTGTCCAAATAGAGGTAGGCCGGGTCCCCGACGTTTCCGCCGGCGGAGGATACCTGCTTATTCAAATCGAACGAACACCACTCCGCATCCCCGCCCTGCGAGACGATCGTCGCCTCGAAGGTGATGCCCGACGGGCCTTGGGTCGAAATCTTGTTCGTTGTGGTTGAACTGCTCACGGTCTCTGCAACGAGCGTCGCGAGGGACTCCTTGTCGCCCCCGTCGTCCTTGTCGCCGCATCCCGCAAACAGGACAAGCATCGCCGACATCGTCACGAGCAGCATGCCTATCTGTTTAATTTTCAACATCATTCAGAGTAAAGTATAACATTTGGTCCGCAGACCCATTTAGAAACCAAACTCTTGACGGGGAGTTATCCCCGCCAAGAGTGGTTGGTTTTACAAGTCGGTTTCCTCGACTGCAATTAGTAAATCTGAACACCGCAGACAACGGCTCGTCCAGTACTGCTATCCGAAGCTGCCGTAAAAGTCGAAGATGTAGAGAACGTAAGCGTTGAACTTGCCGTTAAATCGGACAGTTCGAGCGTAAAGTAATCCGTCTCATCACTCCAAGCAATTGTTTTGAAAGGCGGATTACCGGTTGCACCATCATCCCCTCTTAAGTCTACGGATACAGGAGAAACAGAGCCTCCATTGTCTACGCGAACGTAAAGTTTAGCACTCTTACCTTTCCATGCAACAGCATAGAACGACAACTTCTTATTACCTGTCACGCCCAATGCCCCGGTCGTAAAGACGCCTGCTTTAGAGCCTGTGCCAAATTTCATTCCGGCAACAACCGAACTACCGGGAACCGTAATTT
>ERZ835051.1549-NODE-1549-length-23249-cov-4.152151_pt1 | contig 23249 bp, 21 predicted proteins | sample MGYA00519575_ERZ835051 | MGnify/ENA primary metagenome ERZ835051 (study PRJEB31850, sample SAMEA3708769) | human gut metagenome | biome: human gut; feature: human-associated habitat; material: faeces | place: China | collected 2014 ... | reverse complement strand
GAAAGGCGGCGAGTCCTTCGGGCCCCGCGCCGCGCATCCACTGCATGAGGAAGGTCTCGATGCGGTCGTCCTCGTGATGCGCCGTCAGCACGACGTCATAGGCCTCCTCGCGTGCAAAGCGCGCAAGCGCCCTATAGCGGGCCTCGCGCGCCGCGGCCTCGACGCCTTCGCCCGTCTGCCTGACCGTCACGCGCACGGGCGTGAACGGAATGCGCCTTGCCTCGCACTCGGCGCGGCAGTGCGCCTCCCAGTCGTCCGCATTGGGCGAGAGGCCGTGATTGACGTAGACCGCATGCACGCGGGCGATGAGAAACTGGCGCGGACGATGAAAGAGCTTCTCGACGACGTCAAGGAGCGCCATGGAGTCGCGCCCGCCCGAAAGCGCCACGACGACGCGCACGGGATTGAGCGGCCGGAGCGAGAATTCGTCCCCCTTGACGCCGAGAAGCGTTTCGGCCGCATCGGAGAGCGCGTCGTAGACGAGCTGCGTCAGACGCTCGGCGAGCGCCTTCGAGGGGCGCGGCGCGGACTTGCGGGCTGGGGCTTTTCTGGGAGCGTCGGACATGGGCGGACTGGAGGGACTCAAAGGGCCGTGAAAAACAAAGCCGTCATTGTACTGCGGCGGGCGACACGAGCGGGAAGAAATCCAAAAAAGGCACGTCCTCCATGAAGAAACGTGCCTTTTTGAGACGGGCGGGACGGTGAGATCCGCTTATTCGGCCTTTTCCGCTTCGGCGGCCTTCGCTTCTTCGGCGGCAGGCCTGGCCTTCACGGACTTCGCGGCCTGTGCGGCCTTCTTGGCGCACGGGCAATCGCAGGGATCGGCCTTGGCGTCGGGTTGAGCTTCAGGCGCAGCGGCGGGAGCCTCGGGCTCGGGAACCTCCTCAGCGAGGCGCTCGAAGCGGCCGTAGCCCTCGAGCCTCTCGGCGCGGCGGGCGAGCAGCGTCGGCATGTCGTGCTTCATGAGGACGCGAAGCTCGTCGACGAGGGCCTTCTTGAGGGTGGTCGCCATGAGCTTGGGATCGCGGTGGGCGCCGCCGAGCGGCTCGGAGAGCACGCGGTCGACGAGGCCGAGCTGCGAGAGGCGCGTGGCCGTCAGGGCGAGCGCCTCGGCGGCGCGCGGGGCCTGGCCGGCGTCCTTGAAGAGAATGGACGCGCAGCCCTCGGGGCTGATGACCGAGTAGGTCGAGTACTGAAGCATCATCACGGTGTCGGCGACGGCGATCGCGAGCGCGCCGCCGGAGCCGCCCTCGCCAATCACGCAGGAGACGATCGGCACGTTGAGGGTGGACATCGCGTAGATGTTGTGGCCGATGGCCTCGGACTGGCCGCGCTCCTCGGCGTCGATGCCGGGATAGGCGCCCGGGGTGTCGACGAAGGTGATGACGGGCAGGCCGAACTTCTCGGCGAGCTTCATAAGGCGCAGGGCCTTCCTGTAGCCCTCGGGACGGGCCATGCCGAAGTTGCGGCGGGTGCGCTCGCGCAGCGTGCGGCCCTTCTGGTTGCCGATCACGATGACGTTCATGTCGGCGAGGCGGGCGAGACCGCCCACGATCGCCTCGTCGTCCGCAAAGGCGCGGTCGCCGTGGAGCTCCTGGAAGTCCGTGAACATCATGTCGATGTAGTCGAGCGTGTACGGGCGGTTCGGATGGCGCGCGACGAGCGACATCTGCCAGGGCGTGAGGTCCGCGTAGACCTTCTTCAGAAGCTCGCGGGACTTGCTCTCAAGCTGCGCGACTTCGGCGTCGATCGAGACGGCGACGGCGCTCTCGGAGGTGGTCTCGGCAAGCTCCCTGAGCTCGTCGACCTTCTTCTCGAAGGCCTCGATGTCGTGTTCAAATTCAAGAAAAACGCGTTTTGCCATGATGGTCGATATGTCCTGAAATGGGTCCGTGGAACTCAGATGCGGCGCCAGGTCGTGCCCTGCGGGCCGTCCATGAGCTCGATGCCCTCGTCAAGGAGGGACTTGCGGATTTCGTCGGCGCGGGCGAAGTTCTTCGCCTTCTTGGCCTCGCGGCGTTCCTCGATCAGGGCGTTGATGCGGGCCTCGTCGGCATCGGAGGCGCCGCCCTTGAGGAAGTTCTCGGGGTCAAGCTGCAGGATGTTGAGCACGGCGCCCAGGCCCTTGAGCTGGCGCACGAGGACCGGATCGCCCGTGCGGTTGATCTCGGTGGCGAGCTCGAACATCGCGGCAATGGCGAGCGGCGTGTTGAAGTCGTCGTCCATCGCGGCCTTGAACTGGGCGGCGTACTTCTCGCTCCAGTCGACGTCGCCTTCGGCGGCCTCGCGGCCCTTGAGGGCCCCGTAGAGGCGCACGAGGGCCTTCTGGGCCTCCTCAATGAGCGCGCTCGAGAAGCTGATCGGGCTGCGGTACTGGCTGCGCAGCAGGAAGAAGCGGAGCACTTCGGCGCCGTTGCCCTCGCCGTAGGCGGCTTCGGTGTCCTTGAGGGCGTCGCGGATCGTCCAGAAGTTGCCGAGCGACTTGGACATCTTCTCCTCGTGGCCGGAGGCGTCGCGCACGCGCAGCGGACCCGAGTGCATCCAGACCTTGGCGAACGGCACGCCGGAGGCGGCCTCGCTCTGGGCGATCTCGTTCTCATGGTGCGGGAAGATGAGGTCGGGACCGCCGCCGTGGATGTCGAACGTGTCGCCGAGGATCTTGGCGCTCATGGCCGAGCACTCGATGTGCCAGCCCGGACGGCCGCAGCCCCACTTGGACTCCCACTGGGGTTCGCCCGGCTTGGCGCTCTTCCAGAGCACGAAGTCGAGCGGATCGCGCTTGCCGGCGGCCACGTCGACGCGGGCGCCCGACTGCAGGTCGTCGATCGACTTGCCGGAGAGACGGCCGTAGTTCTCGAACTTGCGCACGGCGAAGTCGACGTCGCCGTCGGAACCCTGGTAGGCGTAGCCCTTCTGCTCAAGCTTCTCGATGAGGCCGAGCATTTCGGGGATGTAGTCGGTGGCGCGGGGCTCGTGCGTGGGCGCAAGGCAACCGAGCGCGAGCATGTCCTCCTGCATCGCGCGGCCGAACTCTTCGGTGAGCTCGGTCGTCGTGATGCCGCGCTCGGCGGCGCGGCGGATGATCTTGTCGTCGACGTCCGTGATGTTGCGCACGAAGGTCACCTTCATGCCGGAGGCCTCGAGCCAGCGGCGCACGACGTCGAAGGCCACGAAGGTGCGGCCGTGGCCGATGTGGCAGTAGTCGTAGACCGTCACGCCGCAGACGTACATGCGGACGTGGTTGGGTTCGATCGGGGCAAAGGGGGCCTGCGTGCGGCTGAGCGTCGAATAGATCGAAAGTGCCATGGGTGAGGAGTCCTTCTACTCTTATATATAGGCGTCTGCGCGCATGGAGGCGCATGCGCAGGGGCGGGATGCGCCCCGCGCTTGCATACATGCGTCCTGCGGGGCCCTGAGACGGGAATCATCCGCCGTGAGGCCGCAGTGGGCTAAAATGTGGCGCAGACTGAAACATCGCTGCAGGAAGTATAGCCGCCCCGCCCCCTCGCTGCCGTCGCGAATCGAGCGCAAGCCGCTTTTTCGCGTGCGCCCTAGCCTCAAGCGGGGATGCGCGGTCATCCTTTCCGCCGACGCCCATCATCCAAGACAGAAGAGAAGATACACATGCGACGCCTCATTACCGCCGCGCTCCTCGCGCTCGCCCTCGGCTCCGCCCAGGCCGCCACCCAGATGGAGCAGCTCGCCAAGCAGATGCACCCGAGCGAATTCCCGGCCCAGATCGAAAAGCTTCTCAACAGCGGCAACGCCGCCCAGGCGCTCGAGCTCGCCGACCTCGGCATCCGCAAGAACGAACGCAGCCCGCAGCTGCGCTTCATGAGGGCCGTGGCGCTCGAAAACCTCACCAGGTCCGAAGAGGCCGTGCGCGAGCTCAACCAGCTCATCATCGACTATCCCGAAATCCCCGAGCCCTACAACAACCTCGCCGTGATCGAGGCGGGTCTCGGCAACCTCGAGGAAGCCGTCGCGCACCTCAAGCAGGCCCTGCGCATCAACCCCGACTTCGCGCTTGCGCGCAAGAACCTCGGCGACGTGTATCTCGCGCTCGCCCGCGAGGCCTATGAGCAGGCCGTCGTGAAGCTTCCGAACAACCACGTCCTCGAGCGCCGCCTCAACACGCTCAAGAGCCTCGAGGCCGCCCGCTGAGCCGGGCTGCGTGCAACCCAAAACCAAGACAGGCAAAAAATATTATGAAAATCCGCTCCCGCATCCTTCTTCCGCTCGCGCCCGCCCTTCTCGGCCTTCCCGGCGCCGTCCTCGCCGCCTCGCCCGCCCGCGACCCGCGCGTCGAGATCGTCACCGACATGGGCACGATCGTCGTGCAGCTCGCCCCGTCGCGCGCGCCCCGCACGGTAGAGAACTTCCTGCGCTACGTCCGCGAGGGCCACTACGCGGGCACGGTCTTTCACCGCGTGATCCAGGGCTTCATGATCCAGGGCGGCGGCTTCACCGCCGAGATGCAGCAGAAGCCCGTGCATGATCCGATTCCGCTCGAGGCCCGCGGCGGCCTGCCCAACGACAGGTACACGATCGCCATGGCCCGCACCTCCTACCCGCACTCCGCGACCGCGCAGTTCTTCATCAACGTTGCGGACAACAGCTTCCTCAACGCCTCCCAGGCCGCCGACGGCCAGGGCTACTGCGTCTTCGGCCGCGTCGTCAAGGGCCAGGACGTGGTCGACAAAATCGCCGAGGTCCGCACGGGCGTCAAGGCCGGCATGCACGACGTGCCCGTCAAGCCCGTGACGATCGTCTCCGCGCGCGTGCTCTGAGACACGGAGAACGGGCCTCTCGCACAACCCTGCTTTGTGCGACAATACCCCATTGCCCGTCGCCCCGCGGGGCGGCGGATGTTTGAATGAATTACGTTTTTAGACTGACAAGACAATGATTCGCTTTACGACCAACAAGGGCGTGATCGACATCGAGCTCGATCACGAACACGCTCCCAAGAGTTCCGCCAACTTCGAACAGTACGTCCGCGACGGCTTCTATGATGGCACGATCTTCCATCGCGTCATCAAGGGCTTCATGATCCAGGGCGGCGGCTTCGAACGAGGCATGAAGGAGAAGGCCACCCGCGCCCCGATCGAAAACGAAGCCGCCAACGGTCTCAAGAACAACAAGTACACCATCGCCATGGCCCGTACGTCCGACCCGCACTCCGCGTCGTCCCAGTTCTTCATCAACGTCGCCGACAACGACTTCCTGAACCACACGGCTCCGAACCCGCAGGGCTGGGGCTACGCCGTCTTCGGCAAGGTCACGGCCGGCCAGAACGTCGTCGATGAAATCGCCCGCGTCCCCACCTCCACGCGCGGCTTCTACGGTGACGTGCCGGTTGATGACATTGTGATCGAAAAGGCCGAAATCCTCTGATAGAGCCCGCTCAACACGAGCCCCTGGGGCGCCGAGATGACACGTCCGGCGCCCTTCCGTTCATTTAGACTGGACAAATCCGCCATGGCAGACAAAAAGGTTCCGGCCCTCTGCGGCCTCAAGAGCGTGCCCGAGCTCACCAATCCCGTCATCATTTCCGACGTGCATCTTGCGGCCAACAAGCCCAAGACCATCATGGCGTTCCTGCGCTTCATGAAGAACGTCGCGCCGCGCTTTGCCGAACTCGTCATTCTGGGCGACCTCTTCGACTACTGGCTCGGCGACGATGCCACGCCCGAAGCCGACCCGATCATCGCAGAACTCAAGCTCTACTCCTCGACCGGCCGCCGCGTGCTCATCATGCAGGGCTCCCACGACGCCCTTCTGGGCGCCGACTTCGCCGAGTCCTGCGGTGCCGAGCTCATCGCCGACCAGATCGTCATTCCCGTCAACGGCAATCCGATCCTCTTCGCCTACGGCGATCAGTGGTGCGTCCGCGACCAGGTTCGCCAGGCCCGTCGCGCCGTGCTGCGCGACCCGATCTGGCAGGAAAGCCTCCTCGCCCAGCCCGCCCACGAGCGCGCCGCCGTCATTGACGAGGCCCTGAGGAAGTGCGCCACCGAAAACGAGGCTCCGAAGAACCCGCGCGACTTCGACGTCATTGAAAGCGCCGTCGCCGAATCGGCCCGCGCCGCAGGCGTCGAGCTCGTCATCCACGGCCACACCCACCACCCCGGCGCCCACGTCAACGCCGTCATCGAGCGCTGGGTGCTCCCCGACTGGGAGTTCGACCTCACCGAAACGAGCTGCAGGAGCGGCTACATCACCTTCATGCAAGGCGGCCGCCCGCAGATTCAGATGATGTGACGTCTGCGCCCGACCGTCATGAAGGGACCGACACCTCATGCCCGGACGCCGAAAGGCCTCCGGGCTTTTTCGTCTTCACGCCCGTCGTTCGTGAAAAATTCCGAACGTCCGCACGTTTTGCCGTAAAATGTCGCATGTTCTCAAACAAGCCCGATCGTCCGCCGCAAGGGACGAGCGTAACGACACAAGCACAAACGGAGATACCCCTTGAGCAACCTCGAATGCAAGCACCGCCTCTACAAGAAGGTCGGCCTGATCGGCAAGGCCTTCAGCCATGAAGTCAGGCTCGAGCTCATCGAGCTACTCTCCCAGTGTCCGCAGACCGTCGAAAAGCTTTCCGAGATGCTCGACGAGGACTACAAGAGCATCAGCGCGCACCTTCGCGTCCTCTATCGCGCGGGGCTCGTGACCTGCACCCGCAACGGCCGCTTCCAGCGCTACGGGCTTGCGAGCCCCAAGGTGGCGGCGCTTGCCGTCATGATCCGCGAGACAGCCGAGCAGAGCATCGCCGAACTGCCCTGTCTTGAGGCCGAAAGCGGCATTCCCAATGCCTCGCTCGGCATCGAGGACGCCGTCCACTACGCCTCCGAAGGCAAGCTCATCCTGCTCGACGTCCGCCCCGAGGAGGAATTTGCGGCGGGACACCTTCCCCACGCCGTCAACATGCCCATCGAAACGCTCGGCAAGCGCGTGCACGAGCTGCCCCGAGGCATGGCGCTCGCCGCCTACTGCCGCGGTCCCTACTGCTTCCTCGCGCACGAGGCGGCAGCCATTCTCGAAGCTTCGGGCCGACGCCTGCAGGTGATCCCCTCGGGCGTCATGGAGTGGTCGAGCAGGGGCGCCGAACTCGAGTCCGCCAGCCCCGAGGAATCCCAGGAAACGCCGCCCCGACGCGGCATCAGAACGAAGGCCTGAGGCCGACGGATCCCTGACGAAGGACAAAATGACGAAAGCCCGCCGCTTGAACAAAGACGGCGGGCTTTTCCTTTGGGAGAGCGTGAACTTCAGAGTTCGCTCATCGCGTGCCTGAGCCTCAGTCCCGCGAGCACGGCGTCATAGTGCACGTACATCGCGTTCATGTCGCTCGAGAGCCTGAGCGTCTCCGCATCGAGCACCTCGGTGTGGGAGACGAGCCCGTGGCGGTAGCGCTCGCGCACGGCGCGCAGGTTCTCGTCGGCCTGCGCAAGGGCGCTCTGCGCGACGCCGAGGCGTTCGTCCGCCTCACGTTGAGCAGGCACTGCCTGACGGCGAGTTCGACGAGCGAGCCCGCCTCGGCCTTCTGATGCTCGAGCGCGGCGCGCTTTTTGCCGATCTCGGTGATCCACTTCATCGTGACGCCGACCACCCAGCCGCGGTCGCGGGCGAGGTACGGATCGTCCTGCCTCATCCAGCCGCCGGCCAGGGCCACCTGCGGGAGATAGGCGCCCTTTTCGGCCTTCGCCTGCGCGGCGAGCGCCGCGTCGGCGTGCTTGATGCCCTCGATGGCGGCGTTCTCTCTGACGGCGCACTCGACGAGCGCAGCCTCGCCGCCCTGAAGGACCTCGGGGAGCGCAGGCTCCTCAAGGCGGGCCTTGACGTCGAGCGGCCTGCCGATCTCGCGGTTGTAGGCGAACTTCGCGAGGCTGAGCGCATTCTCGCGGTCCGTGTCGATGAACACGCGCTGAAAGAGTATGCAGCCGTCGTTGTTGGAGGAAAAGCGCCCGATGATGGGGCGCAGCCTCTCGGGAGGCGTGCCGTCCCGAATGCGCACCATCTGCCTCGATGCTGTCCGTCACCTGCTTGATCGCATGGTCGACCGCATGCCTGTAGAAGTCGATCTTGTCGGAAAAAATGGTAGTAGATCGCCGTCTGCGTGAAGCCGACCTCAAGCGCCACGTCGCGCATCGAAACGCCTGCATACCCGTTGCGGGCGAAAAGCCTCAGCGCGACTTCAAAGGGAATGTCCGGATGCTTATTCCGAACGCCTCTTCGAAAGGCGAAGGGCGTCGGCGGCCGAGAGGAAGGCGATGACGGCACCCCAGATCATGACGACGGGCGCGGTGGTCTCGGCGCAGGGCGCGTTCTCGACGGCGCACGGGCCGATGACGAAGGCGGCAGCGAGCGTGATGACGATGCCGAGCAGCATGTTCATGAGCTGGATGCCCGCCGCAAGGCCTGCGGACGAGAACTGCAGCATGACGCCCGCAAGGGCGCTCGCGAAGCCGAGGACGGCCGTCATGCGCACGAGGTAGAAGCACGGCGCGGCGGCGTCCTTGTGAAACGGCAGGACGAACATGACGGCGATCGTGAGGCCGAGACCCACGAGCATCATCAGAAAGCCGGAGAGAAAGGCGGGACGCTTCATGTTGAATAAGACTCCAGTGAATTCGGTGCGGAATGCGGGAAGGCGAATTCTACCCGTCCCGCACCTGCGGCTCAAGCCCTCGATCACCCCTTGCTGCCAGGGATGCCGGGCGGGCGCGGGCGGCCCGTGCGGTGCATGTCGCCGTCCTGCATCAGGTGGACCGCATCATTGAGGGTGCCCGTGTGCACCGTGGCGGGGAGGCTTCTCTCGAGCTGCGGCGACTCGTCGGCCTGCTCCTCGCCGCGCCTCTCGACCACCTTGCGGGCCACGCGGCCGTTGCCGCCCGACTCGTAGATGCTGACGGTCTCGGGGCCCATGTCGGCGATGACGGAGACGTCCTTCATCTGGGAGGGGATCGTCATCGTGAACTTCACGCCCCGCGAGCCGTTGCGTGCAACCGTGATGTTGCCCGCATGGCGCTCGGCGATGTTGGCGACGATCGAGAGCCCGAGACCCATGCCGGCCTCGCCCTTGCTCGTCTGCAGCGGCTTGAAGAAGCGCGAGAGCTGCTCGTCCGAGATGTAGGGACCGTTGTCGCCCACCGTCAGGATCCAGGTGTGCTCGTCGCTCGGATAGAGGCAGACCTCGATCTTCGGATCAGGAATGCCCGAAATGGCGTCGGCGGCGTTCTTGAGGAGGTTGAGCACCACGAGCTCGATCTCCCAGCCGTCGACCTCGGCCATGCTGTGCGGATGCATGCGCACCGTCAGCTCGGCGTCGGTCGTGCGCGAGCGCCTGAAGGTCTGGATGGCGTTTTCGATGATGATCGAGAGGTCGGAGACCTTGCGCGGCGGATAGTCGTGCTTGGCGTAGGAGCGCACGCGCTCGACGATCTTGCTCGCGCGTTCGGCCTGCAGGACGATCTCCCTCAGGGCGAGCTCGAGCTTCTCGCGCTCGACGTCGCCGCGCCCGAGGCGCCTCAGAAGGCCGTTGCCGTAGTTGGTGATCGCGCCCAGAGGCTGCTTGAGCTCGTGCGCGATGATGGTCGACATCTGGCCCACGATGCCCGTGCGCTCGAGATTCGCGATGTGCTGTCTCGACTGCGCGGCCTCGGCCTCGATGCGGTCGCGCTGGTCCAGAGCGTCGCGAAGCGCCCTCGTGCGGCGGCGCACCAGAATCGAGAGCGTCGTCGTGTACGTGAGCACGAGGAAGATCACGAGCATGATGAGCGCGATGATCTCGGCGTGCTCCCTCACGAAGCGCTGGAAACTCCAGCCCGCAAGGTCGCTGTAGGGACCGATCTTGAGCGTGTAGAAGAGGTCGAAGACGGGACGGTTCGTCACGGGCAGCGCCCATTCGGCCCCGTACTTGATGCTCGACATGCCGAGCAGCACGGCGGTCATCGCCTTCTTGAGCGTCGGATCGATGTCGTTGACGGCCGCAAAGACGCGGCCGGGATAGACCTCGGTCGAGTGGGCGCAGGAGAGGCCGTCCTTTTTTTTGGGATTGAGGACCTCGATCTCGTCCATCGGAAAGGACGGATCAAGCGCGAGCTGCTCGAGCGCACAGGCGGGCAGAAGCCCCACGCGCTCCCTGCCCGCAAGCACGTATTCGACGAGGTCGCGCTGCGAGTTGTTCGTAAAGGTCGTCCTCGAGAGCAGGTCCTCGTAGCCGATGCGGCGGCGCTTGACGAGCTCGCCCGCGCCGATGAGCCAGGCCGACATTGACTTCGGGGTCATGGCGGCGAGCTCGTGCGTGGCGACGTAGGTGAGCGGATCGTGAACAGCGGAGCCGTTGGCGGGCTTTTTGCGGAAGAAGGTCGAGGCCATCGCCTCGCTCGGACTGTCGCCCGTGCCGGGCCACATGACGGCGATCTGCTCGACGCCGCCCATGGCCTGCTCGAGGGCGTAGAAGGACTGGTCCGCGATGAAGAAGTCCACGCCGCCCGTGCGGATCGACTGCGACAGGTCGCGGTCGTTCAGATAATAGATGTTCACGTTCTGCGAGCCGAACATGACGCGGATGAACTCCTTCGTCGCGTTGATCATCTCGGCGTCGGGCTCTGATCCGGGCTCGTTGTGGACCGCGATGCGCATCGGACGCTGGAAGTTCAGCTGTCCCACGGCCTCGGGACGCTCGAGGCCGTCGTCGGGCACTCCGCCGCCGTCGCGGCTGATGATGGGCGAGCGGTCGCGCTGGTGCGGATTGATGATCGCGAGCACGTCCCCCGAGGGCGTGCCCGTGCTCGTGCCCATGCCGAGGTAGGATGCGCTGACGGCGGCCCCGAAGGCGCACGACACGATCCCGAGGGCCGCGGCACCTGCAAGAGCCGCCCTGATGATGTGGCTAAGCATAGGTGGGTTTGTGCCGGCGGCAGGCGGGCGTGGCCGTGCGCACTGCAGCCGGGTGAGGCAAAATGTTCGTACGAAAACTGTCCTAATTGTGCCACCTGCCGACCGAATCATGTCCGAAAAAGCACTGAAGCCTGCGCTGACCGACGTCGGGCTACGATATAACACCAAGCTCGCGGACGTGCTCCCGCCAGACCTCGCCGAGCCGCTCAGGACCTTCGGCATCGAGACGGCCGAGGACCTCTACGAGTGCGCCGCCAACGCGGGCGCCTCGTGGTTCCGCCCCGTCACGGGCATCGACGCCTCGACGGCCACGGCCCTCATGACCTGGCTTCACAGGAACGGCAGGGACGTGGGCGAAGTGACCGAACGCTTTTTCCTGCCGGGCTGTGCGCCCTCGCCCGAATCGCGCTCCGTCGCGACCCAGGCCTCCGACGAAGGCATCGTGCCCATGGAGCGCCTCGTCGTGCCCGAAGGCCTGCGCGGAGACCGGGGCCTCAACAGGGCGCCCGCCATGGCCTGTTCGCTTGACGCCGAGGACGACCTCTCGGCCATCCGCGTCTGGCTTCAGGCACGCGCCTCCAATCCCAACACGCAGGCGAGCTACAGAAAGGAGGCCGAGCGCTACCTTCTCTGGTGCCTGCTTGAGCGCCGCACGGCGCTCTCCTCCGTGAGGGCGGGCGACGCGGCGCTCTTCCTGCGCTGGCTCGAGGGGCTCGGCCGCACCGACGAGAAGGCCTGGGCGCAGCAGTGGCGCATTCCTCAGAGCCGCTGGATCGGTCCCAAGAACATGCCCCGCACCTCGCCCGCCTGGCGTCCCTTCAACGGCCCGCTCTCCGCAACGAGCCGAAGGAACGCCGTCGTGGTCGTGCGCCAGCTGCACAACTTTCTCAAGAACACCGGCTACCTCATCTTCAGCCCCTTCGACCAGGTGAGCCCCAAGGTTCCGCTCCTCAAGGGCGAAGGCGCCCCGCAGGCCTTTGCGGACCGCTCGCTCACCGACGAGCAGTGGGCCGAGATCGTCTCCCGCATCGACGATCTCCCCGAAGGATGGCCGCGCGAGCGCATGAAGCTCATTCTGATGATGGGCAAGAGCCTCGGCATGCGCGCCTCAGAAATGCTCGACGCGCGCACGGGCTGGATCGTCGAGAGGCGCGTGGGCTTCAAGGTCCGCGCCGCCATCGAGATCGTCGGCAAGGGCGCCAAGGTCAGGCGCCTGCCGCTCAACGACGAGCAGCGCACGATCATCGACGACGCGCTCAGGGCCCGCGGCATTGCGGGCGTCGCGGGGTCCGATCCTGAAACGCCGCTTCTCGTCAACCTCGGCCGTGGCAGGAACGCACACGGCCCCATGACCCGAAGCGGACTCTACGTCGTGCTCACGAAGTTCCTTGAGGAAGTCGCGCTCGACGTCGCCTCCGAGCGTCCGATGGATGCCGCCAAGCTCCGCGCCTCGTCCACCCACTGGCTCAGGCACACCTTCGCCGTCAACGCCCTGACCGAAATGAGCGTCAACGTCGTGCAGGCCGCCATGGGACACGCCTCCGTGGCCACGACGGGCCGATACCTCTCGCCCGAAGAAGAGGCGATGAGCGAGGCGATGGAGAAGATGAAGGCGCTTTGATTCCGGGAAGGAAGGACGCCCGCAGAAGACAACACGGCCCCATCTTCCTTCACGGAAGGCGGGGCCGCTTATTTATCTGAATGAGGCTGAGCGTCAGACCTGGCCGCCGAGCGCCCTGACGTAGACGAGCAGCACGCCCTCCCAGACCTGACGGGGTGCGAGCGGATGCTCGGCCGAGCGGCGCATTTCGGCGACGGCGGCATTGAGCGAGAGAAGGTTCTTCATCGTCGCATCGGCGGCGATCTTCTCGAGCACGTCCTTCTCGCGGATGAAGAAGTGCGGCTCGGCGCCCGACTTCACGCGCAGCAGGTCGTAGCACCAGCGGGAGAGATAAAGCGCAACTGCGGGAATACCCATCGAGGCCGAGTAGCCGCGCACGATGCTGTCGGGCGTGAGGCTGAGGCCGCGGGCGAGCAGGTCCCTGAGCGTGGCGGAGGCCTTCGCGTCGAGCGTGAGGCCCGTGATGTCCTTCACGGCGTTGAGCGGCGCGCCGCCCGCCATGGCGAGCGCGACCTCGGGATCGCCCTTGAGGCGCTTCTGGGTCGAGAGCCATGCAAGCGCATCCTCCTTCGACGGAACGCCCACGCGCAGCAGGCGCGACCTCGAGCGGATCGTCGGGAGTACGGCGTCGATGTCGTCGGCCGCAAGAATGAAGACGCACCCCTCGGGCGGCTCCTCCATCGACTTGAGCAGCGAGGCGGCGGCCTCGGCGCGCACCATGTCGGCGGGATAGACGAGCACGCAGCGGCGTCCTCCGCGGCTCGGCGCCATCGTGAGGAAGTCCGTGAGGGCGCGGAACTGATGAATGCGGATTTCGCGCGAAAGCTTCTTCGAGGACGAGGAGGTTTCGGGCGGGGTGTACGGCAGGTCGAGCGCGTTTGCGAGGAATTCGCTCACGACGATGCGGCAGTCGGGATGGCCGTTGGCGTGCATCATGCGGCAGCCCGGGCACTTGCCGCAGGGCGAGCCGTCGGCCTTCGGGCTTTCGCAAAGAAGGCGCTCGGCGAACCAGCGGGCGAGCTCGAACGTGCCCACGCCGGGCATGCCGTGGATGAGGATCGCGTTGGGAAGCCTTTCGCGCATCACGTCAAGGCGTGCGGCGGCCTCCTCGAGCCAGGGGTACTGCGTCAGAGCCATTTGGCGAACTCCTTCTCAAGCTGCGCGGTGATCGTCTCGGGCGCCTCCTCGGCATTGACCCTGACGAAGCGCTTCGGATCACGGGCGGCGCGGTCCAGATAGGCGTTGCGCACGCGGGCGAAGAAGTCTGCGCTCTCGCGTTCGAACCTGTCGCCTTCGCCCGCACGGATCGTGCGGCGGCGCGCAGCCACCTCGGGCGCCAGATCAAAGAGCACCGTCACGTCGGGCGCAAAGCCCGCGAGCGTCCAGGCTTCAAGCGCCTCGACGTCCCCGCCCTTCATGCCCTTGCCGCCCGTCTGATAGGCGTAGGTGGCGTCGGTGAAGCGATCGGAGAGAACCCAGGCGCCGCGCTCAAGCGCAGGCTTGATCACCTTCTCGGCATGCTCGCAGCGGGCGGCGAAGAAGAGCAGCGTCTCCGTGCGCGGCGTCATCTCGTCCGCAAGGAGCAGGCCGCGGATCTTCTCCCCGAGCGGCGTGCCGCCGGGTTCGCGCGTGCGCACGACCTCGTGCCCCGCGGCCCTGATGAGGCGCTCGAGCCCGTCGATCTGCGTGGTCTTGCCCGCCCCGTCAATGCCTTCAAAGGAAATAAAGCGTCCTCTCTCCATCTCTGAAACTCCGAACTGAAACTCTCGGGGCCGCGCTCGGACGGCCCGCTACGGCATTGTAGCGGATCGGCCCGCGCCGCCACGAAGGCGCGCGTTCAAACAAACGCTCACGACTCGGCGGGCTCCGCAGGCCGTGGACCGGCATCCGCCCGCGCTAAAATGTGCCGCACTTCATCCTTCGGAGGCACAGGCCGCCCGAAGGTCCCGAACACTCAACCCAGGACTTCCCGTCGTGACGCAAGAAGAGAAGAAGAACACCAAAGCCGCCGCACCCGAAGCAGAGGAGCCCGCTGAGCAGAACGCAGGCCCGAAGGCAGAGGACGCCCTGACCCGGAATCAGAATGAGGCTCAGGATGAGGCCCGGCCCGAAGCGAAGGCTGAAGGCGCGCCCGACGAAAAGCTGGAAGAAAAGACTGAAGAAAAGGCGGGCGAAAAGTCGGCAGAAAAGCCCCGTCGCCGCCGTCGTCCGCTCACGCTCGTCGCGGGCGGCATGCTCGTCGTGCTCTGCGCGGCCATGGGGCTTCGCTGGGAGGCCGACCAGCGCGTCTTCGAGCGTGCGGTCGAGTCCGCCACGCCCGACGCCGCCGTGCGCATCACGGTCGAGACGGGCGACTCCGCGCGCCGCGTGATGGAGCGCCTGCGCAAGGCGGGCCTTCAGGTGAAGGACTTCGACATGCGTCTGGCCGCACGCCTCGTGAAGGACCACAAGCTCTCGAGCATCCACACGGGCACCTATGAGTTCAAGCCCGGCCTCACGCCCGCGGGCATTCTCGAAACGCTCGCCAGGGGACCGATCGTCGACCAGTCGCTCAGGATTCCCGACGGCGCGCCCGTCTGGGAGGTGCTCGCCATCTTCAGGAACGCGACCGCGCTCAAGCAGACGGCCGCCTCGATGCCCGAGGACGAGCTGCGCCGTGCGCTCGGCATCGACGCGGGCTCGCTCGAGGGATGGTTTGCGCCCGACACCTACCACTACACGTCGGGGAGCGCCGACCTTGCCGTCATGAAGCAGGCCGTCGCCAAGCAGAAGGCCCTTCTGGCCAAGGCCTGGGAGTCCCGCTCCGAGGCCGCCAGGGTGAAGACGCCCTATGAGGCGCTCACGCTCGCCTCCATCATCGAGAAGGAGACGGGCCTTGCCACTGATCGCCACCTCGTAAGCTCGGTCTTCAACAACCGCCTGCGCATCGGCATGCCGCTGCAGACCGACCCGACCGTCATCTACGGCCTCGGCGAGAACTTCAGCGGCAACATCACCCGCAAGGATCTGCAGACGCCGACCCCTTACAATACGTACGTCATTCCGGCGCTTCCGCCCACGCCGATCGCCGCGCCCACCTGGGCGTCGATCGAGGCTGCGGTCAATCCCGCCGACACCAGGTTCCTCTACTTCGTCTCGAAGGGCGACGGCTCGAGCCATTTCTCGCAGAGCCTCGCCGAACACAACCGCGCCGTCAGGCAGTTCATCCTGAACCGCCCGAAGACGCAGAAGAAGGCCAAGCCCAAGGAACCGCAACCTACGAAGGAAACAGCACGGTCAATAACCCCTGTCTGAAGACAGAGGCTTGAAAGAGTCTTTATTGACTAGCCTCAGCGCCCCTCTTTCGAGAGGCGCTACGTTGGTTGGGAATGTATAGGCACCGTGGGATGTACATCCTAGTTCCACGCTCTGCGGCCTGTGATTAAAAGCTCTGAGAGGTAGGAGCGGTGTTGCAGGCACCAAACCCCTTCCAACATTGGCGAAGGATGTCAACAGGCCTTCGGGCCGTGTAAGCGGAACCTGCGGGTATCCGCAAAGGAGATACTTTGATGAACAAGCGTTTTGAATGGCAGAACATTTGTTCATCATCTCCTTGAGGGGAGGACGTCGTTCCCGGACGAAAAACGGGACGCGCGATCAGTCCGGCGAGATGCGGGCGAATAGGCGGTACTTCGGTACTGCCGCTTTCTCTTCTTCTCAGCAGAGAAAGGCGTTCTTACGAGGCTTGGAGGGCGAGGGTGCGCATGGGCGGCCCTCGTCCAACAAGTCTGAAGAGCCAATCGGAAAGGATGTAGCTTTCCCATTGGCTTTTTCGGCTCACATGAGCCATTTCAAGGCAGCAGTCGCCTTAAAGACTGTTTGATTTCATTTAATTTTTTCGTTTTCGCTTGACCCGATGGGCAAACACAGCCCATCGAGGGCTCTGTTTGTCTCTTCGGCCAAGCCGAGGAGACATCATGAGTAATACGATTCAAACCCAAATCTATTCTGTTGGTCAGACGTTCGGGATTCCCGGCGCCGAGAACATTCAAATGACGTCGCACGCACCGTGCGGCAATCCGTATGTTCCGCAGACCAACGCGAACTACAAATTCCGCAAGGACCTGCTTCGCAACATTCTCATGTACCTACAGGCTCCGTGCGGCGACGCGCTCTATCTCTCGGGTCCCACGGGCTCGGGGAAGACGAGCGCCATCACGGAAATCGCGGCCAGGCTCAACTGGCCCGTCCAGTCCATCACGGCACGCGGTCGCTTGGAATTCCAGGATCTGATCGGTCATCACACGCTGGTGTCCGAAAAGCCCGGAGAACCGGCAACCATGAAGTGGGTCTACGGTCCGCTCGCCAAGGCCATGGCGTTGGGTCACATCTTCATTTTGAATGAAATCGACCTGATGGACCCGAGTGAACTCTCGGGCCTGAACGACCTTCTCGAAGGCCGTCCCTTGGTGATTGAGCAAAACGGCGGCAAGGTCATCAAACCGCATCCGCTGTTTCGCTTCGTGGCGACCGGCAACACGCGGGGTTCCGGCGACGAATCCGGCATTTATGCCGGCACCGTCTGCCAAAACGTCGCAGCCATGGACCGCTATCGGATGCTGATCGTCGATTATCCCGAAAGGGATGTCGAACGTGCCATCTTGGCTGCTGAAGTTCCGCAGATTCCTGAGGACCTTCGCGACAAGATGATCAAGATCGCCAACGAGATTCGCAAGAAGTTCCTGAGCGAAGACCGTGAACTCAACGTCACGCTCTCCACTCGAAAGCTTGTCCAGTGGGGCAAGCTCTGGACCCAGTGCTACGGCGCTCCAAGTCCTGCACAAATGTCGCTCGACATCGCGTTGCTCAACCGTTGCCAAACGGGCGAGCGCGAGGCCATCGACCGACTCTGCGAACTCGAATTCGGCTCCGCCGTCTGGACGCCCCGCCTTTAACGCCCATGAAGGGGACTTCAAGCTCCTTCATGGAGGCTGAAGTCTCCTTTCCGGGATCACCCCAGAAATCCATTTCATTTCTTCATTTTTCTCAAAAGGAGACTCTCATGTCCATGTTCAACCGCTCGTTCCTTTCCTGTGAACTCATCGGCAATCTCGGCCAGGAACCCAAGTCCGTTCAGACGAAGACCGGCAAGCCGATGGCAACCTTCACGGTGGCCGTCACCACGTCCGTCAAGGACGCCGATGGCAATTGGAGCAACCAGACCCAGTGGGTCGGCTGCACCACGTTCGGCGGCTTTGCAGAACGCGCACTCAAAGTCCTCCACAAGGGGACGATGGTGCTCGTCAAGGGGGAACCGGCAGTGCGTCAGTTCACGAAGAAGGACGGTACGAACGCCGCCATGCTCGAAGTCGTCGTCAGCGACTTTGTTGTTCTCTCTTCGCCCAAACGCGAAGCAGGTGATGAACCCCAGCAGGCCCGTCCGGTCCGTCAGGCGCAAGCTCAGACGCGCGAAGCGAATGCTCGCGACGCCTTCGAGGCCGAAGCCAAGGCTTACGACGCGTTCTGTTAAAGAGGTTTGTCCGGCATTTCGATGCTGGACGCGCTTCTAATTGTTCTTCAACCGATCCCATGCGGGGCCACAAACCCCGCCATGGGGTTTCGGCAGTCTGCATGGGATGACTTTTTTCCAACAAAGGAATCCATCATGTCTGTGCAGACTCAAAGCTTGATTGAATACTTCGCAACGAAAGCCGGGATTGCCCCCGACAAATACTTCGAGGCACTTCGCAGCGTTCCCTTCGTCAACTGTCCCAACATCACGCGGGAGGAGATGACGGGGGTGCTGCTTCTTGCCAAGAAGCTCGACCTTGATCCGTTCTCGAAGGAAATCTACGCCATCCCGGGCCGCAATGACGGTCCGGTGGTGCCCGTGATTGCCTTTGACGGCTGGATGAAGATTCTCCTTCGCCAGCCAACGTTCGACGGCATGGAAACCCTCCCATCCGACGAGATGATCGAGGTGGACGGCTATCCGCGCAAGGTTCACGCCTGGTGCGAATGCGTCATCTACGACAAGGAACGCTCGCATCCGATTCGGGTGCGCGAATACTTTGAAGAGGTGATGCGCCCGCGCTACTTCAGGACGAACAAGGGGAGCGTCATGCTCGACCAAAATAGTCCATGGGTGCGCATGCCGTGGCGCATGCTTCGTGCCAAAACCGTCATTCAGGCCGTCCGCAATGCTTATCCGGTGGGCGGCTTTGAAGTGATGTCCGAAGATGAAGTGGAAGAAGCCACGGCAGAAGCCGTTGCCGCGACGCCCGCGCTCACTACCTCGTCCTCAGCGACGAAAAAGGAGCGGATGCAGGCCAAGGTGACGCGTCCTGGATATGCGACGATTGCCGACAAGGCAGCTCTTCATGAACTGCTGGAGAGACTGATCTCGCACGTCCATCAGAAGGGCAAGAGCGTGAAGGCCGCACACGGCTGGATCATCAAGAACATCGCACTGGACTCCCAAGCCTATGCGATTGACTGGGTGACGGCACACTTCGACGGCACTTCCGTTGAAGCGCTGGCACCTGAGCCCGTTCCTGATCCGACGCCCGCGCCGGAACCTGTCGCTGTTGAAGCACCGCAAGCGAAGCCTGCTGAGAACGTACTCGATGACGCGCCCGACGCGGATTCATACGATCTCGAAAGCTTCCGCGACGACTTCGACATCGATGCCATGTCGTAATGCCGGCTTTTTTTTAAATGTCCTCTTCCGGGAAGGTGCCCTTTGCGGCACCTTCCTCTGGAGAGGAATGCGGAGAATATTCATGCAATTTGTAGAACTCGATCAAAGAACCGATGCCTGGTTTGAGTGGCGCAAGAACGGCATTACGGCAAGCGAAAGCCCCGTCATTGTCGGTCTGTCACTCTATCAGACGCCCTGGCGTCTCTGGGCGGAAAAGACGGGCTTCATGGAAAGGCCGGACCTATCCAAGAATCCCAACGTTCAACGCGGCGTGCTCCTTGAGGACGCCGTGCGCGAACGCATCGCCCAAGACATGTGCGACATCATCGAACCCGCTTGTGCCGAATGGGACATGGATCCTATCTTTCGCGCATCCTTCGACGGCCTTACGTCTTCCAACCTCCCTGTGGAGATCAAGTGCCCGTCGGAGCGCGTCTTCATGGATGTCAAAGTCAACCGCGAAGCCTCGGAAACCTACAAGCTCTACTACGTCCAGGTTCAACATCAGATCCTGGTCGCGGATGCGCCTAAAGGCTACCTGGTCTTCTTCTGCAACGATGAACTGCTGAAGTTCGAAATTGCTCGCGACGAAGCCATGATCCAAATGATCCTCACCAAGGGGCGTGAGTTCTTTGCTTGCTGTCGAGAAAAGCGCGAGCCTGCGCTTGATCCCGAACGCGACGTCTATATCCCTCGGGATGAAGATGCCAGGAAGTGGGCTTACGCAGCCCGCGACTACCGCATGCTTGAAGAGCGCATCCAGTCCCTTAAGGACCAGATAGCGGTCTATGAAGCTCAGCAGTCGTCCATCAAGGACACGCTCAAGGAAATGTGCGGCCAGCATGTGGCCGTGGATTTCGCCGGCGTCTCCGTAAGGCATTCGTTCGTCAAGGGACGGGTGGATTACAAAAAGGTGATGGAACTCTCAGGCGTCATCGTCGACGAGGATGATCTCGAAGCCTGCCGCAGCAAGCCTGCGGAAAGGTGGAGCGTCAAGCTCACGGACTCGGATGCTCCGAAGGATCTGCTCGACGAGGAGGTCAAGGCGGCAGCTGCCGTGCCGAAGCTCAACCCGCTTTGGTGGGATTGACAGGCGGTTTTCTTTTTTTCAACCCCGTGGGGATGCGAATCCCCGAGGGGCGCGTCTCCACATTTTTATTGAGGAGACGAAGTTGAAGATCAAAACTTCAAGCATCAAGCGCGTGTTGACTGTCATATGCCAGAAGGCATTGCTGTCAATCGCAGAATTCATCCTGTTGATATCTGTAGCCGGGTACGTAGCTACATTTATCGAGAAAACGAATCGCTTGATGACCTGGTCGGTCATTGTGATCGGGTTGTTTGCGGTGATCGTATTGCGCTCCCTGCAACAATTGTGGCAGGATAAAGAATAAGGAGATCAATATGTCAGGTAACGAATTTTTTGCTCTAGTCATGTTCACGGCTATTGCTATTGGTTTTGCCGCTGCTGTCGGGTTGTATTTCCTCACTCGTGCAGATCACAAGTGACAACAACCATAATTGACCGCACTCGCCAGAATAAATAGTCTTTTCTCTTTTCAACCCGTATGGGACGTCATCCCATGCGGGCCGGCGCCCCTTCTTTTTTTGGAGGACGCCATGTCCATCAACTACTTCGCTCAAGCCACCAACTTCGAATCTGCCATGTCCGCGCTCTCCGCAAGCATTCTCGCTTCGGATGGCCGTGATTGGTCTCGTCTGAACGTGGCATATTCCCATCTGCGTAGCAACGCTCAAACGTTTGGTTCCGAGCTCATCGACGCCGCGTCGAAGGACGCGTCTCTGGTGGCGCTCTTCCGCCACTACCGCGCTCGTCTCAATCAGTTCGAACGCTGCCGCGTGCGTCTCGCCCAATTCGCATCTCGCGATTTCGGCAAGGAAGTCCATCCCTCGGATATGCTTTGATTCGAGGTTGAGTCTTCCCAACAGCTTTGCTTTCGCTGTCCTCCATGGACAGCGAGAGCGAGCAGTTGTTCTTCGAGGACATTGGAGCACCTCCAGTGTCCTGAAAGAACAAATTTCGATTTTTTACGGCTTTTCCGTTTTTCTCCCATGCCTTCCATCGACACAGAAGCTGCCAAGTTCGACCTGTTCCATCCGACCGGCAAGCGTCTTGCCATGTTCAAGAGCTGCCTCGCTGAATGGAAGCCGGCGCTCGTGAACTCGGAGTGGAACCCATATCCGTATGAGCTCCTCCCCGACATGCGAACGCCCGGTGAGCTTGACTTCTTCGAAGAACAGGAAGCCTTTCGCCGCGCCCAGTTCGCCGCCTTTCTGCACATCCTGCATGAGGACGACATGGGTCTTTGGTTCAAATTTCCCGCTCTGCTTTTCGCCCCGATCCGTTGTGGTGAGGAAACGCGTTTGCCCAACGTGAAGTTCGTTGCCCGCGTTTTTTTTCTCGAAGCACTGGTACTCCTGAACGAACGCTTCTATGACGACGACTGGAAGGCCAAAATTGCCGAGTATTTTGACTATCGGTGGCCCGCCTTCAAGGGTGAGCGCATCACGCAGGCGCTCCTCGACGACTGGATGGATTGGCTTGCAAGCCGCCAATGAGATTTTTCGCTCTCCGGAGCGCAAAGAAGGCAACGGACGCCTTTAAGTTCGTCAAACTTTATCTTTTTTCTGTTAACCCCAAGGGTGTACAAACGACACCCCGAGGGGATAGAAGTCTTTTGTGCGCCCTCTTTATGGAGCACACAAAATGGCAACGCTTTTTCCGCACGAAACTGTCAACGCCGCTACGAATGCCGTCGCTGCGCTTGAAAATCTGACGGTTCTCTCCCTCACTATGCCGGTGTGGTCGGGAACCAAGGTCATGACCCCATCCGAACTCAATGCTGCCGGCGGAGCGGCTCTGCCGACCACCTTGGTGACGAACGGAGGGAAGAAGGTTATCGACCCCAAGCAACTCAACGTCTTTTCGGCTTTGCGCCGTCAGGCACACCGACTGCTCGGATCTCAGGGCGTCGCGTTTGCGGGCGGGGCTTATGCCATTCCCAACAATCTCGCCGACGCGATCATGCAAAAGCTCGAACTCATCATCAATGAGTACGAGCATGCGCGTGACGACTTTCTGGCCAACTACGACAAATATGTCGAAGAATGGATTGCGCAGAATCCAGGTTATGAAGCCTTGCTTCGTGCCGGCGTTCTAACGCAAGCCGAGGTCGAGAAGAAGTTCGGCGCGTATTACACGACGCTCAAGCTCTCGACCTCCACGCCGAGAGATCGTGAGCGCGCAGATCAGGTTGTCGAAGATCTCGGCAGCAAGGCGCTCGATGAAGTGTCGAGGGATGCAGCCGACTACGCCCGCTCGATCCTCACCAAGTCTGAGGTCTCGCGGCGCGGTCTGAACCGCATTCGCCTGCTTCGCGACAAGCTCTATGGCCTTGGATTCCTGTCCTCCGCCATTACGCCCGTCGTGACGCTGATCGACAACGTGCTCGGCAAGATCCCAATGAAGGGTGACCTGCAAGGCGCGGTGGCTTCCGAATGGAAGGCGCTCATCATGCTGCTTGCCAACCGCGAAATGCTCGGCCAGTTCGCCAACGGCGAAATTGCGTTCCAGGCGTCGACCTTCACCATGCCGTCGGTTCAACCGGCAGCAAGGCCAGCCGATACTGACGAGCGTTCGCTCGCCTTCAACTTCGACGAGGCCAAGACCGAAGAGCCGTCCGACAGTGCGCCCGCACCCGAAGACGACGATTTTGATCTTGACGACTTCGATGATGCGTCCGATGTTCCAAGTGGACAGACGAACGCCTTCGAGGTCGCGGATGTGCCGGCGGGCGTCCTCAACGTTCCGTCGACCATTGCGCCCGTCCCAAGTGAACAGCCGGCCACGATGGGATCTTTCTTCTTCTAACCAACCCTCACGGGGACATTGTTCCTGGTGGGGGCGGTGTCCCCGTTCTGGAGACATCATCGTCAATAACCCCTGCCTAAAGGCAGAGGCTTGAAAGAGCCTTTATTGACTAGCCTCAGCGCCCCTCTTTCGAGAGGCGCTACGTTGGTTGGGAA
>ERZ835051.1538-NODE-1538-length-23409-cov-4.685964_pt1 | contig 23409 bp, 15 predicted proteins | sample MGYA00519575_ERZ835051 | MGnify/ENA primary metagenome ERZ835051 (study PRJEB31850, sample SAMEA3708769) | human gut metagenome | biome: human gut; feature: human-associated habitat; material: faeces | place: China | collected 2014 ... | reverse complement strand
CGCAGAGGGGTGCCGAAGCAATCTATACCCTGTTACAACGTGTAGACCTCGACGAGCTCTCCTACTCGCTGCGCCACAAAGCCAGCACCGAGACCTCACAACAGCGTAAAGCAGAAGCACTGAAACGTCTGCATGTTGTAGAGGCCTTCCGTGAATCACGCGAGGTGAACAAACCGGAATGGATGATTTTGAAGGTCATTCCGGTAATTCCACCCGAATTGCGTCCCCTCGTTCCGCTGGATGGTGGTCGTTTCGCCACCTCCGATTTGAACGACCTCTATCGTCGTGTGATCATCCGTAACAACCGTCTGAAACGACTCATCGAAATCAAGGCTCCGGATGTGATCCTGCGTAACGAAAAACGTATGCTGCAGGAGGCTGTCGATTCACTGTTCGACAACTCTCGTAAGAGCAACGCCGTTAAAACCGAATCAAACCGTCCGTTGAAATCTCTTTCGGACAGCTTGAAAGGTAAACAGGGACGTTTCCGTCAGAACTTGCTCGGTAAACGTGTGGACTACTCAGCCCGTTCAGTTATCGTCGTAGGTCCTGAGCTGAAGATGCACGAGATGGGTATTCCGAAGGATATGGCAGCCGAGCTGTACAAACCCTTCGTGATCCGCAAACTCATCGAACGTGGTATCGTTAAGACCGTTAAATCAGCAAAGAAGATCATCGACCGCAAGTATCCGGTGATTTGGGATATCCTTGAAAATGTGATCAAGGGTCACCCGGTATTGATGAACCGTGCTCCGACCCTGCACCGTCTGGGTATCCAGGCCTTCCAGCCCAAGCTGATCGAAGGTAAGGCATTGCAACTTCACCCGCTGGCTTGTACCGCATTCAACGCCGACTTCGATGGTGACCAGATGGCCGTGCACTTGCCGCTGGGTAATGCCGCCATTTTGGAGGCACAGTTGTTGATGCTCGGTTCACACAACATTTTGAATCCGGCCAACGGAGCCCCGATCACCGTGCCGTCACAGGACATGGTCCTCGGTCTGTACTACATTACCAAAGAGCGCGCAGGTTCGAAAGGTGAAGGTCTCGCCTTCTACGGTCCGGAAGAGGCAATCATTGCTTACAACGAAGGCCGTGCAGATCTGCATGCGAAAGTTAAGGTAATGACCGATACAATCGATGAAAACGATCAGCCTGTTCAAAAAATCATTGATACAACCATCGGACGTATCCTGTTCAACCAGGTCGTTCCGAAAGAGGTTGGTTATATCAACGAAGTGCTGACCAAACGTTCGTTGCGTGATATCATCGCATTGGTGATGAAAAAGGCCGGTGCCGACAAAGCTGCGACATTCCTCGACAATATCAAGAACCTCGGTTACAAAATGGCGTTCAAGGGAGGTTTGTCATTTAACCTCGATGCCGTTATCATCCCTGAGGAGAAAGAGAAACTGGTACAAGAGGGTTATGAACGTGTCGACGAGGTGATGGAAAGCTATAACATGGGTCTTATCACCAACAACGAGCGTTACAACCAGATTATCGATATTTGGACCAACATCAACATGAAGTTGACCAAAACGGTGCTCGATCACCTGACTGCAGATATGCAGGGCTTCAACCCGGTTTACATGATGTTGGATTCAGGAGCACGTGGTTCTAAAGAGCAGATCCGGCAGCTGTCCGGTATGCGCGGTTTGATGGCAAAACCGCAGAAATCCGGTGCTGAAGGAGGTCAGGTCATCGAAAACCCGATTCTTTCGAACTTCAAAGAGGGTCTGTCCGTGTTGGAGTACTTCATCTCAACCCACGGTGCTCGTAAAGGTTTGGCCGATACCGCCTTGAAGACTGCCGACGCAGGTTATCTGACCCGTCGTTTGGTTGATGTGGCTCAGGATGTCGTAATCACCGAAGAGGACTGCGGCACATTGCGTGGTTTGACCGCTACGGCAATCAAACGCAACGAAGATGTCGTACAGACGCTGTATGAACGCATCTTGGGACGTACAACCGTTCACGATGTTTACAATCCACATACCGGAGAACTGATTGTTGCTGCCGGCAAAGAGATCACCGAAAATATTGCATCAGCTATTGAGGCTGCAGGCATCGAATCAGTTGATATCCGTTCGGTATTGACTTGCGAATCACGCAACGGTGTATGTGCGAAGTGCTACGGCCGCAACCTGGCTACAGCCCGCATGGTACAGAAAGGCGAAGTTGTCGGTGTCATTGCAGCACAGTCCATCGGTGAGCCGGGTACTCAGCTGACTCTGCGTACCTTCCACGTCGGTGGTGTGGCCGGTGGTGTGGCAACCGATAACAGTGTCGTTTCACGCTACGAAGGCCGACTCGAAATTGACGATCTGCGTACTGTTAAGAGCAAAAACGATGCAGGCAAAGAGGTTGAAATGGTTATCAGCCGACTCGCTGAATTGCGCATCGTGGATGTCAACACTGATATCGTACTCTATACCCACAACTTGCAGTACGGTTCTACCCTCTACATGCACGATGGAGATATCGTCAAGAAGGGTGACCTGATCTGCGAATGGGATCCATACAATGCCGTTATCATTTCAGAATACGATGGTAAAGTTGCCTTCGAAAATGTCATCGAAAACGTTACCTACCGTGATGAATTCGATGAGCAGACCGGTTTCCGTGAGAAGGTGATTATCGAGTCGAAAGACAAGACCAAGAACCCGGTTATCAAGATCCTCAACAAACAGGGTGAAGAGCAGAAACAGTACAACCTGCCTGTGGGAGCACACATCGCTGTCAAAGAGGATGCGGCAGTCAAGGCTGGCGAGATCCTGATCAAGATCCCGCGTGCTGTCGGCAAAGCAGGCGATATCACCGGAGGTCTGCCACGAGTTACCGAGCTGTTTGAGGCACGTAACCCGTCGAACCCCGCAATCGTATCGGAAATCGATGGTGAAATCTCATTCGGTAAGATTAAACGTGGTAACCGTGAGATTGTGGTCACCTCGAAAATGGGCGATGTAAAACGCTATTTGGTTCCGCTGTCTCGTCAGATCCTCGTACAGGAGAACGACTATGTTCGCGCTGGAACCCCGCTGTCTGACGGCGCTATCACTCCAAGCGATATCCTGGCTATCCAGGGTCCGACCAAGGTCCAGGAATATATCGTCAACGAGGTTCAGGAGGTGTACCGTATGCAGGGTGTAAAGATCAACGACAAACACTTCGAAGTCATCGTTCGTCAGATGATGAACAAAGTACAGATCGAAGATCCGGGAGATACTCGTTTCCTGCCCGAACAGATTGTGGACAAATGGGAATTTATGGAGGTCAACGACGAGTTGTACGACAAAGTTGTTGTTACCGATGCCGGAGATTCAACCACAATGCGCCCTGGTATGATTATCACTGTACGCAAGTTGCGTGATGAGAATTCAGTTCTGAAACGCAAGGATCAGAAGCTGGTACAGGTTCGTGAGGTTATTCCTGCAACCTCGAATCAGATTCTGCAGGGTATTACCCGTGCGGCTTTGCAGACCAGCAGTTTCATGTCTGCTGCATCATTCCAGGAGACTACGAAAGTGTTGAACGAAGCTGCAATTCTCGGTAAGACCGATCCTCTGGCCAACCTGAAGGAGAACGTCATCTGCGGTCACTTGATTCCAGCTGGTACAGGTGAACGTGAATACCAAAATATCTTAGTAGGTTCAATGGATGACTACAACTCTATGGTAGGCACTCAATCGCACGAATAAACTATTCATGCACATATAAATGTAAAGAGAGCGGAGCATAAAGTTCCGCTCTCTTTATGTTTATATAAATCTTCCAATTCGGGAGATAAATCTTACCCAAAAATCTGATCAACCAACGGCGACCAATAGCCACACATTGCTCTGTCCTGATTCAAATCCTCCTATACTCTATTAATCCGACATTACCCTTTCAGAGCCTTGACAGGATTGGTCTGCGCAGCTCTGTAACTCTGAAACGTTACAGTCAGGATCGTCAAGAGCAACACGACCATAAGTGGAACAATATAAACCCATAGCGGAATGGAGGCCCGATAAGCAAAACCCTCCAACCATTTATGAATACCGAACCAAGCCAACGGAACCGACAGGATAAAACAGATAAGAACAATTTTAACAAAACCGGAATTAAACAGAATCATCACTTGTGGGATGGTAGCTCCAAAAACGCGCCGGACAGCAATCTCTTTACGCCGGCCCTGCGCTTCAAACAGGACAAGACCAAATACCCCCATCACAGCAAGTAGTACCGTAATCAGGCTAAACAATACCACTAAAAGACCCTGGTTACGGGTCTTTTGGTACAAATTGCCCATTGCCTCATCAAGAAAATCGATTTGAGGAGGATAGAGCGGATCCAGCTCTTTTAATACCGTTCGAATATGATTAACGGCAACCAAAGTATTGCCCGAGATCTTTACATAAGCACATCCATACGGCCGATCAAACCGATAATGGCCAGGTGATGCAATCCATAATCCTAGAGGCTCTATCGGGCGATAAAAGGACTCAAAATGAATATCCTTAAATATGCCAGCCACCTGTACCGGAATAGCGTCATCTTTGAATGTTTTCCCGACAACGGTTCGATAATCCGTGTCCGACTGTACAGATGAAACCAAAGTCATCTCTGTAGCTGCCGTCTCATTGACCAAACACATCACCTGATCGGATGCAGTTGAGCTATCACCTGGTAGAAGATTCCGTCCGGCAACAATAGGAATCCCCATTACTGAAAGGAAATTATGCGATACACCGATCCAATACTGTGTCAGCCGCTCATTCTGATAATAGTATGCAATATGGGCCTTCCCTTCGTCACGGACAAATTCATGCTCGGCAAATGCCACATCGACAATTCCGGCCTGTCGAATCAACTTTTGTCGAAACAGATCACATTTTTCGCCAACTCCGGGGGACAGACATACCTGCACGACATGCTCTTTGTCAAAACCGACATCGGTCTGGCTGATATAACGATGTTGATACTGGATGGCCAGCGCGCAAATAATCAGCGCAATGGACACCACGTATTGAAAGCCGATCAATCCTTTTCGCAACAACCGTGCAATCCCGGTGACAGCAACAGAAACACTTAACAACAGCGCCGGAGGATAGGCGGTCATATACCATGCAGGATAGAGTCCGGATGCTATTCCCAACAACACAGCGATCAAAAAGTTCAATCCCATCAAAGACCAGCGATCAGAAAGCGAGAGCTCATGGCCAAGCAGATGATTCAGCCATCCGTATTTAAAGATCAGAGAGATGAGCAACAGAGCCAACAGATAGGCTGTCACCGTCATAACCACTGCTTCAACAATAATATTTCGACGCAACATACCGACTGAACACCCCAATACTTTTTGCGTATTGATACCTCGGATTCTTGCGGGTGTCAGCGCCACAGAAAAGTTAATATAATTGACCGCAGCGACAGCCAAAATCAAGACAGCCACCAACAACAGCAGATCTGTCATCTGTTTATCTCCTCCGGGAGCCACATCCCCTTTGGCTTTTTCAGCAAAATAGAGCTCCGTCAAGGGGCGGAAACGAATCTTGTGAATAACCATTTTGGAGAGCAGTTCGCTATTCTGCGCTGTGAGAGATTGGGCCAAGATATCCGCTTGAGAGGGATCTTCTAACCACACATAGGCCCGATATCCTCCCGTGAACCATTCGTGCACCATCTCTTGCGGAGGAATGCCTGAATAAATTACATTACGAATTCTGGAATTTTCCGGAAAATCCCGATAAACTCCTCCAACATCCAACGTTCCATCCAGTTCTTGATCGGGTGACACCCTGATTTTACCACCTGCACTCAGTGCATCCAACAGGACAATCGGTTTCCCCAAAGCACTTTCATGTCCAAAAAATTTTCGGGCAACACTCTCTGAGATCAAAACCTGATTTGGAGCAGCAATGGACTTTGCACTCCCCTCCAACATCTCAAAATGGATAACATCAGTAAATCCGGGAGTAATTCGTTCAACCTTCTCATAAAATACGATCTCACCTGGGGATGTTCCGGGTGACATCGGCACGCCTGGACCAAATGCATAGTCTTTGAAGAGCCCATAAGCCCTCACTTGCGGAGATTCTGCAAAGAGTTGATCAAACAGAGGACGCGAATATCCATCCTCCCAAACATTATTGTCTCTTAAAAATTCGACTTTAAAGATGTGCTCTTTGTTCGGATGGTAGTCATCATAATGGTACTCATTCCAAGCATACACGATGATAATACCAAAAGCAGTAAAGGCCAACGTCAATCCCAACAGATTAAGGATTGTTGCTGACTTAAAACGTCGTAAAATGTTCAAAGAGATTTTGAGCGAACGAATCATGAGCTAAGGTATTCAAATGTGCATAACTTTCCAATGTATGGGATCAACAAATATACCATTTACATATCATGTTAATTTTCAATTTTTTATCAAAACAATAAAACCTAAATTTGTCTATAAATTAGACATTTACGTCAAAATATCATACAAAAAACATCGGGATACTCTGACTTTCATAAATTTACAAGATTTGCTATGAATCTTCACACATTTTTACAAACCTTCATCTGAGATCATTACGCTAACTCAATCTTATTTTTCATAGGACTTTACAGCGTCGAGCCGTTCTCCCCACAAACACATAAACCAAACAAAAAGAATTTCGAGTAAAAAACGATATGGAAATGACGCGCTGGAATCCAACTACTATGAAACCTACTCATAATCTATCGCTCCTCAACAATAAAAGCGCGCTGGATATCCAGCGCGCTTTTATTAAGACCGGTTAATAAATAACCTACTCCATGCCTGTAAAAACAGACAAATAGGGGAATTATGGTTTTACCAATTAATCTACCGGAATATCTTTATTGACATTTTTGGAGCCAACCATTGCGTAGAAGAGGATATAAGCAGCACCAACTACAATTACCCAATAGCTAGTTAAATAGCCAACTCCACCTGCTAAGTCAACAATACCATTTTGCAGCAACGGCAAAATACCACCACCGCAAACAAGGGCCATAAAAATACCAGAAGCCTTTTCGGTATATTTACCAAGTCCTTCGACAGCGAGGTTGAAGATTCCTCCCCACATAACTGAGGTACACAGTCCAACCAGCACCAGCAGCGCCGCATTCAAAGGAACACTAACCAAAGCAAATCCCTCTGCACCGTTAAATACTGGCATATTGACAGGGATTTCGGGAATGAACATAGCAGTCAACGTCAACAACAAACCGACTGACGAAACAACAGTCAACATACTGCGAGCAGACACTTTACTACCGACCATGGCTCCGAGCAGACGGCCCACTAACATCAACAACCAATAGGTTGCTGCAACAGATCCAGCGATAGCCTCTACATTCACGCCGTCACCCAATACATTCAGATCAGGATTCTGTAACCATTTTTGCAAAATATTGGGAACGCCTACCTCAACACCTACGTATACGAAAATCGCGACAGATCCCAATACAAAATGGCGGAATGAAAGTGGCCCGTATTTCGAAGTTTCTTTGATCTTCTTCTCAGGTGCAGGCTCATTTTCCGGGATTTTCGTCAATGCAATCACAACAAATGCGAAAGCAAAGATAGCCAATGCAGCATACATCAGCGGGAAGACGTTGCTGATCTGGGCATTTTTAATTCCCTCGGGAATCAACAGACCAGTTAAAATGATTACGGCAGTTCCACACAACGAGTTGAATGAACCACCAGCCTGGATCAACTGGTTACCTTTATTGCCGCCGCCACCCAATTTGTTCAACATTGGGTTGACAACCGTATTGAGCAGACACATCGAGAAACCAGCGATAAAGGCACCCAAAAGATAGACACCAAAACTCTGTGCAGTACCAGAAAGGGTCTGAATTCCGACACCCACAAAGCCAACAGCGATAGCGATCAAAGCGGTTTTTTTGTAGCCCAGTTTCTGCAACATGTTACCAGCAGGATAACCCATGATGGCATAGGCGATAAAGTTTGCAAATACTCCCAGCGTTCCCATCCAGTTCGGAACTTGGAACTGATATTTCAGGATATCGCCCATCGGTGAAGCCAAGTTCGTTACGAACGAGATCATACCGAACAAAAAGATCATGACAATGATCGGTAACGCATAATTTTTGTGTTTTTCAGATTCCATTTGCTAAGTTTTAGGTTGAATGATTGCAATAACTATTTGTTATCCGTTTCAAAACGGAAGATGATTTTTTCATTGTAAAGCTCATCAGGTCGCAATACAGTAGAAGGGAAATTGGGACGATTCGGGCTATTAGGATATCCCTGACACTCAATAGCTACACCATCCCGATTGGCATATTCATGTCCGCTGATACTTGTAGGACATCCTTGCAGGAAATTCCCTGCATAAACATGTGCTGAAGGGTGAGTCGTGAAGATACGCATGCGACGACCGGTTTCCGGATCGGAAAGCACGCCTGCTTCACTTAATTTACCCTTTTCGTAGCCATCAATTGCCCAACTTTGATCATAACCATGCCCAATATTCAACGGCTCATAATCGGCATCTATATCACGTGCCAATGGTTTCGCTGTCGTAAAGTCCATCGGAGTCCCCTTCACCTCGACCAGTTCACCGGTCGGGATACAGTTTTTATCATACCAAAGGAATTTCGAAGCATTGAGCTGTAACTCCTGCTCCATAGCCCGACCGACACTTTCACCTTTGAGGTTAAAGTAGGAATGGTTGGTCAAATTGATAATGGTCGGAGCATCGGTTTTGGCATAGTAGGTGATCTCCAATTCGCAGTCGTCGTTCCAATCGTAACAAACTTCAACAGTCACCTCGCCAGGATATTTATCATCCCCATCAGGACTGACCAAAGAAAAGACTACCCGATCAGTCTCGACACGGCCAGTCCAAACCTTATTGGCAAAGCCTTTCAAACCTCCATGCAAATGCTGGCCGCCTGAATTCTGAGCCAAACGGTACTCCTTGCCATCTAACGTAAAACGCCCTTCGCCAATGCGGTTTGCGAAACGCCCCGGAGTCTTACCCATATAGGGGCCATCCCCAAAGTAGCTTTCAAAACGATCATAGCCGAGCGCCACATTAGCCAACTTGCCGTTACGGTCAGGAACATTCACGGCAATGATTCCTGCTCCGATGTTACTCAATACGACAAATGCTCCTCCCGCATTGGTCATCGTATAACGCACGACAGCCTCGCCTTCTGGAGTAAACCCCCAGATCTGTTGTTCGATACTGTTCATGTTGTTCGGTTTTAGGTTCGAGTTCAGGTCTAATTCCACAATTTCTCAGGATAGAGACCTTCGTCCACCAATTTGCGAATGCGAGCTACCACAGCAGGACGGTCTTCTTTGTATGTCACACCGAACCATTGTGCTGCACAATGCAGAACACGCATCTGAGCCGTACCTTCACCTACCAGCTTGTTGACCAGGGTCGGGATATAGAACTCTGATTTTGGATTATTAATGTTCTCTGTGAGATAAGAGGTGAAATAATCTTTCGAATGAGCGAAATAATCCGGTGTAAAACCAAACATATTCATCGATACAGGAGCAGTATCGGCCAACGGGCAGAGTTCGCCTTGCTCATCTTTGTATTTGATTACCCCATCGATACGTTCGATCGAGGTACGCTCTACCATGGAAGTCAGATTATCATTAGCATCTACCTCGCAAACCGCACGAGATACGGCACCATAATCCGACAAGGTCTTCTGAACCTCATATCCAACCATGCAATAGTGGTTGGTCTGACCGGCTACCGAACGTAAATAGTCTCCAATAGTTTGGTAAGCCTCACGGCCGTAAAAATCATCCGCATTGATCACAGCGAACGGTCCGTCGATCACCTCGGCAGCCATCATCACTGCATGGTTGGTTCCCCAAGGTTTTACACGATCTGCGGGAACAGTAAATCCTTCGGGCAGTTTATCCAGTTCCTGGAAAACAAAATCCACTTCGATTTTTCCGCCGAAACGTTCAGGAGTAAAAATTTCACGGAACTCCTTTTCAAAAAGATGGCGGATTACAAATACGACTTTGCCAAAACCGGCACGAATGGCATCATAGATCGAATAGTCAATGATTGCTTCGCCGCTGGGGCCGACACCATCCATCTGTTTGAGAGAACCATAACGCGACCCCATACCGGCCGCCAAAACTAAAAGTGTAGGTTTAACCATAACGAATTCTTTTCGAGCTCCGGTAACGAAAAAAATAATTCCGTCCTACGGGGCGTTAATTTCATATAAAGTTAACGCAAATTTACATTTTATAACGTACTTTCAAACTGTTTTCCGGTTAAATAATTCACTTGGGAGCCCTTCAGAGATGGATTTAGCCGGAGTATTTTATTACCTTTGTACGAATCTGTCCGTATGAGGGTTCAGACATTGGCCTCGGACCAAAACTTCTACGGAGCAATCCGTTAAAACAAAAACCGTGAAGATCAATTTCAAAAAGAGCTGGAGCTATTTTACTCACCATCTGCGTGAGAAGCATCGCCTCAGTATTCACAACCAACACACCGACGATGAGGTGTGGTATATGTACATCAGCCCGCTGAATCTGTTGGCCGGTCTGTTGGCATTGATATTAATTCTTTTCATTATCATCACGACGACGGTAGCCTACACGCCGATTTTGGACTTCATACCGGGCTATCCGGGCAACAAGTCGCGGACCATGCTGATTGAGAATATCATCCGGCTCGACTCGTTGGAGCAGGAGATCAAAAACATGCAGATCTACAACGAAAACATTGCTCTGATCATGGCAGGTAAAAATCCGGTCACTCGGAATGATGTTCAGGCTTCTGACTCCGTGGCCCGTAGCAAAAATCCCACGGTAGCAGCCATCATCGAAGATTCGATTCTGCGCAGCCAACTCGAAACACCGGGCAGTGCATACAGTTTGAACAACCCGGATGCAGCCCGCAAAAATCTGCGTTCTGCATTGGAGTTATTCACTCCCGTCAAAGGGGTTGTCATTTCCAAATTCGAACCCAAAGAGGGCGCTTACGGCATCAAATTGGCCACCACGGCCAACCAGCCGGTAATGGCCATCATGGATGGTACCGTTATCTCCTCCTCTTGGACACCCGATGACGGTTATGTACTATTCATCCAGCACAGCAACAACCTCACCTCGGTCTATCGGCACAACACCGAGGTGCTGCGTAAAGTGGGAGACCGCGTACGCAGTGGTGAAATTATCGGCTATACGGGCAATGCCGAACCCGATGCCTCAAACAAAAACCTGTTCGAGATCGAACTGTGGCACAACGGCACGCCTGTCGATCCGCAAAGTTATATCGTATTCTAAGACATGGAGCGCAAACAGCGATTAGCCGTTATGGGCTCGACCGGCTCGATCGGCACCCAAACGCTCGACATCGTTCGCAACTATCCCGACCGATTTGAGATCACGACATTAACAGCCAACAACCAATGGCAGGTGTTGGCTGAGCAAGCACGTGAATTTATGCCTGACAGCGTAGTTATCGCCAATGAGACCTATTATACCCCTCTCAAAGAGGCACTAAGCTCCCTACCGATAAAAGTCTATGCGGGGAACGATGCGCTCGAACAGGTAGTATGTTCTGAAGCCGTCGATACCGTTGTGATGGCTTTGGTGGGATATAGTGGACTCTTTCCGACGGTCAGTGCCCTGAAGCACGGTAAAAAGGTTGCTTTGGCCAATAAGGAGTGTTTGGTAGTGGCCGGTGAAATCGTCACTGCACTCTCTGCCAAACATCGTGCTCCCATCCTTCCGGTCGATTCCGAACACTCGGCCATTTTCCAATGTTTGGTCGGAGAGCATAGCCCAATCGATAAGATCATTCTTACCGCCTCTGGAGGGCCATTTTTGCACAAGACAGCCGCCGAACTGGAAGAGGTTTCTATAGCCGATGCGCTGAATCACCCCTATTGGAACATGGGGGCAAAGGTGACGATTGACTCAGCCTCTTTGATGAACAAAGGGTTTGAAGTAATTGAGGCCCGTTGGCTGTTCGACCTGCGCCCTGAACAAATTGAGGTGGTGATCCACCCTCGCAGCGTTATCCATTCGATGGTCCAGTTTGCAGACGGAGCGATCAAAGCCCAGTTGGGGACACCGGATATGCATCTGCCAATCCAATATGCGTTATCCTTCCCGGAACGATTGCCGCTGGCCGGACCTCGGGTTGATTTCCCGGCATTGGGCAAACTGGAATTCTTCAAACCGGATACCAACCGTTTCCCAAATTTAGAACTGGCGTTTGAATGCCTGCGTCGCGGAGGCAATGCCGGAGCCATCCTGAATGCCGCCAATGAGGTGGCCGTTGCTGCCTTTTTGGGTGGAGAGATCCGTTTTATCGACATTCCACGTATCAATACGACAACTTTGGCTAATAGCACCTTCATCGAACATCCTACGCTGGAAGAGTATCGTCAAACCGACCATGAGGCGCGGGAGATCGCACGCAGCCTGCTGCACAAGTAAGCCGAGTGAGGCTATTGCTTTAGTCGCTACGTAAAGTAGTATGTTGCAATCGCCTAACCATAAACAAAACATAAACGCAACCAATACCATCGTTGCTCAAATACAGAGACACTGTCAATCCTCTTAGGGTTTCATACAAACATTGCAAAACCCTAACTCGATAAATAAAAATTAAAACGAAAACACATTTATTCGATTTTTATGGATATCCTCATCAAGATTCTGCAATTTATTCTGAGCTTTTCGCTTCTGGTTATCATACATGAATTAGGTCATTTCCTCTTCGCACGCCTGTTCGGCACCCGAGTCGAGAAGTTCTACCTCTTTTTCAACCCCTGGTTTTCGCTCTTCAAATTCAAAAAGGGAGATACTGAGTACGGTGTAGGATGGATCCCATTCGGTGGCTATGTCAAAATTGCCGGTATGATCGACGAATCGATGGATACCGAACAGCTCAAGCAGCCGGTTCAACCGTGGGAGTTCCGTGCAAAACCTGCCTGGCAGCGTTTGCTGATCATGGTGGGTGGAGTAGTAATGAATATCGTATTGGCCCTCTGCATCTATATTGGTATCAGTTACACCTGGGGTGACAATTACATTGCCTCAAAAAACGTCAAATACGGCTATGTATTTAACGAAGTCGGGAAAGAGTTCGGTTTCAAGGATGGTGATAAAATCATCGATGTAGAGGGAAAACAGATCGAGGATTTCGCCCGCATCGTACCGACCATTATTGTTGATCAAGCCAAATATGTGACCGTAGAGCGCGATGGCAAACCGCTTCGAATCACCATGCCCGAAACCGCTACAGCCAAAATTCTCGATGCACAGGGATTTATGACACTCCGCCTGCCTTTTGTCGTAGGGGAGACGGTCAAAGGTCAGGGCGCAGCCAAAGCCGGACTACAACCCGGAGACACGCTGGTGGCATTCAACGGAAAGGCTATGCGTTATTTCGATCAATTCCAAACAGAATTAGCTGCTCATAAAGGACAAAAAGTAGATTTGAGCATTGCACGCGACTCGGCCGGAATCACCCGAATCATCACCCTGCCCGTAGAGGTTTCTCAGGAGGGACTTATCGGAGTTCGTGTTGCACCGCTCAACGAGCTGCTCAAGATCAGCACCCACCGTTACACCTTCTGGCAAGCCATTCCTCAAGGGATCAAACGGGCCGGAACGGAGATGGTCGGCTACGCTAAACAGATCAAACTGCTCTTCTCACCCAAAACCGAAGCCTACAAATCGCTGGGCGGTATCATGGCATTGGGTAGCTTCTTCCCGACCACCTGGGATTGGGAATCATTCTGGACCATTACCGCCTTCTTCTCGGTGGCACTGGCCTTTATGAACATTCTGCCCATTCCGGGACTCGACGGCGGACATGTGCTCTTCCTGCTGGTAGAGGTGATCACCCGCCGCAAACCGAGCGACAAATTCATGGAACGGGCTACAACCGTCGGCTTTATCATCCTGATCGCGCTGCTGCTCTTTGCCAACGGCAACGACATCTACCGGTTCTTTATTAAATGATAAGTTTACTGTGGGACGGATCTAACTCCCGTATCCCGGTAAAGTTTCAGACTCTTATACTTAAAATACACTATGCGCAGTTTCGGAAGTGACAACCATTCGGGAATTCATCCGCAGATTTTGAAGGCCATAGCCGCCGCCAATGTGGATCACGATTTTGCCTATGGCGACGATGCCATTACGGCACGTGCCCAAAAGGCTTTGCACCAACTTTTCAAGAACGATGCCGATCAAGGTCCCGACGTCTACTTCGTGTTTAACGGAACAGGTGCCAACCTGCTTTCGATCAAGACGCTGACACGCAGCTACAATGCAGTGATTTGCGCCGACACTGCCCACATTCACGTTGACGAATGCGGAGCCCCGGAAGCCCTTACCGGCTGTACTCTGCTGACCATACCCACTCCAGATGGCAAACTCACACCAGAATTGGTCAGTCACCATCTACATGGGTTCGGTTTCCAGCACCACGCCCAGCCCAAACTGATCTCCATTTCAGAACCAACCGAACTGGGAACCCTCTATACCCTTGATGAGATCCGTGCACTGGCCGAACTGGCTCATCGTCACAACATGTACCTGCATGTGGATGGGGCACGCCTGGCCAATGCCCTGGTTGCTTTGGGAACGACACCGCGAGAGTTGATCACCGAAACCGGCGTGGATGTACTCTCGTTCGGCGGCACCAAAAATGGCATGATGATCGGGGAGGCGGTCCTCTTTTTCCGCCCGGAGCTCTCGCAAAACGCCATGTACGAACGCAAACAGCTAACCCAATTGGCATCCAAGATGCGCTTTATCGCTGCACAATTCGAAGCCTACCTGCGGGATGATCTGTGGCTCAAACTGGCAGCCCACTCCAATGCAATGGCGGCTTACATGGCCTCGCAAATTGAGCAAATTCCCGAAGTCAAACTCTCTTGTCATCCTCAGGCCAACGGTCTGTTTGCAGTTATGCCCCGACCGGCTATCGAGGAGTTGCGCAAAGAGTATTTCTTCTACGATTGGGACGAGGAACGCAACGAGGTTCGTTGGATGTGCTCATTCGACACCACACACGAAGATATTGACCAATTTATTGCAGCATTGAAACGTATCCTACGCCATGGCTAAAATCAAACGGGCATTTTTCTGTCGCAACTGCGGCTACGAAAGTGCAAAATGGGTCGGGAAATGTCCCTCTTGTGGAGAGTGGAACACCTTTATAGAAGAGACTTTTACTAAAGAGCCTCAACAACCCGTTTTTGCGCCGACTGGCCAACGCAACGTACCCCAACTGGTACGGGAGATTCAGCGACAGGAATATACCCGCATTGATCTGGCCAATGGAGAAATGAACCGTGTACTGGGTGGAGGACTGGTCCGTGGATCAATGATTTTGTTGGGAGGGGAACCTGGCATCGGCAAATCGACGCTTTCGCTCCAAATCGCGCTGAAATCCGGCGGGATGAAGACGCTCTACGTCTCGGGCGAGGAGTCTCCGCACCAGATTAAGATGCGCGCCGAACGGCTCGGTATCGATAACGATAACTGCTATATATATAGCGAGACCAACCTCGAAAACATTTTACGACAGGCCGGGGAGTTGACTCCGGATCTGATGATTGTCGATTCGATCCAGACCATCTATTCCGACACGATCGACTCATCACCAGGCAGCGTCTCACAAATTCGGGAGTGTGCAGCCCTGCTGATGAAGTATGCCAAACAAACCGACACATCGGTCATCATCATCGGCCACATCACCAAAGATGGCATCATTGCCGGTCCCAAGATTCTCGAACACATTGTCGATGTAGTGTTACAGTTCGAGGGTGACAACAACAACATCTACCGCATTCTGCGCAGTATCAAGAATCGTTTTGGAGCAACATTCGAAATCGGTGTATTCGAGATGCGCGGGGAGGGATTGATCGAGGTGACCAATCCGTCGGAGATATTACTTTCCCATTACGATGAGCCACTGAGTGGCATTGCCGTAGGGGCCGCCGTGGATGGAGCCCGATCCTACCTGATCGAGACCCAGGCCCTGGTCAGTACAGCCGCTTACGGGACTCCGCAACGATCGGCGACCGGATTCGATTCTCGCCGCTTGAATATGCTTCTAGCGGTTTTGGAGCGTCGTGTGGGGCTGAAGATGTACACCAAGGATGTCTTCCTGAACTTTGCCGGAGGGTTCAAAATCAGCGATACGGGACTCGACATGAGCATTGTTGCAGCGATTCTCTCCTCCTATTTCGACCGACCTCTGAACCGGGAGACCTGTTGCGCAGGAGAGATCGGCCTATCTGGAGAGATTCGTCCAGCCCCACGCAGTGAACAACGCATCAGCGAAGCAGCACGTTTGGGATTCAAACGTATTATTGTATCGGGTTATCTCCGCAAGAGTCTACCCAAACCACCCAAAGGGATCGAAATCATCTATATCAACAAGATCGAGGAGCTGGCTCGCACACTATTTGGCCACACAGTTGAGTAGCGTAAGCTGTAACACTCGTACTGTCAAGCCAATGACCAGCCATGGACAAACAAGGCCATTCTCAAAGTCTTGTATGCTCATCTTTCAGACCGTCGCAGCATCTTAAAAAAACAAACACAGCACCCGGATTGAGAAAAACGCCAAGTTCTCAAATTACGGTTTTCTCATCCTCGATCTATCCTCAGGGGCCCGAATATCGGTTCCAATCATACATTCAAACCACCTTTATCATGACATTCTACTTGTTACGATCCGACAATAAGTAAGAACTCTATACGGACAACAACAGGTCAATAACAGCACGAAAAAACGGGCACTCACCCTTTTGGGGAAGTGCCCGTCACTTTTATCGGAATTGTTCCTTACAAGTATGGACTACATCATGCCGCCCATACCACCCATGCCCTGCGGCATTGCAGGAGCAGGATTCTCCTCTTTCTTTTCAACCAATACACACTCGGTAGTCAGGAACATGGCTGCGATAGAAGCAGCGTTCTCCAAAGCTACACGAGCAACCTTAGTCGGGTCGATAATACCGGCTTTGAACATATCTTCATAAGTCTCGGTACGTGCGTTGTAACCGTAAGCATCTTTACCAGCTTTCACATTAGCTACAACTACAGAACCTTCGCCACCGGCATTAGCTACGATCTGACGCAGCGGCTCCTCAATTGCACGTTTAACAATCTGGATACCGGTTGTCTCATCGTCATTATCACCTTTCATCGCCTCAAGAGCAGCAACGGCACGGATGTAGGCAACACCACCACCCGGGATGATACCCTCTTCAACAGCGGCACGAGTTGCGGCCAATGCATCATCAACGCGGTCTTTCTTCTCTTTCATCTCAACCTCGCTGGCAGCACCTACATAGAGAACGGCAACACCACCGGCCAATTTAGCCAAACGCTCTGCCAATTTCTCTTTATCGTAGTCAGAAGTTGATTTCTCCATCTGTTTACGGATCTGTGCTACACGAGCTGCGATGTTCTCTTTATCACCCAGACCGTTAACAATGGTAGTATTCTCTTTGTTGATGATCACCTTCTCAGCGCTACCCAGCATATCGAGAGTTGCCTGATCCAGACGGATACCGCGCTCCTCTGAAATTACGGTACCACCGGTCAGGATAGCGATATCTTCCAACATCTCTTTACGACGGTCACCGAAGCCCGGAGCCTTAACAGCAGCAATTTTCAAGGCACCACGCAGTTTGTTGACAACCAAAGCAGCCAAAGCCTCGCCATCAACATCCTCTGCTATAACCAACAGGGCACGACCATTCTGAGCAGCAGGCTCCAAAACGCCCATCAGCTCTTTCATGGTAGAAACCTTCTTATCGGTAACCAGGATCAGCGGTTTCTCCAAAACAGCCTCCATCTTCTCTGCATCGGTCGTGAAGTAAGGAGAGATGTAACCACGATCGAACTGCATACCCTCAACAACATCTACATGAGTATCGGTACCTTTAGCCTCCTCAACGGTAATCACACCCTCTTTGTTGACTTTGCTCATCGCCTCAGCGATCAGTTTACCGATGTTGTTATCGTTGTTTGCAGAGATGGTAGCCACCTGCTCAATCTTGCTGATATCACCACCGACCTCTTGGCTCTGTTTGCGCAAATTCTCGACAACAGCAGCAACCGCTTTGTCAATACCGCGTTTCAGATCCATCGGATTTGCACCGGCAGTTACGTTCTTAACGCCTACACCTACGATAGCCTGAGCCAATACGGTTGCAGTAGTGGTACCGTCACCTGCATCATCAGCAGTTTTTGAAGCCACCTCTTTAACCATCTGAGCACCCATGTTGGCAACTGGGTTCTCCAATTCGATCTCTTTAGCTACGGTAACACCATCTTTGGTAACGTGGGGTGCACCGAATTTTTTGTCAACAACTACATTGCGACCTTTCGGGCCGAGGGTTACTTTCACTGCATTGGCCAACGCATCCACACCCTCTTTGAGCTGTTCGCGAGCCTCTACGTTATATAAAATCTCTTTTGCCATGATTTTTCTAAATTTACGTTAAGAACAGATTAGATAATAGCGAGAATATCGCCCTGTTTCATGATCAGCAGATCTTTACCGTCGATAGTGATTTCGGTACCGGCATATTTGCCATAGAGAACCTGATCGCCCACCTTCACCTCCATTTTCACATCAGAGGTACCGGGACCTACTGCAATTACTTTACCTGCCAGAGGTTTCTCTTTTGCGGTATCAGGAATGTAGAGTCCGCCTGCTGTTTTTTCTTCTGCTGGATTCGGTTCGATCAGAACGCGATCTGCTAAAGGTTTTACTGTCATTGTTCTATTTTTTTTAAGGTTGTTCAAATACGGATCCGCTACTGTGCGGATGCCCGGACTAAGAATCCGAATGCAGACACTACCTTATCACAATATGTGCCAAACCGATTTTGGCATATCCGGACGGGTGAAATGGCCGGTCAGACACGAAAAAATGGCAGGGATTACCGTCAACACTGACACTCCCTGCCACTTTGTCACTTTTATTGTTTTGGAGTAAATCTCTCGGACTAACCCTCAACCGTTATTGCAGACCATGCAGAAACAACAGTGTCCACAACGCTTTTACCCATAAGGAGACCAGTCCATCAATATAACTATCCATCAGGGCTGATACTTTTATGTACTACGCCTTCTTGTGGGCCTAACTATACCGCTCCATTCATATCGTCAATGAATAGCAATTAACGGTCTTTGTTTTTCCTGGTTTTAGACAGCGACAACTGCGGATCGGAGCCTCCTTTTCCGCCCCATCCTTGCTGCTCCTGCTGAGCGAAAAACTCCGCAAAATCATTTTTCCAATCCTCTCCCTTTTTCTTTTTGGGAGTACGCGACTTGCGCTCCGCTTGCTCTCCTCGCGTAACACGATCCGATCCAGCACGACGCGAGAATCGATCTCCATCCGACATTTCATCGTTCCGAGACTGTTTATCAGCACCTCGCGATCGTTGAGCCGGAGCAACCGCCCGACGCTTCTCCCGACCGCCTTTCTTAGCCTGATCTTTCGGGTGAGCACGACGCGATCCCGAAGTACGACTCTGGCCCTCCTGTCCATTCTGTGCAATTTCGGCAATAGGGCGTCCACCCTTATGGATGCTGTTCAGCCGACGAATGGCCTCTTTGGCCTCCTCAAAGGGAACCGTGGCAAATGAAAAGCTATCCAATACCCGGACATCGTCAATCTGACTGTCGGTCAATCCACACTCTCGTTTAAGCAGCCGCAATAACTTACGCACATCGTAACCGTCAAACTTACCGACCGCAATAAACAGACGGGCTGTTCCCCGACGATCGACATGAATCGAACGAATCTCCGGATAGTTGCTCTCTTCCAGCTCATTTTTAAAGGCTAAACGCAACAGAGCTGCCATGGCCACCTCAGGAGATTGATCCTGCAACAATTCGGCAGCCATTTTCGTGTATTCGGTATAGTTCTCATTCTCGATGATCTCTGCCAGTTCATCCTTGATGCGGTTTTTCTTGATTTCGACCACATGCTGCGCAGTGGGAATCGGTACCTTTTTGATATCAACCTTGATCTCACGCTGCATCATCATAAACTGACGATATTCGGAGCTCGAAATAAAGGTAATCGCCGTTCCCGTATTACCGGCACGACCTGTACGGCCAATTCGATGCACATACGATTCAGAATCTTGCGGCAACGAATAATTGATCACGTGAGTCAGGTTATTGATATCGATTCCACGTGCGGCCACATCGGTAGCCACCAGAATGGTCACCTGTTTATCTTTAAACTTTTTCAGGATCTTTTCCCGTTGCGCCTGCGAAACATCGCCGTGCAGTCCTTCGGCCGCATAGCCTCGCTGGGTCAACCGAGTCACCAACTCATCCACAGCCACTTTTGTTCGGCAAAAGACAATTCCGTAAAATTCAGCCTCTACGTCAATAATTCGCGTCAAGGCATCGAATTTATCGCTGTCTCGAACTTCGAAATAGATCTGGTCCGTCAGGTCGGTAGTCATCTCTTTGCTCGGCACTTTCAGCACCTCGACCTCCTTCATGTACTGCTTGGACAACGCCACAATACGGGCCGGCATGGTGGCCGAAAAGAGCAGAATACGACGATAATCATTCGATTCTGCCAGAATCGCCTCCACATCCTCAATAAAGCCCATGTTGAGCATCTCGTCCGCCTCATCGAGAATCAGATATTGCAGTTCTTTGAGATCAAGCGTTCCGCGACGAAGATGGTCGAGAATACGTCCGGGAGTTCCTACCACAATATCAACCCCTTTTTTCAGACGTCTCAACTGCTCGGAGATCGATGCACCGCCATAAATGGCCGTAATGGTCAGCCGACTGTATTTATTGAACGAGATTAACTCCTCGGTCACCTGCAAGGCAAGTTCACGGGTCGGCACCAAAATCAGCCCCTGAACCGGACCTTTCTTAGGTGTCAACCGTTGCAGCAAAGGGAGACCGAATGCGGCTGTTTTGCCTGTTCCGGTTTGTGCCTGGGCAATCAGGTCGTTATGTCGATCTTCATCCAAGAGGACCGGAATGGTCAGCTTTTGGATCGGGGAGGGGGTTTCAAAACCTTTCGCTTTGATTGCTGGAAGCACCTTCTCGTCCAATCCCAAAGCAGCAAATTCATCCAATTGTGTCATATCTCAATTCTGATTATTCATTCTGTAGGCCAGACTCCGCCTGACTATAATTCAACAGCACAATACCCATAACCATCTCGTTAGGTTGTCTGCTTTTCATAATTGATCTGTGCAAGCATCACACCATCACATCTAAACATTATCCACACGCATAGAGTGGTGCATAGTTTCTCGCAGATCTGTTTGCTGAGTATTTATGAAAACCTTGATTGCTTTTTACAACTCAATCCATAGTCCAAGCAAATGCATTGAAACGCACTACCCCTGGCTATGAACAAACGTCATCAAACAAAAAAAAGAGTCTCACAAACAAGCGAGACTCTTTTAGGATCGAGGGTGGAAGATGGGTCTCGAACCCACGACCTACGGAACCACAATCCGTCGCTCTAACCAACTGAGCTACATCCACCATGAAAACTGTGCATAGGAGCCTATGCCCTTTTTGCGCTGCAAAGTTACGGCTTTTTCCGTAACCGTGCAAGTCTTTGGCGAAAATTTTTTTCAAACTAAGGATGCCTCGACAGAGGCCGATAGGCTAAGGGGTTGACTTATCGGGCGTTGCAGGTGGGTTGTGCCATGCTCTCCGAAATCCCAAAGGGTCAAGTCGAAATTCCGAGGCATTTCATTATTTTGCCGTGGAATGGACATGACACCGCTGTTCTCGGCTTGATCCATCTCAAAGCATCTGAGCGCTAAGAGGCTATTTTTTCTTATTGTATTCGCGGCAGAAAGGGCGAAGGCCGCAGTCGAGGCAGAGGGGACGGCGTGCCTTGCAGACGTAGCGGCCGTGCAGGATGAGCCAGTGGTGTGCCGTGGATAGGAGCTCTTCGGGAATGTGCCGTACCAGGGTGCGCTCTGTGGTGAGCGGATTCTTCGAGTTGCGCGTCAGGCCGAGGCGCTCGCTGACGCGGAAGACGTGCGTGTCGACGGCCATCGCGGCTCGGTTCCACACCACGGCCAGCATGACGTTGGCCGTCTTGCGCCCTACGCCGGGCAGCTTCATCAGCGAGTCCAGGTCAGAGGGCACCTCGCCGCCGAAGTCGTCGACGAGCATGCGCGCCGCCTTCAGCAGCGAGCGGGTCTTGTTGTTGGGGAAGGTGACGCTACGGATGTATTCGTAGACCTGTTCCTCGGAGGCCGCGGCCAGCTCGTATGGGGTGGGGTAGGCCTCGAACAGCGGCGGAGTGACTATGTTGACGCGCTTGTCGGTGCACTGCGCCGACAGGATCACGGCCAGCAGCAGGTGGAAAGGCGTGTCATACTGCAGTTCCGTGTGCGGCTCCGGCATATTCTTGAGGAACCACGCTATCACGCCCTCGTATCGCTCCTTGACTGTCACCTGTTAGCGTGCTGCGTCGAAGAGGTGGAGGAAGCGGACGTCGTTCTCGGAGAAGAGGCGCAGGTCGCTGACGCGGTAGCGGAGGTTGGCGATGCGCTCTACTCCCATGCCGAAGGCGTAGCCGGTGTAAACGTCGGGGTCTATGCCGCAGGCACGGAGCACGTTGGGGTCAACCATGCCGCAGCCGAGGATTTCGACCCAGCCGGTGCCCTTGCACAGGGCGCACCCCTTGCCGCCGCAGATGCCGCAGCTGATGTCCATCTCGGCGCTCGGTTCGGTGAAAGGGAAGTAGCTGGGGCGCAGGCGTATCTTGGTGTCGGCACCGAACATCTGGCGGGCGAAGCTCAGCAGCACCTGGCGCAGGTCGGCGAAGGAGACGTTCTTGTCCACGTACAGGCCCTCGACCTGGTGGAAGAAGCAGTGGGCGCGGGCCGACACGGCCTCGTTGCGGTACACTCGACCGGGGCAGATGATGCGGATGGGGGGCTTGTGGGTCTCCATGGTGCGGGTCTGCACCGACGAGGTGTGGGTGCGGAGCAGCACGTCCGGGTTGCGGGCTATGAAGAAAGTGTCCTGCATGTCGCGCGCGGGATGGTCTTCGGCGAAGTTGAGCGACGAGAAGACGTGCCAGTCGTCCTCCACCTCAGGACCCTCGGCGATGGTGAAGCCCATGCGGCCGAAGATGTCGATGATTTCGGCCTGCACCAGCGACAGTGGATGGCGTGTGCCCAGGGGCAGCGGCGTGGCCGTGCGGGTGAGGTCAAGGGCGGCGAGCGCCGGGTCGTCGGCCTGGGCGCAGGCCTCCTTGAGGGCGTTGATGCGCTCGGTGGCCTCCGTCTTGAGGGCGTTGAGCAGCTGGCCCATCTCCTTCTTGTCGGCGGGCGCCACTTCGCGGAAACGGGCGAACAGGGCCTGCACGGGACCCT
>ERZ835051.1530-NODE-1530-length-23453-cov-3.826481_pt1 | contig 23453 bp, 15 predicted proteins | sample MGYA00519575_ERZ835051 | MGnify/ENA primary metagenome ERZ835051 (study PRJEB31850, sample SAMEA3708769) | human gut metagenome | biome: human gut; feature: human-associated habitat; material: faeces | place: China | collected 2014 ... | reverse complement strand
CTTACTGATTAACTCTTTTTTCCTGAATTCTAGCTTTCTTGCCAGTAAGAGCACGCAAGTAGTACAATTTAGCACGACGTACTTTACCGACTTTGTTAACCGTGATGCTTTCGATAAACGGAGATTCGATCGGGAAAATTCTCTCTACACCTACGTTCTCAGACATCTTACGAACTGTGAAACGTTTTTTGTCGCCGTGACCGGAGATACGGATAACAACACCGCGATACTGCTGGATACGCTCTTTGTTACCCTCTTTGATACGGTAAGCTACCGTGATCGTATCACCACTCTTGAATGAAGGAAGTTCCTTCTTCGTAGCGAACGCTTCTTCTGCAATCTTAATTAAATCCATTGTTTATAGCTTTTTAATTGTAATTTATAATGAAACGCAATTTAACGGGCTACATTTCCCGACAGAGATTACGTAAAGCGGGTGCAAAGTAACGAAATAAATATTTGATTCGCAATAGATAGATGCTTTTTTGCTCGCTATTTGATTAAATCTTTTATGTCTACCAAGGATTCAAACCATTGACATCCACCAGCGATTCCCGTTCCTCCTTCCACATTGCTGTAGATTCGGACAGGCTCGGCCAGACCTACATTCGTAAGTCCGCCCATGATACCTTCATTCTCGATGTTTTGTAAAGATAGCAGATATTGGTAATAGGGTTCGGACAGGGAATATAAACGAATATGGCGTTTGGTATAATATTTAGTATCGGACCTGAGTTGTTCTTTTACTTGCAACGTGTATTCCTTCCCGTCGAACAGCTCGTCGGAAAATACCCGTCCCCGCCAATTTACCATCGAGGAGCCGAAAACCTCATCCAAGATACCTTGTTGCTGCGTGAATACGGGATCTACGGAGAAGTCCAACAGGACACCAAGATGGTCGTCATCTCCCCATATCTGTAGAGAATAGTAATTTGATTTACCCGGGGTATCTTGGAAAGTGATTTGATAGATAAGCACATCGTTTTCTTCTATGTAGGAGATATTCCCATCTCCATCGACAAGGGTACCGCCGTTGCCGGTAGCTTCTTTACGGGGAATTATGCGCAGGCCTTTGATTTCGGTCTTGGAAGGAATCTTATCTTCCGCCGAGGCTGTTCCATATTCCGGGGTGGAAGCTACAATCTTTACGGTTTGTCCGGGCTGTGGAACCGTATTCGATATATAAAGCGTATCTGTTACCCATCCACCTCGATCCTCTCCGAGCCAACGAGAAGATTTCCAATAGGAATATTCTTTCCAAGGCATCTCCTCCTTGAAGATCCCGTCTATGTATAATTCCACCTTGGCGTTTCGAATCGTCACGTCCGGCTTGCTCTCTGAGTGAAACCATGTGCGGGATATGCTGGCCATTACGACTGTATCCGGCGAGAAGGCCGAGTTGATCACCATTTTCGGTGTAGTACGATATTCCTCTAGGTCAAACTTCCTGTAGCAGGAGGTTAGGAGCAGGCTGGATAATAAGATTGATAAATAGAATATAGGTTTCATGTTCTTTAGAATTTATAAGTATATGATATAGACGGAATGATCGGTAAGAGCGATAACGTCTCGAAATAATGGCTGTAGTTTATCCAAGACCGCTTATGGATAGTTATCGGGTTCATCTGGCAATAAGCGTTATATACGCTGATATTCCAGATACCGAGATGGCCGTTCTTTTTAGGTCGATAAATATTAATCCCCAGATCTAAGCGGTGGTAAGCGGGGAGACGTACGTTATTACGCTCCGTGAAATAGTCCAAGCCTCCTTCCGGTAAGAGCGGAGGGACAGGAGTGAGGCCCAAATCCTCGTAATTCTCGAATGCCACCGTAACCCGGTTTCCGGTCATGAAAGTCCAGCTTCCGGTCAGTTCCAATTTCTCGTTGATCTTCCAGTTTGCGACGATATTCAGCTTATGGCGGTTATCGTATTTCGCGGGGAAACGTTTGCCATTATTAATCTCGTCGAACTGCCGGTCGCTCCACATTAGTCCGTATCCGATCCATCCTGTTATACGCCCCGTCTCTTTCCGGGCGATAAACTCCGCTCCGTAGGCCCACCCCTTACCGGCGGCCAGTTTCTCCTCCCAACCGACGAACGAGGGTAAGAAGTTGTAACCATCTTTATAATCCAGTAGGTGATTCATCCATTTATGATAACCTTCCACCGAGAAGGAATAGTCTTTGTGTAAATTGTAATAAGCGCCGACGGATACTTGATCACTCTCCAATGGCTTCAGCTTCTTGCTGACCGGCATCCACATATCGGTAGGGAGACTCATATAACTTTCGCTGATCTGATGTACGTATTGATTCATCTGGGCGTATGAGGTCTTAAGGCTTAGATTCCTCGTGAGCAGGAAGCGTACGGATAAACGAGGGTCTAAGGAGACATATGTCTTCTTTTGTATATTATACATGTTCAGGCGTAATCCGGCGTTAGCCCGGACAATGGGAGATATCGCCCAGTCATCTTCGGCGAAAACAGCCAACTCATTCGCTGAAAGGCGCTCGTCTCCGGTAGTTCGTTTGGTCGGAGACAAATTCTCGGAGGTCTTTTCCTCGATATATTCCGGGCTGAAACGATGGTAAAGATAGTCGGTGCCATAACGGATATGATGTGCCGGGGTAGGAATATAGTCGAAGTTCGCATGGACTCCGAAATCATTGATACCGTTTCGGGTTGAGGTCTCGATAAAACGTGAAGAATAATCTTTGTCACCCTCGGTTCCGTAGTATTGTGAAGTCTCTTGTTTTAGTTTGGATTGATAATGGGAATAAGCCAAGGTGACGGTACCGAACATCTTGTTGTTAAACACATACGACCAGCCGGAAGACAATGCGATGTTACCCCAGCGCATCTTTCCAAAGTCCTTGTTCTCGAAAGGGGTTATATCATCACCTACGGAGAACTCGGAACTTCCTCCTTTTAGGAAATCCTGTCCGAAATAGAAATTAACGTAAGCTTGGCTCCGGTCATTGATATGGTGGTTTACTTTTAGGTTCAGATCGGTAAAAGCATAGCGTGCGCTGAATTTCTCCCCATTCTTTTTCTGAATTTTATTGTAGATCGCCAAACCCGGTGCGGACAAGCCATCCAGCCAAGAGCGACGGAAGGAGGCGTTGAACGAAGTCCGGTCTTTAATGATCGGCCCTTCGAAATTTAAGTTACCGGAGGTCAATCCTAGCATAGCGCTACCATGGTACTCTTTCATATTGCCATCTTTAGTATGCACATCCACTACGCTGGAAAGCCTTCCCCCATAGCGGGCGGGGAAAGCGGATTTATAAAAATCCACATCTTTCAAAGCCTCGGCGTTGAAAGCGGAGAAAAGTCCTCCGAGATGATTGACCTGATACAGTTGGATTCCGTCTATCATATACAGGTTCTCGTCTCCATTCCCCCCACGGACATACATCCCGGCTAATCCTTCCGTTCCGGCTGATACGCCGGGTTGGGTTTGCAGGGCTTTGATCACATCGGCCTCACCGAATAAGGTCGGGATGGTCTTGATCATCTTCCGGGTTATTTTAATCGTTCCCATCTGAGGGGCTTGTATCGGGTTTTGTGTGTCATTACTACCGGTAACGACAACTTCGGCCAATGCTTCACCGCTTTCCAGCAGAATTTCCATCACGGTATCCCGTTCGAGCGGTTGGAATGTATGTGAGAAACGTCCGTATCCGATGTAGGAAGTCTCCAAACGAACTGCCCCGACCGGTAAGGTTAGACTGAAGAAACCGTGGTTATTGGTAGCTGTGCCCCTTTGTGTGCGAGAGTCATAAACGGAGGCCCCGATTAGATATTCTGTAGTCGCTTTATCCCGTACGAATCCGCTGATGGTTACTGAGCGGGGGCGTTTCTTCAAGATGATGTGGGTACCGTTTATCTGATAAGACAGAGGGAGCTTTTGGAATAGCCGGGTAAGGCATTCCGATATGGATTGGTTATCAGATTTGAATGTAATCCGGGAAATACCTTTGAGAATAGAAGGATCGTAGGAGAATGTCATGCCTGTTTGATGCTCTATTTTTTTCATGATTTCTTGGATCGGTTCTTGTTTAGCCTCGATACTGAGAGTCGGCGCCTGTCCCCAAGCGCTTGATTGAAAGCCGAAGATAATCAAGATTATGAGTAGTATTAGCTTCATGAAGTACTTCCTTTTTTATTACGAGACAGGAAAGATAGTAAAAACCCCTATCACAATTCACGTTACTATTGCGATATTTTCTTATTTTTGGAGAGTAATAATGATAATGTTGTGATGAGACAGATTGGTATCTTGCTTTTGTGTTGTATTTCCCTTTTATCGAGTGGGGCGCAAACAGTCCCGAACCTTTATCGTGCGGTGGATCAGGAAAAGATGAATCATTGGGTTGATTCCGTGTTTGACGCTATGAGTTATGATGAACGGATCGGGCAGTTATTTATGGTTATAGCGAATCCTAAATCCGATAACCGGAATATGCAACGGCTTATGCGTTACGTGAACGATATCAAGATCGGGGGCATCTTATTCCATAAAGGGGATCCGGTGACGCAGGCGGAGGTGACCAATCGTTTGCAAAAGGCTTCCCGGATTCCGATGTTGGTCTCTTTGGATGGGGAGTGGGGACTTTCCATGCGATTAAGTGGAACCACCCGTTTCCCGAAAAACATGATGCTAGGCGCTATCGAGGACAATGCCTTGATCGAGGAATATGGAAAAGAGGTGGGACGGCAGTGCCGGGAAATGGGAATTCATATAAATTTCGCTCCGGATATGGACGTGAATAGCAATGTGGATAATCCCGTGATCGGCCTGCGTTCGTTTGGCGAGAATCCGGAGGCTGTGGCGGAGAAAGGTATTGCTTACGCAAGAGGATTGGAAAGTACGGGCATCTTGTCTGTCTCCAAACATTTCCCCGGACATGGAGATACTTCTGAGGACTCGCACGAGACATTACCCGTCGTGCGCCATAACCGGGCCCGCTTGGATAGCGTGGAACTTCTTCCTTTTAAACGTTATATATATGATGGGTTCGCCGGGATAATGACGGGACATCTTTATGTTCCGGCATTGGACAAAAGTCATAAGCCGGCTTCTTTCTCTAAGGCGGTAGTGACGGATCTATTACAGAAAGAACTCGGTTTTCAAGGTCTGTGCTTTACGGATGCTTTAGCGATGAAAGGGGCTTCCACAAAGAAAACGGATAATCCTTCGGTGAAGGCTTTGCTTGCGGGGAATGATATCTTGCTCGCTCCGGCCGCTCCAATCAATGATTTTACGGCCGTGAAAGAGGCTATCGAGGAAGGGGTATTGGATCTGGAAGCGATCGAGGCCAAGTGCTTGAAAATATTAAGGTACAAATATATCGCTGGATTGAATGCCTATAAGCCGGTCGAAACAAAAGGCTTATCGAAACGTTTGAACTCTCCGCATGCGGCATGGATGGCGGCGAAGTTGAATTCGGAGGCTATTACCGTTTTGAAGAATGAGGATACGATCTTACCTCTTAAACAGTTGAATAAGAAAAAGATCGCGGCGCTCTCGATTGGAGACGGGGTTGGTAATGAGTTCCAGAAAATGCTGGGCGAATATGATTCGATCGCTTGCTTTAGTATCGGACGGCGTTCTACGGCTACCCAAGTCCAACAGGTTTATAATAAATTGCAAAAATACGACGTGATCATTTGTGGCATACATACGATTCGCATTCCCGAGAGTTTAGCGTTGAGGCAGTTGGCCGCGAAGAAAGAGTTGGTCTATGCTTTCTTTACCTTACCATATGCTTGTAAGGAATATAAGAAGTCGATCGAGAAGGCGAAGGCGGTCGTGTTGGCTTACGAGGGTACTCCCTTAGCGCAGGAATATGCGGCCCAAGTGATATTCGGTGGTATTGCGGCGAAAGGGAAACTTCCGGTTTCGATTCCGGGATTGTATTATGCGGGTACTGGTATTTTTACGGAAAAGACTCGTTTGGGGTATCACCAGCCGGAAGAGGTGGGAGCGAATCCGGACCGTCTGGATGTAATTGAGTCGATCGTTAAAGAGGGATTGGATGAGAAGGCTTATCCTGGATGCCAAGTGCTGGTGGCGAAGGACGGCGTGATTATCTATAATAAATCGTTCGGTTATTTTGATTACGAAAGTAGGCAGCCGGTCACGGAGTCATCGGTCTATGACTTGGCCTCGGCGTCGAAGGCGGCGGGAACTTTATTGGCGGTCATGAAAGCGTATGATGAGAAGAAATTCACCTTGAACAATAAGATCTCCGATTTTATACCGGAGTTGAAGGAGTCTAATAAAAAGGATTTATCGATAAAAGAGTTACTGTACCATCAATCGGGAGTGACTCCAACTATTAATTTCTATCTGGATGCCATTGATAAGGATAGTTATAAAGGCAGTTTATATAGTTCGGCGAAGAACGCTACGCATCCGGTTCGTTTTGACGCTAAAACGTATGTCCGGAATGATTTTAAATATCTTCCGGATATAGTATCAGATACACGGAAACCCGGATTTACGACTGAGGTAGCCCGTAATTTCTATGTGAGTGATTCCTTTAAAGATACGATCCTTCAAGATATCAAGAAATCCCGTTTGGGTACGAGAGGTAGGTACGTATATAGTTGCGTGAATTTCATTATGCTGAAAATGATGGTGGAAAATCTGATGAGATCTCCGATGGACCAGCTTCTCCGGGATGATTTCTACAGCGGGTTAGGGGCTTGGCATACCACTTATAATCCGTTGAAGCGAATGGATACCTTGCAAATTGTACCTACGGAGCAAGATGGATTTGTCCGCCGTCAATTGCTTCGCGGATATGTGCATGATGAGGCGGCCGCTTTTCAAGGGGGTGTTTCTGGAAACGCCGGATTATTTTCGAATGCGAATGATTTGGCGAAGGTGCTCCAATTGATGCTAAACCAAGGGACTTATGGCGGCGAGCGCTATCTTTCTTTGGAAACCAGCCGTTTGTTTACACAAAGCAAGAGCCCGACTTGCCGTAGAGGGCTAGGATTTGATAAGCCGATGATTGGTAATCCGAAAGCCTCGCCTTGTGGGGCTTTGGCTCCCGCCTCGGTCTATGGACATACAGGATTTACGGGTACTTGTTTTTGGGTAGATCCGGATAACCAGCTTATTTATATATTTTTGAGTAACCGGGTGAATCCTAGCCGGGCAAATAATAAACTGGGATCGCTTGATATACGTACTCGCATACAGGATGCGATCTATAAGGCGATTGATAGGAAAAGCCAAAAAGATTCGTAATTTTGTGACAGTTTTAACAGATAAGGTATTAATTAAAAAGCAGGTATATGTTATACGGACACGGTGATGATTTTTATAACGCAAAGAACGAGGTAAAGATAAACTTTAGCTCGAATGTGTGGCACGGAGCTAATTTAGATAAACTGAAGGAACATTTGATCGAGCATTTTGATAAGCTGACTCGTTATCCGGAGCCGGATGCCGCTACCTTGAAAAGATTGTTGGCCCGCCGGTATGAGATCAAGGAGGAGAATATCGTAGTGACGAATGGTTCGATCACCGCTTTTTATTTGTTAGCGCAAGCTTGGCGAGGCGCGAAATCCATGATCGCTATTCCTTCTTTCTCTGAATATGAGGACGCTTGCCGTTTGCATGAGCATGAGATCTCTTTCTTCCCGACATCGGACGATTTATCAGAGTTATCCTTGGAGGGACAGGATTTCTGTTGGATTTGTAATCCGAATAATCCGGATGGAAAGCTGATCCATCGTACGGAGCTTCTCCGTTTGATCTCAGCGAATCCGCAGACTACCTTCATTATTGATCAGGCATACGTGGCTTTTACGACGGAAGACATGCTAAAGCCGAGTGACGTGAAAACGCATAAGAACTTAATCCTTGTCCAGTCTATCTCGAAGGCTTATAATATCCCCGGCTTGCGTATCGGTTATCTGGTTGCTTCTCCGGAGATCGCGGAGAAAGTGAACAAGTATATCATACCTTGGTCGGTAAATGCTATCGCTATCGAGGCAAGTAAATATATCTTGATCCATCCGGCGCAATTTACGTTGCCGATCCGTAAATGGCAGCGTGAGACCGCGGATTTTATTTATCAATTAAGTAAATTGGATGGCTTGGAGGTAATCCCGACCTCTACGACTTTCTTCCTTGTCCGTTTGAAGAAGGGTACAGCCGCTGATTTAAAGCAATTCCTTTTAGATAATTACGGAATCTTGATCCGTGACGCTTCGAATTTCCGGGGCTTGGATGAGACTTATCTACGGCTCTCCACCCAGAAGGCTGATGAAAACCAGATCTTGCTTGAAGGGGTGAAGGTTTGGTTGGAGCAACAATGAATTGAACACGAGAAACTTCCGGAGGTATGTGGGTATTTCCGGAAGTTTTTGTTAAAATAGCCAACCAATGAACAGGGGTAAGTAGTCTTTCAACTCTGTCTTTAATATTTCAATTGCCTTATTTTTATATCTTTCTACTGTCCGTATGGATATTTGCATATCCTCTGCGATCTCGCCGTAACTCTTATTCTCAAAGCGATTCTTCTCAAATACATATCGATAGTTTTCGGGTAATTTAGCAAGTGCCTCTCGAAGTAGGGTTTGTAATTCTTCCCAAGTATAAAGTTCCTCGCCACTATCCGCATAGATAGGGATTTGCTCTTGAGGAAGTTTGTCTACATATTCTTCATGATTGCGTTGCAGATAGTTGAGACAGTGGTTTTTGGTAGCTGTGATGAGATAATTGCGTGCGGAAGTTCTTATTACGATGCGTTTACGATTTTCCCAAATGGAGGAAAAAACTTCCTGTACGATATCTTCTCTCGTTTCCCGATCAGGGATAAAACGTTTGGTATATATGCAAAGAGCAGGATAATATAGCTCAAATAAACGTTGGAAGGAGAGCTTATTGTCCTCGGTCGTGATTTGCCGTAAAAGGAAATCGGTATCAGTCTTTGTTGGATTTCTTTCCATAATGGGACAAATGTATATATTTTTAGAATATATTCCCCTTTGTTTCACAAGCTAAAATCCTTGCTTTTTGTGCAATTGGTGAGGAGGGCCCACACATATATACGTGTTGGGCAATACCTGCTTAGGTGATTTCCTTGCTTTATTGTGGGGTACAAGAGGAAGAAAAATATAAAAAAAGTCGTTTTGCTGTCGTGTTTTTGTTTTGACTGTGTCTATATAGAAAAAGACAATCATATATGCGAGAAAGCGGAGACGAAAAAAGTACATTACGGCAGATTGAGAAGATTAAAGCTCTGTCTGAGGATATGCTAGAATACCAAGCGATAGATGTGCATAAGGCTTGGCAAAGCATGGAACGTCGTGCTAAGCGGAAAGCCTCTATGAGGATGTTTTCGTTGTTTTTTACCCGTGCCGCAGCTATTCTTGTAGTACCGTTGCTCATATCCTCGTTATTTTTTTCTTATTTATATTATACCACAGGTAGGAATGTTAAGACGGGGGCATCTGTGGTTTTTGCGGAGATTAGTTCCATGCCTGGTACAATTACCCGTTTGGTGTTACCTGATCAATCTGTTGTTTGGTTGAATGCCGGCAGCCGCTTGGTTTATCCATCGGTCTTTGATGAGAAAGAACGTAAAGTTCAGCTCTTTGGTGAGGGCTATTTTGAAGTTGAAGCCGATCCGGAACATCCTTTTAGTGTGTCTACCTCTGAGGGATTGCGGGTAATAGCGTATGGAACGAAGTTCAATGTGAATGCCTATGACGATGAACCTTTTATCGAGGCTGTGCTGGAAAAAGGAAAGATCGATGTTATCCGGAACGATGAACGGATCCGCTTGGAACCGAACAAACAGGTCGTGCTTAATAAGGAAAGCGGTGTGTTCCGTGTTTCTGCTGTCAATTTGGATGAGAAGATGGATTGGAGAAAGGGGCGGATGGTATTTCGAAATACTCCTTTAGAGAAGGTACTAAAGCGACTGGAAAAACGATATAATGTGGAGATCGTACTGCATAAGAACTCGAATGCGGAGTATAAATACCGTGCGACTTTCACAAATGAGACCTTGGAGCAAATATTGGATTATCTAAAACAGACTGCCCCTATTGAATGGTCTGCCCGACAACTTTCCTCTCATTCGGATTCCACGTTTGTCCGGCAGAGGATAGATGTTTATCAACGATAAAAAATCATTTCAAAATAAATTTTGTGTAATCACTAAATCTACATGCTTATGAGTGCATTTCATTTACGTAAGAGGAATCTTACTCGGTATTTACCTCAATCGAATCGTATCTTAAATCTTGGTACGGCATTTACATTCTTGACTGCCTTCCAGTTATATGCAGGTACCTCTTATTCACAGACAACAACACTTTCCTTGTCGTTGAAAAACGCTACGTTGGAGCAAGCGATCGATCGGATAGAGGAGGAAACGGGTTATTCATTCTTGTATGCGGATCATGTTTTGGATGTGAGTCGTATTGTCAATTTAGAGGCCAATAATAAGGATATTAATTTGGTTTTATCCCGGGTTTTCGATAATATGAATGTCGATTATAAGATTGTAGATAAGCAGATTATCTTATCTCGTAAATTAGAGTCTATTCCTTTGGCACAGCAACAAGGACGCATGGTACAAGGAGTCGTGTTGGATTCGAACCAAGAACCAGTAATCGGCGCTAATGTATTGGTGAAGGGAACGACTGTCGGTACGATTACAGATATTGAGGGGCGTTTCACGTTGGAAGTTCCGAATAATGCTGTATTGGTTGTTTCTTATATTGGTTATTTATCTACAGAGCTGGTACCCGGTTCAAAGACGGATTTGACCATTTCGTTGAAAGAGGACTCACAAAACTTGGACGAGATTGTGGTCGTAGGTTATGGTGTATCGCGTAAAAAAGATCTTACGGGTTCGGTAACCCAAGTCCGTCCGGATGCATTGGCAAATGAGGCCCCTAAGACTGTACAGGATGTACTGCGTGGAACTGCTGGTTTGAACGTAGGCTTTGATAAATCGGCTAAGGGAGGAGGTTCCATGAGCATACGCGGTCAACGTTCCGTATATTCTGACGGAGGACATAATGATCCGCTTATTATTTTGGATGGAATGATGTTTTATGGAGAATTTTCCGAAATCAATCCCAATGATATAGCAGATAGATGTGTTGAAAGATGCGTCATCGGCTGCCGTGTATGGTGCAAAGGCGGCCAATGGGGTTGTTATCGTGACGACCAAAAAAGGAAAATCAGAGAAACCGGTGATCAGTTTCAGCGCTAATGTAGGGTGGGCTACCAGAGCAGATGGCCGGAAGGTGTATGATGCGGATGGATATTTGAACTATCGCAGAGATTTTTATACGACAGATACGTATGGGGTAAATCCTTCCACCGGAAAATATGAGGCCTATCAGGCTGGAAATCGGCCGGTGGGATATTTTGACCGCCCAACGGAGGTTAACTTAGGTAAGTACGGGCTCTCTATGGATGCGTGGAGAAATCAGACCACTCAGGATGCCGGGATGAGTAGTGATGAAATTTGGGCAAGACGTATTGGGTTGAATGCCAGTGAGGTGACACTTGCGAACTTCCTTGCCGGAAAAACTTTTGACTGGTATGACCACTCCTTCCAAACGGGATTGAACCAGGACTATAATGTCAGCATCAGCGGAATGACTGAAAGAGTGAACTATTACTTTTCATTGGGATACCTTTCCAATGAAGGTATAGTGCGCGGAAACGAGTATAGTGCTGTACGGGCCAATATGAAGTTGGATGCCAAAGTGACGGACTGGTTCAGTGTGGTAGCTAACGTCAATTTCCAGAATCGTTCGGACGGTGACATTGCTGTCGACTGGTACAGACAGATAACGAGCAATAGCCCTTTTGCCACTCCCTATAACGAAGTAGGGGAGCTTGTGGCACATCCTCAGGGAGAGAATGCTTATTGGAAAGGGTATAATTTTGATTTTGACCGTCAGTATCTTGATTTGGAAAAAGGATTTACTGTACTGAATACCATTTTGACGGCCAAGCTGACGTTGCCTTTCGGCATCACTTATTCATTTAATGCGGCACCGCGTTTGCAATATTTTTATGACCGTTACTACAGGTCATCGGAACACCCTGACTGGCAGGCCGAAACAGACGACCGCGTGAACCGTGAACAAAGTAAGCGCTTTGACTGGTCACTAAATAACACTATCACGTGGGATTATACTTTCGCAAAGAAACATCACACAATTCTGACTTTGGTGCAGGAAGCCGAAGAGCGTCAGTCGTGGGCGGATCGTATTCAAGCTCGTAATATTCTGCCCTCTGAGGCATTGGGCTTTCACGGTACAGCCAATGGAGACAAGAGTTTGAGCGATTTCCGTTCTACCGATAACCGTGAGACTGCTTGCGGCTATTTGGCTCGCCTGTTCTATTCGTATAATGATAAGTATATGGGTACATTCTCTTTCCGACGTGATGGATATTCTGCTTTCGGTACGACCAACCCGTATGCTAATTTCCTTTCCGGAGCATTGGCGTGGACGTTTACCAATGAGGATTTCTGGAAGTGGGGTGATGTATTGGATTCCGGTAAGTTGCGTGTTTCTTTTGGACAGAACGGTAACCGGAGTTTGGAAAACTCTTATATTGCATTAGCCAACCTGGCACTTGGAAAATATTCACAAGGTTACATTAATTCTACTACAGGTGCACTTCTGGACATGAAGTATCTTTTTGTAGATCGCTTGCCCAATACCGGTTTACAATGGGAAAAGACCACCTCATGGAATGTCGGCTTAGATCTCAGTTTCTTGAAAGGACGCATTAATGCCAGTCTGGAATATTACATAATGCCCACTACGGACATGATTATGAACCAGTCGTTACCCGATTTCACAGGATTCGCTTCCATTACCACTAATTTGGGACGAGTGGAAAATAAGGGCTTTGAAATTTCACTCAATACGCGCAACATTGAGACAAAAAACTTTGAATGGAATACTTCTTTCTCTTTTTCTCGCAACAAGAATGAAATCAAGAAACTGTATGGCGAATATGAAACCATCGTGGATGCAGCCGGTAATACTATTACTAAGGAAAGGGATGATGTAGATAATAAATGGTTCATCGGACATCCTATAAGCGCTATCTGGGATTATGAGGTGACCGGTATCTGGCAAGCGGATGAGGTGGAAGAAGCCGCCAAATATGGACAAAAACCCGGTGATCCGAAAGTTGCCAATCATTATACGGCGGATGACCGGAAGAATGCAGACGGAACTACCACCCCTGTTTACAATAACAATGATAAGCAATTTTTAGGAGAGACTACACCCCCTATTCATTGGTCCATGCGAAACAGTTTTACACTCTATAAGAACTGGAACTTTTCTTTCAATCTTTACTCTTATATGGGGCACAAGAGCTTAGACGGAAACTATCTGAACAATGACAATAACTATTCGCAGATAACTAATTGTCAGAATATTTATGTCAAAAAATATTGGACGGTGAATAATCCCTCGAACACATATGCCCGTCTTTCAGCCCAAGGACCTACGGGACTTGCGGCGCCGAGTAGGGTGATAGACCGTTCCTTTATCCGTCTGGAGAACATCTCGGTGGCTTATAATGTCCCGGAGGAGTGTTTGTCCAAGTTTAAGATTCAGAATGCTAAAATATTCGCTACCGTACGCAATGTGGCTACTTGGAGCAAGGAATGGGAATATGGAGATCCTGAGACCGGCGACATCGCACCACGAACTTACTCTTTAGGTATAAATTTAACATTTTAAAAAGAAAGAAATATGAAAAACTATATAAATAAATTCAAACTGTTAATGGGAATTGCGTGTACATCTGCACTTCTTACGGGATGTTCCGATGACTTCCTGAAGCCAGACCCACTTTCTCTTTACGAACCGACTGTTACATTCAACACAGTGGATGGTCTGAACTCTGCTTTAGCTTCGGCAGACAAAGCGTTGCGTGCTTATTGGACAAATACGGAGGCTTGTGACTTGATGTTGCCGTTGATGAGTGAATATCTTTTCTCTGATTTGACAGTGGCCGGCAAGACGGATGACCAACTTGCTTTCTGTGACATAAATGAACGCTTTACTCCTACTGATGGCTGGTATAATTTTGACCAGAATCGTTTAGTTATTTTTTGGGGAGAGACTTATAACGGTATTAAATATGCCAATACTGTTATTAGTTATATTGACAAGGTGGAGGGATTGGACGAAGCCACAAGGAATGAATTCCTTGGACGTGCTTATTTTCATCGCGCTTATCGGTATATGAATCTTTGTTTCCAGTTTGGTGATGTCCCCTTCGTCTCTAAAATTATAGAGTCTCCTAAACAAGATTACAAGAGTACTAAACGCGAAGCCATTATCAAGCGTATGGTGCAAGATATGGAGTTTGCCGTACAGAACGTTCCCGACCAAAAAGACATGACTTACATCGGTATGATTAACAAAGGAGCTTGCCGTCAGTTGCTCATCAAATGCTACCTTGCAAACGGCGAATTCCAAAAAGCTAAAGAACAAGCTGACATTCTCATCGGACAATCCGGATATTCATTGATGCAAGATGAATTCGGTACTTTTTCCAATCCTAATCCTAAAACGTGGAATATTACCAATAATGTTATTTGGGACTTGCATCAAGGTGGAAACAAGACTATTGCCGCTAACAAAGAGGCTATCTTAGTTCTGCCCAATCGTTACGGTAGTGATTCAGGAATTCGTACTCGCACCATGCGTAATTTGGTTCCCAGATGGAATGCTGATGAAATTAAAACTCCCGATAACGTGAGAGCTGTAGATAACTTTGCTTTGAACAATCCGGATTATAAAGATAATTTAGACTTCAATCGTACGTTTGGACGCGGGCAAGCAGTAGTGCGCCCCACTTACTTCGCCGAAAATTCTCTGTGGTATGTTAATGGAGTGAATGATGAGGGTGACTTGCGTCATAGTCATACCGTAGGCAACTGGGTACGAATGGAAGATTTAAAATACAATCGTCCGAATACTAAATACCACGGAGAAAACATTCGTTATAGTTGGACTGATGAGAATGGTCACATTCAAGTGCTCTGCTCCGACACAATCCGTTGCTGGTTCGATTGGCCTCATTATAAGGTTTGGTCCGAATCTCCTGAAGATGAAGCACCTTCTGCCAATCAATACAATGGTGGCGGTTACGCGGACTTTTATTGCTACCGACTTGCGGAAACTTATCTGCTCCGTGCCGAAGCCAAATATTATCTGGGAGATGCTACTGCCGTAGATGACGTTAATACTGTGCGGAAACGTGCTAAGTGTAAACAACTCTATACTACGGTTGATATAGACGACATCGTAGACGAACGTGCCCGCGAACTTTATATGGAAGAGTGGCGCTTTACTGAACTCAGTCGTATCTCTTATTGTCTTGCTCTCAGCGGTAAGCCCGACAATGAAGGCAAAATTTACGATAAGGAACGTCTGCATGAAGACAGTTTTTGGTTTCACCGGATCACTAACTATAATAATTATTACAATAAGGATACCGGAGCAAACATTAGAGGGAGAAAGTATACCATGGGAAGACACAACATCAACTGGCCTATTCCTCAAAAGGCTATTGATGCCAATCGTTTGGGTAAGCTTAGCCAAAATCCGGGTTACGACGGCTATGATCCTAACGTAGAGAAATGGGAAACTTGGGAAGAAGCCGTGGCTGACGAGAATTAGTCTGCTTTTTCCGAATATGCAGTTGATAAGGTTTCAGTTAATAATTGAGATCTTATCAACTGATAAGTTGAACACTTGCAAAACTTGATTTTTTGATTATTTAAATATCAATTATGAACATGCACATCGCTTTAAGCATTTTGACAAGAAAGGTTTTTCTGATTCTGGTAAGCCTGGCTTCTTTCACTTTCTCTGCCTCGGCGCAAAGGATGATGAAAACTATTAATGATGGTTGGGACTTCCGTAAGGATGGAGAAGCACGGTGGCAGCCCATTAATCTGCCCCATACATTTAATCTCGATGCCTATTCTCAAAGAAATTATTATCAAGGTAAGGGTGAATATCGCAAAAAGTTGTCACTCCCAGAGATAGTCCCCACTAAACGTTATTATCTGAAAATAGATGCCGCCAGCAAAGCAGCCGACGTAAAAGTCAACGGACAGGTGGCTGGTAGCCATGCCGGAGGGTATTCGGCTTTCATTCTGGATGTTACCGGGCTTATAAGGGAGAATAATGAGATCGAAATTACTGTTGACAATGCTCGACGGGACATCACACCACTTTGGGCGGACTTCACTTTCTGGGGAGGAATCTACCGGGATGTATGGCTTATAACCACTCCGGAACAGCATTTCAACATGGCGAATTACGGGTCGACCGGTGTATTTGTCAGTACCCCCGTTGCCAACGAACGGGAAGGGGTAGTGCAGGTAAAAGCGGAGGTGACTAATGACGCCGACTCAAAGATACGTCTGAAGATGCAAAACCACATTTATGACGCCCAAGGAAAACTGCTTCAGACGAATACACAGCCTTTTTCACTAAAAGCGGGAGAAACAGCGACTGTGGAATATAAATCTGATGTAATAGAAAATCCTCAATTATGGACACCGGAAATGCCGACACTGTATCGCGTTGTTACCGCCATTGTGAATGCCAAAACCGGTGAAGTCTTGGATGAGATTTCTAATAAGGTAGGTTTCAGATGGTTTTCGTTTGATGCAGACAAGGGATTCAGTCTGAACGGGAAACCTTATAAGCTGCGTGGGGTCAATCGTCATCAAGACCAGGCACCTGTAGGAGTGGCTATAGACGACGAAGTGAACCGCCGTGACATAAGGCAGATAAAAGAAATCGGATGCAATTTTATCCGCATATCCCATTATCCGCAGGATGACGCTTTACTGGATGCATGTGATGAACTGGGGTTGCTGGCTTGGGAGGAGATTCCCATTATCGACATTGTACCCGATACACCGGGATATGATGATCATTGTGAGGTGAACCTGGTGGAGATGATTCGGCAACATTACAACCATCCCTGTATTATAGCGTGGGGATATATGAATGAAATATTACTGATTGCTCCTACACCGGATAAACCGGAGTGGCCTGCAGTAAGAGATCGTACCGTCAAGCTGGCGCAGCGGTTGGAAAAGCGTTTGAAAGAAGAGGATCCTTCGCGTGTGAGCGTCATGGCATTCCACGGTTCCGACCTTTACAACACGATTGGACTTGCACTGGGAGACGTGGCTGGATGGAATCTCTATCAAGGATGGTATTTCGGTGAGTTGCCTCATTTTGAACAGTGGCTGGAAGATCAGCACACGCGTTATCCGCATCGTCCCATCATCGTGAGCGAATGGGGGGCGGGCTCAGATAAACGTATTCATTCGGTTGAGAGCCGACCATTCGATTTCAGTATGGAATATCAGCAGGAATATATCGAGCACTATCTGCCCTATATTGAAAATAATGATTACATTGCCGGATGTGCTTATTGGGGGTACGTTGATTTCAACGTGGCTGCCCGCCAGGAATCTATGCCTCGTGTCAACAATAAGGGGCTTTTCTATAATGACCGGACTCCGAAAGATATAGCTTATTATTTTAAGGCCATGTGGCGTAAAGACGTGCCGGTGTTGCATATAGCAAGCCGCGATTGGGCTTTGCGGACAGGAAAAGCCGAAGAAGAACATCCCATCAAGATTTATACTAATCTGGATGAGGTAGAGCTTATTCTGAACGGTGAATCTTGCGGCAAGCAGTGCACGTCCAATTATAATACTATATTTCGTGTAAAGTTGCCGGAAGGAAACTCCTCGTTGGTGGCCAGAGGTTATAGGAACGGCGTTCTTGTGGAAGATGTGATGATGATGACGTTTGCTCTTTTCCCTGATTTGCATCAAGGAGACGAATTTGCAGTAAACGTTGGCAGTAATTGTTATTTCATTTCAGATGTCAGTCACTTGACATGGTTACCGGACCGTCCTTATACTGCCGGGGAATGGGGGTACGTGAACGGTAAAGGGCGCAGCACTACTTCTGAAATTTATAATACTGTAGATGGACCAGTCTATCAGACATGGATGGAGGATATCACGGAGTATAAGATCGACGCTCCTGCCGGAACCTATGAGGTGGAGCTGTTGATGGCAGATGTTAGCCGACCGGCCCGGCAGCAGGCCAATCTGCTTGGCAAGGGAGATGAACGGGCAAGTGCCGCGTCCAAGCGGTTCGACATCACCATTTGCGGTGAGGTTGTGGAGCAGAATTTCTCTCCGGCTGATAACGACCGTTATCTCAACGCATGCCGTCGACGCTATATAGTGAACAATAATGATGGATGTATTGATATACGTTTTACGCCGTTGCAAGGCAAACCAGTTCTTTCGGGACTTAAAGTCCGGAGGTTATAAAACGAAAGAGATTGTCTGATGGGAAAGGAGCCGATGGGCTCCTTTCCTTTTTGTGAAAACTGCTTTGTTTGTAGAGATGCCTTAAATTTCTCCTTTCATTTTCAATGCTTTAGGGAGCTGCTTTGTAGAGATCACTATCTAATCTTCTACTTTTCTGTTTTTTATAGTTTCCTTTTCATTTCATCCGTTGTAGAGATTGCCTTTTGGTAATGTATTGTTTATTAGTGTTTTATGGAATTGCTTGGTAGATGCTGTTTTCTTGCTTTCTCATACTTCTCACCCTAACTTTGCAACATCGAATCTGAGAAACAGAACGTCTGTCTGTTGAGGCCTCACAGTAAAAGACTTCGTGTTTTGGGATGAGATAAGAGAAAATGAATATACATATTATTAATCATTAAAACAACAAAGATTATGGCAATTAAGTATGAAGTAAAGAAGGTGGTGTTTGGTTTTGATAAAACTAATACTGAGAAATTTGTAGCTCAAACCAAAGTGTTGGGCCTGGTGAAGTTTGATAAGCTCTGTGAAGAAGTGCAGAAGGTGAGCATGGCACCGCGTGGTGTGGTGAAGATGGTAATTGACGGGTTGATAGATACCCTGAATATGGATTTGGATAAAGGATATTCCGTGCAGCTGGGAGACTTCGGCTGTTTCCGTCCCGGACTGAACGCGAAAAGCCAGGCGGAGCGGGAGATGTGGATGCTAATACGGTATATCGTCGAAAAATCATTTTCTATCCGGGAAGCTATTTTAAGGATATGCTTGGTAAGGCAAGTGTGGAAAGGCTGGAGTTTGGTAAGGGGACTGTGGCTAAAGATACGGTCGTAAAGCCGGGCGGAGGTGATTCCGGTGATGGCGGTATTGAAGATGATCCGTTGGGATAAGTAGGTGGATTGGGAAGAGGGGGAATCCCTTTTTCCCTTTCGTGAAACTTAACTAAATAGTGTTCCGAAGATTTGTCTTGCCTATTTGAATGACTTACTTTTGCGCATAATTAATGTGTAAGTGCATAATGCAATATAGATATGAAGAACAAACTTACTTTATTTTTCCTCATTTTTTGCTTACTGATGTCGACAACGGTTGGTGCGCAGATACGTGAGTTCGAACGCTCGACGCCCGAAGCCGAAGGGGTCCCTTCCGGAGCGCTCATTGCTTTGATGGACTCTCTGATGGCCCTGCCGAAGACCGATATACACAGTGTAATGGTGCTGCGTCACGGAAAAGTGATCGCGGAGATGTATCCCGAACCCTTCGCCCCGGAGTATCGGCACACGATGTTTTCCTGCTCCAAGACTTTTGTCGGTGCCGCCGTCGGACTCGCCATCTCCGAGAACCGCTTGCGGTTGACAGACCGGGTCGCATCCTTTTTTCCCGACCAACTTCCCGATAGCATTTCCCCCAATCTTGCCGCTATGACAGTTCGCAATCTGCTGAACATGACCTCTGGTGTCACTCCGGACTGGAAGATGCGTGAAGGTCGTACAGACTGGATCAAAGGTTATCTGGGGAAAGATATAAAGACCCCCGGAGAACACTTTGATTATGATTCCATGAGTTCGTATATTCTTTCCGCCATCGTACAGAAGGTGACAGGTATGAAGTTACTGGATTATCTCCGTCTAAAACTGTTCGACCCCATGCACATCACTGATGTGTCCTGGGAAGTGAGTCCCGAGGGCGTCAATACCGGTGGCTGGGGAGTGTATTTGCAAAGTGAGTCGCTGGCGAAGCTTGGACAGTTGCTGCTAAACCGTGGCATGTGGGAAGGCAAACAGTTGCTTCCGGCAGACTGGGTAGACCTGATGATGGCTAAGCAATCCGATACAGGTAGCTTTGGCTATGGTTATGGTTATCATATGTGGCTTTGTGAATATCCGGGAGCGGTTCGCGTAGACGGTGCTTTAGGGCAATATGCGCTTATTATACCGGATAAAGATATGGTAGTAGTCATCACCGAATGTAGCATCATAGATGGAATCACGCAACGCCGCTTGGTCTGGAACCGTCTGTTGCCTGCCGTAGGCGATGAGCCTTTGACGCCGGGAAAGGATTATAAACGCTTGTTGAAGAAGCAATCTTCTTATCAGTTACCGGTGGTGCAAGGGAAAGCAAACTCACCTCTTGCCCAGCAGTATGCGAACAAATCCATTATGCTTAAGCCGAATAAATTGGGCTGGCAGTCGCTCCGTCTTCAATTCAAACCCAAAGAGGTCATAATGACCGTGACGCAGGCCGATGGGCTTGAATATGACTTGCCATTTGGCTACAAGCAGTGGGAAAAGACTTCAATAGATGCATACCCTCCATATTCTATCGAAGCCAAAGGACGTTTCACCGGGATAGAAGGCCCTTTTTATGTAGCGGGTAGCTATGCCTGGCCCTCAACTACTACGCTGGAGTTGAAAGCGCATTACGTCAATTGGATCAGTGCGCTCAACCTCATTTTCCGGTTTGATGGAGGCGATGTTCATTTAGCGGTTAAGGCGAACTATTCTTCCGATTTTATCTATCTTTGTGGCCAATAAAAGATTTGTGTATTATGAACCGTATCACATTAGCTCTGAAACGTCCTTTTATCTGGTTGCGCCGTTTCCGTCATCGTTGCGGTTACGGAGTGCATTCTCCTTTTGCTTTTAACCTGATTACACAGGTGATTTATGAAAATACTCCTTATTATAAGTATAAAGACCTGGCGGCAGAACAAAAGAAGTTAGCACCTCAAAAAGACGGGCGTTGGAAGTATGAGTCGAAAAAGGTGAAACGCCTTTTGTTCCGTTTGGTGAATTATATCCAGCCCGATACGATAGTGGATGCCGGTACTCTTGCTGCTTCTTCCCTTTACCTGAAAGCCGGTAAGGAAGGGGCCGACTATACATCTGCTTCTGAACTTTCCGAGCTATTTCTGGAAGCCGGAGTACCAGTTGGCTTTCTCTATTTGCACGACTACCGACATCCGGAATTTGTGGAGGAAGTATTCCGTATCTGTGCTGCACGTACTGTACGTAGCTCCGCTTTTGTAGTCGAAGGAATCTGCTACACTCCGCAGATGAAAGCTCTTTGGAAACGCATGCAGCAGGATGAACATGTAGGTATTACATTCGACCTTTATGACCTTGGCATCCTATTCTTTGATAAAACAAAGATAAAACAAGACTATATTGTCAACTTTTGATTATCTTTAGGCGTTTGAATAAGTGATTAGGGGGTAGTGATTAGTGATTAACCGCTCCACTGACCTCTAATCACTAATCACTAAACACCAATCGCTTATGAAAATATATACTAAAACCGGTGATAAAGGTACTACTTCTTTGGTAGGTGGCACCCGGGTTCCTAAAACCCACGTTCGTCTGGAAGCATACGGCACAGTAGACGAGTTGAACGCTAACCTGGGAGTTCTTATCACTTATTTATCCGATGAAGCGGATCAGATGCTTGTACGCCATATTCAGGATCGTCTTTTCGCAGTGGGTTCCAATCTGGCCACCGATCTGGAAAAAACAGACCTGAAATGTGCCAGTGTCATTCATCCGGAAGAGATAGAGCGTATCGAACGGGAAATAGACCGGCTTGATAATCTGCTTCCTCCGTTACATGCTTTTATATTGCCGGGTGGCAGTCGCGGAGCATCGGTTTGTCATGTTTGCCGCACAGTTTGCCGCAGGGCTGAACGACGTATCCTGGCCTTGGCTGAACAATGTGAAGTAGCTACTGAATTACTTGCTTATGTGAACCGTTTGTCCGATTATTTGTTTGTCTTGTCACGGAAAATCAACCTGGATGAGAAAAAAGATGAAATATTTTGGGATAATAGTTGTAAGTGAGAGATTTTATTATACTTTTGCCGAAAAATAGAAAGTAGGACTTAATATTCACAATTTTAATACTTAGAACTTATGTATTGGACATTGGAATTAGCATCTAAACTGGAAGATGCTCCCTGGCCGGCAACCAAGGACGAATTAATCGATTATGCCATACGTTCGGGCGCTCCGCTTGAAGTGATTGAAAATTTGCAGGAAATGGAAGATGAAGGCGATATTTATGAGAGCATCGAAGATATATGGCCCGACTATCCGAGCAAAGAGGATTTCTTCTTTAACGAAGAGGAGTATTAGATACGCTTTTTTAAAGCCTTGCCATACCTAAGGGGATACGAGGTAGTTAACACATAGAAAGAGGTAGTCCGTAAAATCTGTCTTCGACAGGTTAATGGATTGCCTCTTTTTTATATTTGTTCCATTATGACTGAAGCACAAGAAGAAACGGTAAGCCGCTTGCCGGAATTGAAAGAACGGCATTTGCCCGGAGATTGCCGGGAAGCGGTGAACACGCTTTTAAAAGGGACTTACGGGTACGAAAAATTTCGTGACCTGGAAGTGTACGACGACTTATTCAAGGGGAAAGAGACGCTCCACATTTCGCAGGGGCAATTGATAGAAAGTGTCATTGTTGAAGCGGAAAAGGCACGGAATGGGGAAACGGATGTGGATAATATTCTGTTGACAGCACCTACCGGGGCTGGAAAATCCTTATTGTTCCAATTGCCTGGCATCTATTTGGGCAATGAATACGGGTTGCTTACCATTGTTGTATCTCCTCTGAAGGCGCTGATTGTGGATCAGGTGGAAGGTTTACAAGATTTGGGATACACACGCGTAGCGTATGCTTCTTCCGATTTATCGCCTGAGCAAAAGAATGAGGTATACCGGCAGGTGCGTGAGGGTGAGGTCGATTTGTTTTATCTTTCGCCGGAATTATTGCTTTCATATGATATCAAGCACTTCGCAGGTGAGCGTCGTATTGGTTTGGTTGTAGTGGATGAGGCTCATACAGTGACTACTTGGGGTAAAGAGTTCCGGGTGGATTATTGGTTCCTGGGACGTTATCTGCAAGGTTTGAAGAAGAGTCTGGGCTATGCGTTTCCGCTTTTTGCACTGACGGCTACTGCTGTCTGGAACCCGAAGGGAGGCAACGATATGGTGTTCGAAACGATTCGTTCGTTGCAAATGGAGCCGTGTGTGCTCTATGCA
>ERZ835051.1512-NODE-1512-length-23637-cov-12.295564_pt1 | contig 23637 bp, 11 predicted proteins | sample MGYA00519575_ERZ835051 | MGnify/ENA primary metagenome ERZ835051 (study PRJEB31850, sample SAMEA3708769) | human gut metagenome | biome: human gut; feature: human-associated habitat; material: faeces | place: China | collected 2014 ... | reverse complement strand
TATCCTGCATATTCACCTCGATGTCTGTAGATGCCGAATATCCCGGGATCATAGGAGGAGCGAAGAACAATACCTGTGCTTCTTTGATAATCTTCTGTGCGCGCATATATAAGGAGCCGACTACAACGTCCGAGTTCTGTATCATAGAACGTTCATCCCAGTCCTTTAGCTTGATGATGAAAGAACCGTAAGAAGGTCCCTGACCACCGATGAAGCTAAATCCGGAAATCATGGTTCGTGATAATACAGCAGGGTCAGAAGCGATCAGACTGTCTACGCGTGCCAAGATTTTCTCAGAACGGTCTTGTGATGTACCCGGCGGCAATGTTACTGCTCCCATCAAGGTTCCGGTATCTTCGTTCGGTACCATACCTGTCGGAGTGGTGTTCATGAAGAATATAAGCAGTACGATGGAGGCGGTAACTAATCCCATAGACAGCCATTTCTTCTGAATAAAGAACAATACACGTTTTTTGTAACGTTTCAGGATAGACTCGTATGTATCGTTGAATCTGTTCTTGAACTTCTTCGTACTCATACCGATCAGTGCCAGGATACTAAGAAGTACAAAAATTGCGGTAACCACCGGATTGAGACTGAAGAAACCGAAAATCATACCGAGAATAGCAATAATCGTGAAAGTAAGTGTGATTCCCGGATGTAGCATTTTTCCGATAGCTTCGGTGTATCTGTTGATCATGGTCGTATGAGCTGCCGTATAAGCTACTTTCATACGTTCCTTCAATGTAGAGTCTTCCGTTCCATCTTCCTTCTTATGCGGTTTTAGAAGAACAGCACACAAAGCCGGACTCAATGTCAAAGCGTTCAATGCAGACAAACCGATAGCGATAGCCATAGTCATACCGAACTGGCGATAGAATGTTCCTGCCGTACCTCCCATGAAACTTACCGGGACGAACACGGCCATCATGACTAACGTAATAGAAACGATAGCTCCACCCAGTTCACTCATGGCATCAATAGAAGCCTCACGGGAAGACTTGTATCCCTGATCCAACTTGGCATGAACCCCCTCGACGACGACAATGGCATCATCGACCACAATCGCAATGGCAAGCACCATCGCCGAAAGAGTCAGCAGGTTCACACTGAAGCCAATCAGTTTCAGTACAAAGAAAGTAGCCACCAACGCCACCGGAATGGCAATAGCCGGAATCAGCGTTGAACGCATATCCTGCAAGAAGATATATACCACAATAAACACCAAGATAAATGCCTCTATCAACGTCTTGATTACTTCATGGATAGAAGCGAACAAGAAGTCATTGGCATTTTGGGCGATATTGATATTCAAACCTGTCGGCAGTGATTCCTGTGCCTTTGCAAGCACTTTCTCCAAATCGGAAATAGTTTCGGTAGCATTAGAACCTGCCATCTGATAGACGATACAAGATACAGCCTTGTGACCATTTACCATATTATTGAATGTATAAGCCAGACGACCTAATTCTATATCGGCCACATCTCCCAAACGAAGTACATTACCATCCGGCAAGGCCTTGATAACAATATCTTCAAATTCAGTCGTTTGCTGCAAACGTCCTTTATAACGGATCGTGTATTGGAAAGTCTGATTACCACGTTCACCGAACTGTCCCGGAGCCGCCTCAATATTCTGTTCGGCCAATGCTGCCGAAACATCAGTAGGAACCAGTTTGTACTGCGCCATCACATCCGGTTTCAACCAGATACGCATAGAATAATCCTGTCCCAACACATTAGCATCACCTACCCCCTTTACACGCTTGATTTCAGGAATCAAGTTAATATTAGCATAGTTTTCAATGAACTCAATATTATACGAGTCGGTTTCATCATACAATGAAAAGACCATCAACATGGAGTTCTGGCGTTTCTGAGTAGTCACACCCACCTTGGTTACTTCAGCAGGCAGCAATCCTTGTGCCATAGAAACACGGTTCTGCACATTAACAGCCGCCATATCCGGATCTGTTCCCTGATTAAAGTAAACGTTAATATCGGCAGCACCGTTATTGGATGCTGATGACTGGATATACATCATGTTCTCCACACCGTTTATCTGGTCTTCCAACGGCGCGATGACCGAATTCAATACAGCTGTGGAGTTCGCACCGGTATAGGTGGCACGTACCTGCACCGTAGGAGGTGCAATATCCGGATATTGCGTAACCGGCAATGTAGCAAGTCCGATGATACCCAGAATAACTATCAAGACGGAGATTACCGTTGATAGCACCGGACGGTTAATAAATCTATCTAGTTTCATTCTCTATATACCTTATTTATATAAACGAAGTTAATCTGTTTATTTTATACTGATTATTTAAAGGCCGTGGCAATATTCCCTTCCTTCTGGTCTTTCAGGTGTTGTTGATATTTCGCCTCTTTCTGTTCCGGAGTAATCGGAGTAATTGTCTGTCCGTCCTTCAACGTCTGTACACCTTCAACTACAATTTTATCGCCGGGCTTCAAACCACTGGTAACAATATAATTCTTACCGTCACTCAAATTCGACACTTTGATCTCAGTATGCTTCAATGTATTATCCGACTGAAGCACATAAACAAACTTTTTATCCTGAATTTCCTGTGTAGCCGACTGAGGAATCAAAATAATATCCTCCATAGTATAAGGGAAAATTACATTAGCCATACCACCACTACGCAATACAAGCTGTTTGTTCGGGAAAACGGCACGCATACTTACCGAACCGGTAGTCTGGTCAATAACACCACTTACAGCGTCAATCTTACCTTCTTCAGTATACATTGTACCGTCAGCCAATTCCAATTTTACAGCCGGCATCTTCTCCAGTTGTTCTTTCAGTGTGCCACCAGCTCTTGTCAAACCCAACAACTGCTTTTCAGTCATAGAGAAATACACATACATTTCACCGATTTCACTCACGGTAGTCAACGGTTGTGTTACCGAAGGACTCACCAAACTACCAATACGATACGGGAATGTACCCACCACTCCATCTGAAGGGCTGGTCACTGTACAGAAGCCCAAATTCTGACGAGCGCTGGTCAACTGAGCCTCAGCCTGTGCCAAACTGGCTTTTGCAGAAAGCAATTGGTCTACTGCGCTTTGATACTCAAAATCGCTGATAATTTTCTTATCATACAAATTTTTCTTCTGTTGTTCGTTCAAAGATAGCGTATTGACATTCGATTTTGCCATCTCTACAGCAGCTTTTGCCTGACGTTCGGCAGCCGCATACTGTGTAGGATCGATCTGAAAGAGCGCCTGGCCTTTCTTTACCGTTGCACCTTCGTCCACACAAAGCTTTACGATAAAGCCGGAAACCTGAGGACGCACCTCAATATCCTGAACACCTTTGATAGTTGCGGGATAAGAAGTAGACTGCTGGCTGGCTGTAGACTGTACAGCCACGACGGTAAATTCGTCATCACCCAACTTCATACCGCTCTGACCGCCTCCACAACTGCTTAAAACGGTCATTGCCGCCGTAAATATCGCGAGGCGGCTCCATGAAATACATTTCATACTATTTACTGTCATTTTCATAACTAATATTATTGAACTTTACTTATTTGTCGAATTAACAGATGTTTATAGAAAACTTTTTAAACCCAATTAGTTTTTACTGCCGCAAAATTAGTCATTTTTCCGGCATTTGTTCGCTTAGCCCATTAGCTTTAACTATAAATAACGTGCGCATATAGAAGGATATTAATTATGTAAAATATATTCCATATATATTCAATCTGTTTCCAGATCTAAACAAGCAAACCATATTACAACTCATACATGATACGGACATGAATGAAACTATTTTTTCGCTATCTTTGTCCAGCAAAATACGAAAGAATTTAAAAACTGTATTTGCTTGATACACAAAATTTAATTTTATAGATAGATATTTCTGGTAACAATTTGACAACCTTTAAAGCGCTTTGCTCTACTGCGGTTTACTTCATAGCTCCAAACAAATCCAAATCCATACAAAGTTTTATAAATAATCACTTCTGACTTGCCGTACGCAAACCAAATTCAAAAAAGACACAAACAAAGAATAACCCACAAAGTAGCAAGTGAACCTCTATTGTCGTGGATTATTCTTTTTATTATCTGTATTAAACAGTAAAGATTGTCTAAACACTTCCGTTCTTGTTTTCTTTGGTAACTCAAAACGTCACTATAAGATACGCTACGAAAATATGCATCTGTACTTGTGACAATTTTCGATTGTAGTTATTCTTTCTCCTTTCAAGCTGATCTGTTTACTATTACCGCACTGGGCAACGGCTAACAAGTCCGTTTTCCACAATATTCAGTCAGAGAATACCTGCCCGTAATCCACACATAATAATAACAATTACAGAACTTCTATCACAATCATAGAAAAGCGATGCTTTCTACTTATTGTTGTGCCGCCCTTCATGTTTCTCCCATGACCGTTGCCCATTCTATATTCCTCCCTTCTTCCTCTCCATGTTTTCCTGCCACCTTCAGAACAACATCATGGTAATTTATAGTGAAGTGCACAATTAACTTGATAATATCTCCATCGCTCAAACTGAATTTGGAGACGTTTTAGGTAATCTTTCCAGTTTCTATTTTCTGGTTGAGACCAACCAATTTCAGCTACTGCACTAGCACGAGGATATGCCATATATTCTACCAATTGATAAGTAGGGAGATATTCAGTCCAAACATTGCCTTGTATACCTAATACCTTTTTAGCTTCTTCTGGCGTTAAAACATCAGGAATCGGATTGAAAGAATAAACCCATTCTAAAGAGGCTACTCTACCATGAGCTAAAGGCTCAAATAGCATGTTCGACTGATAATGGTTTAAATACATGTGGGTATTGGGAGCCATAATGACTAGATTTCCTGCTTTTGCGGCTGTAATGCCACCTTTAACCCCTCTCCATGACATAATAACAGCTTCTCTTCCAATACCCCCTTCCAGAATTTCATCCCAACCAATCAGCCGCTTATGATGCTTTTTGAGGTATTTGCCCACATATTCAATTACATAACTTTGCAAGGCATATTCATCAGAGATATGATTTTTGCGCATCCACGACTGACATTTTTCACAAGATTTCCACCGTTCATTGGGGCATTCGTCTCCCCCTATATGAATATAGGGGCCTGGAAATAATTCTATAACTTCTTGCATGACATCTTTTAAAAAGGTATAACAAGCAGCATTTCCTGCACACAGCACATCGCTATAAATTCCCCATTGTGTACCTACTTGATAGCCTTTTTGGATACATCCCAAAGACGGATATGCGGTTAGAGCCGCCAACATATGTCCAGGAATATCGATTTCAGGAACAATTGTGACATGATGTTCAGCAGCATAAGCCACCACTTCCCGTATCTGTTCTTGCGTGTAATAACCTCCATATCTTTTCTTTTCAAAAACAGGTTGACTAAATGATGAAGGATGATTAATGGCTGTAGAATCTCTCCATGCTCCTTTTTCCGTCAGAAAAGGATATCTCTTAATTTCGATGCGCCAACCTTGATCATCGGTCAGATGCCAATGAAAGTAATTCATTTTCTGCATTGCTAGCAAATCAATGTATTTTTTGACGAAGCTTACTGGATAGAAATGACGCGACACGTCTAAATGCATTCCTCGATAGGCAAATCTAGGTGTATCTTCTATGAAAACTGCAGGCACTTCCCAACTTCTTTCAATAGCAGTTGTTGATGAGTAAATTTCAGGCGGAAGAAGTTGTAGTAACGTTTGGATAGCATAAAAAAATCCATTTTTTTCATTAGCTTCTATTTCAATACTATCCTCGGTTACTTGCAAACGATACCCCTCTTTCCCTAAAGTGTTTTTAGGAAGTTCTTTAAAAACAATGATATTATTCTTTGGAACTAGGAATTGTTTTATTTCGGGTGTTAACGAAGCTGCTTGTTTCAGTCGATCTGTCAAAAAATGTATTTCAGTCTTTGCTTTATTGGTTGCCACTTGAATGCAAGTTTGTTCATTAATTACAAATTTAGAGTGAGTGTTCGAGCGTATAGTTTTAGGCTGTGGAATAATTGCGCAATTTAAAACACCGCTTTCACTTTTGCTAAACAACATTCCTTTTACAGGAATATTATATACATAAGGCATATTTGTTTCAGTTGAAAACAAGTTAACTACTTCCACGTTTAAATCATAAGAAGACAGTGTCATGTCACTGAGACTAGCAAAAATGACCTTTCTTGCCGCCCCCTGTAATTCTATTGGTTCTAATTCATTGAGGCAAATAGAAGTTTGTGGAATCGGTTTCAAGATCAACGGAATATCTGCCAAATTTCTAATATCAATTCGTAATTTATTGGCAGCGACTAATTGGGTAGTTATTTCCAAGGTGCCCTCTAAATATTTGTTCAACCATCTAGAAGAACCATAAATATTACAGTCCAAACGTTCTAGAAAGCAATTTTCTTCTAGTGCATAGCGGATGTAAGTATCCGATTTTAGTCGTGCAAATATAATAACATCTGCTCCCTTTACTTTTTGTCGTTGTTGATAAATTTCCAACGTTTCTTGGCTAAGAATTACCATCCCTTTTTCCGTAGCTTGTTTACGTAGTATTGCATCGTCTTTCACCATAACAGCTTCAATACCTTGTTCCAAATAGGACTGTAAAGTTTCTACCTGAGTGATGGTCGATGACATATCTGCTTGCATAACCACATACTCCTTCCATTCTGGGAGATACCTTCCTTTGGCATTCAAATGAATGCCAAAGGAAAATAAAAATATGTACAGAGCCCATATTTTATAAAAATATCTATCTTTCACCTGTTTCATAGTGTTTATTGAATTTTACCAGTCTCATTAATGCTGGAAGGAATTCCATGTAGTTTTTTCTAGCTGGTGATACCCAACCAATTTCTGCATAAGCTGCAATTCTAGGGAAGGTCATCCTATTCATACTTTCTACTGTTAGAATCTGTTCACCCCACATTTGACATCCTAATCCTAAAATTTTATATTGTAATGACTTATCCATTCCAGCAGGAATAGGATTGAACGCGTATGATTTTGCCAAAGGAATTCTACTCTTGTCGTAGTCTAAGTAGGTACCATAGTGATATGAATTGACAATATCGTATCCTTTTTGGGCAGTTTCCTCAATCAAATCCAAATCACCTTTCCAAAATTGTACAATCGTTCCTTCAGCCAATTTTGATTTTAAGGCAATAGCGTCTTCTGCTGAGTTGTACTCATGGATTTTATTTCCCATAATATCATTCCAGCCCATCATGTGTTTGTTTCTACCTTTCAACCATTCTGATATGGCATTGGTAAACTCAATTTGAAGTTCGGCTGGATTAGCAACACCTAATTTCTTGATGTAATTGCTGATAGCTACAGAGGCATTCCATTGGTCGTATTTTACTTCATCTCCACCAATATGTATGATGGGTGAAGGAAATAAAGCAATAACTTCATCCAATACATCATGCAAGAATTGAATTACTTTTTGGGAAGAAACATCCAATACCTCGTACTGAACTCCAAAGCTACAAGGAACCTTAATTTGTTTTTTGGTTGTTCCAAATTCAGGATAAGCAGCAATCACCGCACTAGAGTGACCAGGCATTTCTATTTCAGGAATAATCTGAATGTGTAGCGATTGAGCATACTCTATGATTTCTTTGATTTCTTTTTGAGTATAATAACCTTCGTGTACTTTTCCATCAAATGAATTTCCTTTCCATCCATTCAATTGGGTAGAATCTCGCCGGGCGCCGATTTGGCATAATTTAGGATATTTTTTGATTTCAATTCTCCAACCTTGATCATCGGTTAAATGCCAATGGAAAATGTTCATTTTAAGACGCGCCATTTCATCCAAAATACTTTTTACAGCCTCCTTTCCTTGGAATACTCGAGATTCGTCCAACATATAAGCTCTCCAAGGGTAGTAAGGACGGTCTTTAATGGCGAGTTGAGGCAAACTACATTGTCCAGCTGTGGTTATCATTAGCTGGCGAAGTGTTTGAATACCATAAAAAATGCCCCGGGCAGAAGGAGATATAATTTTTACTTCATCTTGAATGTCTATTTGATACTCATCTTCTTTTTGTTCAGAAGATGACTGAAGAATTAAACGAATAGTTTTGCCTTGACTATTTTCAATCAATTGAAAATCATTTTGCAAATACTTTTTTAACCACAACCTTTCATTCTCTAGTCTATTATCCTGTAGCACAATGTGATAGCCACTACTCAGATTCAAGTTACTCGCATAAACCTGCTGTTCTTGTACAGCTGGGATAATCCTGTGATTATCTTCAGAGCTCAATGAATAGGGCAGTGAATACTTGTCAAAACAAGTTTCGGCAGGCTTGTTGCCCATTTCATAAATCAAGTTGCCTCCTTCAATTAGTGTGTGATGAGAAATAAATCGCTTAGTATATCTTTCTCCATTCCAATAGATAGCTTGTATATACTTGTTTTCTTCTGATTGATTACATACCTGGATTTTTAATTTTTTACCTGCTTTCAAGGATATTTCAGCCTGTTGAATCTGAGGTAGTCCGAAGATATATTCATCAGAACCTGGACATACAGGATAAAAACCTAGGGCTGTAAATATATACCAAGCGGACATTTGACCGCAATCATCGTTACCACATAAACCATCGATGCGTGTATTATACATCTTATCAATGATTTTATAAATGTTTTCAGAAGTCTTCCATGGTTGAGAAGTCCACATATACAGATACGGAATATGGTGACTCGGCTCATTACCATGAATGTAACCACCAAGAATACCTTCTTTTGTCACATCTTCTGTATGAGCATAGTACGAAGGGTCTAATGAGCTACCAAAGAGATTATCTAGGCGACGTATGAAAGCTTTATCTCCCCCCATCAAATTGATCATACCTTTTACATCATGAGGAACAAAAAAAGAATAATTAAGTGAGTTTCCTTCAATAAAACCCTGACCATGAGTCTCATAGATATTAAAGTCTTCTTTCCATCGACCATCTTTATATCGAGGACGTGCGTAGCCGTTCAAGAAAGATTTTTGGTAATTATAAGCTCTCTGTTTATATTGATTGGCTAATTCAGCATTGCCAGCCATGAGCGCCATGCGGTAAATAGTCCAGTCATCGTAAGAGTATTCCAAACTGATGGAAGCAGAACTAACATTTTCATTTAAAGGAACATATCCTTTTTCAATATAGCTTCCTAAACCGTCATAGTATGTTAAGTTAGAACTTTGTACCATAGCTTCAAGCGCCTTTTTACCATCCATTGGAATACCTTTGGCAAAAGCATCAGATAACAATGATACGCCATGATAACCAATCATACACCAATTTTCATTTCCCATATGTGACCATACAGGCAGAGCCTTATGTATACTTTGACCTTGATGCGCCATAATAGATTCCATCATGTCTTTGCTCTTATTAGCATCTATTAAGTTGATGAGTGGATGTAATGCACGGAAAGTATCCCACAATGAAAAAATGGTATAATTAGTAAAATGCTCAGCATTATGAATACTGTGATCAATGCCTCGATAGCGTCCATCCACATCCATATATACAGAAGGATGTATCAAAGTACGATAAAGTGACGTATAAAACAGCTCCTTAACTTCTTCTGTTCCATTTACAGAAATAGAAAATACAGCTTTGTTCCATTTACTTTTAGCTTCAGCTAAAACTTTATCGAAATTCTTTCCTTGAGTTTCCTTTTTCAAATTGAGCAGGGCTCCTTCTTTGTCTACGGCTGAAATGGCTACTTTAATTTCCAAAGAACGTCCGTCTGATAAATCAAATACAAATCCAGCTTTCAGCTCACGTCCTTCCATTTCAGGAAAGTTGTGTTGAACATCAAATTTTCTCCAAAAACCTCCGTACAAACTCCGTTTGCTAGTATCTTTGCTTTCATAGCGGAGAATGGGATGTGAAAACGAAATGGCAAAATAAATTAAGTTCATTCTAGCCCATCCATTTGTCATTCTGAATCCCGTAACAAGTGTATCCGATTCTACACAAATTCCTGACCATAACGTTTTACCATCATAATTATAGATTCCATGATTTAAGTCCAAAATCAGGTTTCCTTCTCCTTTAGGATAAGTATAGCGATGTACTCCCACTCGTTCTGTGGTAGTCAGCTCTGCTTTAACTTGATACTCATCAAGTAATACGGAATAATAACCTGGAGAAGCTGTTTCATTTTCATGTCTGAATGTTGAGCGATAACCTAAAGTTGGATTACTTTTAGTCCCTGGATTCAATTGTATTTTACCAGTAGTAGGCATCAATAGAATATCTCCCAAATCAGAATGACCAGTACCACTAAAATGAGTATGACTAAATCCTACAATTGTTGTATCATCATATTGATAACCAGCACAATATTTATAGACCTCTTTTTGATAAACTCCGTCTACACTATGAGGAATAGTATCTGTTTCCGGACTGAGTTGCACCCCACCATGAGGCACACAAGCTCCTGGGAATGTATGTCCCATTCCTTGAGTGCCTATAAAAGGATTAATATATTGGGTTTGTGAATGAACACACAAGCCTATCAGGGCACATAAACATGTTATTATTAATTTCTTCATTACTTTTTAATCTAATACAATATCAAATTGGTCAAATTCTTCAGTACGCCATGCATATTTTTCTGTTGTGGGGGAAATAGCAAAGAAAGGTGAGAATGTTTTGATTTTGATTGTTTTTCCGTCAGGCATAAATTCCATAATTCTAAGCCAGCCATCCCCCCCATTACCATGCCAACCTCCACCTTCTGTTTGGGCATTGAACATCATCTGGAATACGTTTTTCCCAGCTATATTCTTGTCACAACGTTGACCTACATTATATACAAACCCCTCTGTAGAGCAATAATGACCACATATGAGCATACGAATGTTTTTGCAAGGATAAAGAAGTTTTTCCCAAATAACTTTTCCATAATTGGCAGGTGATACACCATAAGACTCTTTTTCGATAATAGATCCATCCCAACGCAAATAAGAGTGAGTAAGGACAAATACCTTATGATTTTCAAAACGTTCACTTATTGCCAAAGATTTAGCCCATTCCAGTACTTCATCACGAGGAGCAAATTCCAATACTATTACCAGTATATTTCCCCAGTTCTTGTTAGTAAATTCATAAGCAGCATTTTCTAATGTAGGAACCCCAAAAGCATTGTTACATACACTAACCAAGCAGTCTTTCCAAAGAAGATTGCGAGTTACAGGAAAATACTTTGAGATATTGCACAATCGGTTTTCGGCTCGCTTATAACCATAATCGTGATTTCCACCGCAAATGATGTAAGGAAGTCTATGGTCCAATCTTTCAAAAGCTCTAGAGGCGGCTTTCCATTGTTCTTCGCTAGTCTGATTACCATTCACGTTATCTGGAACCAAGCATTCATTTTGTTCTACCAAATCTCCGGTGCAAAGTACAGCTTTGACAGCTAAGTTTTTTTTTACGCTGGCCACCCAAGCTGTCATCAGTTCAAAAATTGGCTGATTGGTATCAAATTTAGTATAACTTTGTGGATCTGGTAAAAGAATCATTGAAAATGAATTTTTGTCAGAAAGCGTCGGCTTATTTTGAGAATATGATGATATAAATAGCAAAAAGCAAAGTAGAAAAAAAGATAGTTTTTTCATGGTAAATATCGTTTTATGGAAACCATCCGTTCATATTCCATATTAGATCAATAGTAGAATAATGAACGGATGATATTTTATAATAAATATTGATTTATTAAAATCAGTTACCCCATCCTATATGGTTTTGTTTCAGATTTGGGTTAGCGCTTAATTCGGCAGCAGGATAAGGCAGGTTATACAACTTGTCTTCCCAAATAAAATCACCTACTCGTGACCATTCTTCAGCCAAAGTACCCCAACGTTTCAAATCAAAATAACGGATAACATCCTCTGTAAAGAATTCAACTCTTGATTCATAGTTAATAGCTTCCATGGCGCTTTCTTTGGAATCAATGACAAACGGAGGAAGAACCTTAGATTCATCCAATCCCTCAGGAATGTATTTGTCTGGATGTGCCAATGCAAAACGACGTGCTCTAGAACGTACTTTTTCTACATATTCACTACATTTCTCAAAATCAGGATTAGCTTGTAAAGCATATGCTTCAGCAATGTGCAAATACACTCTAGGCAAGCGCATCAGATGTACATCCACACGTTGTGTCCAGCTTTCTTCACCATACCATACTCCGCGTTTTTGAATATCATAACCAGTAGGAGTGTTTACCAACCATTCATCTCTCCAGTTCATTTTTTTACCAGTAGTAGTAACAACCTCATCCATTATTGTAAAGAAGGTTCCATCAAAGCGAGGATCTCTATTTTTCCATGCTTGAGAAGCATCGAAATAAGGAGAGTTGTCTTTGATAGATTTTCCATCAATCACTTGGAAAAAATCCACAAATTCTTTAGAAGGATAGAAATAGTCTGCTGAATAAGTATCGCCACGCATCAGATGCCCCAAATCACCACCTAAATCTTCTTTAGAACCGAAGTATAATTCTCTTCTATATTTGTCGATGCCTTCAGCAATACCTACCGAAAAAATGATTTCTTTTGAATTCTCTTCTTCAATGTGAAAAACTCGACCTGGATCATCCAATAGTTCATAATCGAATTTTTCTACTTCCAACCCTGCTTTCAAAGCATTTTCATAATCCTTCATGATCAGATAGGCTTCAGACAAGTAGGCAAAAGCTGTACCTTTTGTTGCGCGATGTGTATATGCTTCATCCCATTTGTCAGGCAAATTTTCGGTGGCAAATTCTAAGTCAGGAATGATAAGACTCTTGAATATTTCTTCTTTTGATGTGGCAGCTAACTGTACTTCTGAAGAATTAGTAGGATCATTCACGGATGCACTTCTTAAAGGTACATCGCCATAAAATTGAACCAAACGGAGATACCAAAATGCACGGATAAATCTGGTTTCAGCCAAATACATATTACGCTTTTCAGCTGCAATTATCTGATCACCCATTTTTGAGATACCATCAATGTTGATGTTGCATACAGCAATACCTTCATAACAGCGTTTCCACACCCCCTGCACAATACTGCTTTCATTAGGGTTAAAAGTAGCACCATAGAATGGTTGAGCATCCTTGAACCCCGCTGATGAGAAGTCACCAGTCATACCTAGTTCCAATTGTGCAAATGCCCAGTGTCCATTCAAGCATTGCAGTTTCGCATAGCAGGCCATCGCACCAAGATTCGCATGTTCTGCTTCTGTATAAAAAGTTGTTTCATCAATAGCACCATAAGGATTACGATCCAAAAAGCTATCCATACAGCTAGTGAAAATTAATGATGTAAATGCAAAAGCATATAATAAATATTTACGTATCATATGTATCTTGTGTTAAAATGTTAAATTTGTACCAATTAAAAGAATTCTAGGTGTTGGGAAATCATCACCCCAGTTAGTATAGTGACCTACAGAGTTCCCATTTTCAGGATCAAATCCATCAAAAGTCTTGTCTTTTATTGTGAATAGGTTTTCACCGGATAAGAATACTCTAATACGTGTTGGTTTTAGATTGAAGGTATAACCTAATGTCAATGATTTCATTTTCACAAATGAAGAATTAGCTACCATCAAATCTGTCATTTCCTCATAATTTTCACCTTGAATTAAAGCGGGATATTTTCCAGCAGGATCAGAACCTAATGTCCAGCGATTGTCATACCAATGTCTACTCATATTGCGATTAGGCATACGATTTTGAAAACTCATAGGTGAATGTTGCTTACGACCAAATACACCTGAAAATACCATATTTAAGTCAAAACCTTTCCAGTCAGCAGAAAGAGTCATACCAGCGGTAGCTTTAGGAATAAAACTTCCCAATATTGTTCTATCCTTTCCATCAATAACGCCATTTCCATCTAAGTCTTTATATTTTAAACGGCCAACTTTAGCATTACCTTGTCCCATATCTTTATATTTTTTAGCTTCTTCAGAAGTAGTGATGACCCCATCTGTTTTATAGCCATACAAAGCACTAATAGGTTCGCCTATGCGGTTAATAGTTACACCACCATAACAACCGATATCGATGACTTCCTCATTAATACCACTGCTTAACTTTTTGATTTCATTGTGCAAGAAAGATACATTAGCTCCTACTGAATAGTGCAAGTCACGTATATTACCTTTATAACTAATTTCTAGATCCAAACCTCTGTTTTGTACTTCTGCATAATTCATATTAGGAGCACCTAAACCAACAGAAAGAGGAAGAACCATAGAACGGAGAATACCACTGGTGTTTTTCACAAAGTAGTCTGCGCTAAAACTCAAACTATTGTTGAAGAAACCTAAATCTACGCCAATGTTAGTTACCGTAGTAGTTTCCCACTCCAATGACTTGTTACCAAGTTTAGACTGTGTATAGCCAGCATATAGAATTTGGTTGTCAGCAGCAGTACCAAATACAACATTTTCTTTACTCACAGAAGCAATGGTAGGATACCATGAGCCAATAGATTGATTACCTAATTGTCCCCAAGACGCTCTCAATTTCAAGTTACTGACAGGCTTTACATTAAAGAACTTTTCCTCAGAGATTCTCCATGCTCCAGAGAATGAAGGAAATACCCCCCAGCGCTTGTCTTTTCTAAAACGAGATGAACCATCGGCACGTAAGTTGAATGAGAATAAATAGCGACCAGCGTAATCATAGTTGATGCGGCCGAAATAAGAAGCCAAAGCTAATTCAGATTTACCACCACTCAAACCACGTTCACGAGCATTGGTACCACCATTAATAACATGCATGTTATCAACTTCAGAAACGAAATCTTTAGCAGTTCCGCTCAAATCATCTTTTGTGAATAGTTGTTGAGAGAAACCTCCCATAGCATGAATAGCATGTTTGCCAAATGTCTTGTCAAAGTAAAGCAAATAGTCTGTCATCCACATAAAATTTTTGGAACGTGTTTCAGTATAGCTATTACGTGTATTTGTTTGACCGCCATCATTGAACTTAGGCAAGAATGATTTATATTCATTGTAAACAATATCGATACCACCATTAAAACGGAATTTCAACCAATCAGTAATTTGGAATTCCATAAATAAGTTGTCCATCAAACGATAATTGTGGTTATTCGGAGTATTCCACCCTACTTCAGCTATGGCATTCTTTGAACCAGTCAGTTGGGTGTCAGGCTCCCCATAAGAACCGTCTTCGTCATAGGCTGGAATAATTGGAGCATTAAAGATAACATCAGAAAAACGAGTTCCACCACTACCTTCTGTATAGCGATATGTCATGTTGGCGTTATTGCCAATCTTGAACATTTTACTTACTTGCGCTTCAATGTTTGAACGGAAGCCTGCTTTCTGGTAGCCTGTGTTCAATGCAATACCTTCTTGATTTAAATATTCAGCAGACAAATAATAATGAAGTTTATCCGTACCACCGCTAATATTTGCATTGATGTTCAGAGTTGGTGCAGAACTGTAGATGTGATCCCCCCAATTTGTTCCTACTCCAAAGTCGGCTGGATTTAAACCATCATATTTTGTAGTTGGATTACCTCCATCAATAGCTTTCTTATTGTCTCTCATTTCAAGAATAGCTGAGACAAACTCTTCTGCTGACAGCAAATCCATCATGTGTGAAGGTTTTTGGATACCCCATGTAGCGTTCAAAGATACTTTAGCTTTGCCTTCTGCACCTTTCTTAGTAGTAATCAAAATAACACCATTTGCTGCACGTGAACCATAAATAGCTGCAGATGAAGCATCTTTTAGAACGTTTACGCTTTCAATATCGGAAGGATTCAATGTTTCAAAACCTTGGTCTACGGGAATTCCATCAATAACTACCAACGGACTTGCATCACCATTACCAAAAGTTCCAACACCACGAATACTGATAGATGTTTCTGCACCAGGAAAACCAGAGCTACTTAAAATATTGATACCAGACATCTTACCTTGCAAAGCACCACCTACAGAGATACTTGAATTAGTAGTTAGTTGGTCACCACTAACCATGGAAGTTGCACCCAATAAGTCCTTTTTCTTCATAGTACCATATCCTACTACTACCACTTCATCCAAAAGTTCAGTATCCTCTCGTAAAGTAACAAGTGCTAATTTTTTTGAATTTGCATTCAGAATAATGGTCTGATAACCAATATATGAAATAGCTATTTGAGCATTAATCGGAACATTAGTCAGTTCATAGTTACCGTTAATATCGGTAATGACTCCGGCAGTAGTACCTTTTACTTGAATGCTGGCACCAATCACGGCTTCACCATTTTGATCTACTACTTTACCTTTCAATATTTTTAAGCCTTTTTCTTTTGTGTCAAAACCTACGTTAATAGTATTCTTATTCCTATTGAAATACAACCCAGTTTGTATAGACAAACTCTTTAATACAGTTTCTATGGTTTGGTTGCTTACATTTAAATTAACGCGTGAAGATTGGCTAATTTTCTTTTGATCATAGAAAAAATTGACCCCTGTCTGTTTTGTTATTTTTTTTAAAACCACCTCAACAGATTCATTTTTAACATTTACGCTAATTCGTTCATTTTGAGCTAAGATGAGTGATCCATTAAAAAAATAGATTGTAAATAGCAAAAAAACTAAAATAAATCTTTTAGTCTTCTTATTCTCTTTTGTAATTAAAAGATTATTCATAAATTCGTACGTTTGTTTTAAATAGATTATTTGGTGAACAAAATGGTTAAGTTGTTCATGGTAACTCGCAATTATATGAACAACTGTTTAAGACAAACATGGAGGAGTTGTTTTTACCTAACAACTCCTTTTTTTAAGTAGGAGGTTTCATAGGCATTTATTCATAAGGTTAATATTTTAGTGTCTTTATAAAGAATACACGCAACTATTTCTATTATGCGAACACGTTAACACATTTTAATTATTATATAAAATAACCGTATTATTTTGATATTTATATCGTATGCCAGTGACGTATTCTATAGAGTTAAGTACATCTTTCAGTGTAGCTCTTTCATGTATGCCTGTAATCAAGTTATCATAAGGCTTATTTCCGCTGAAAATCACTTTGCAATGGTAGATACGTTCCAGTTCTTTAGCCACATCTTGAATAGGGGTAGAGTTGAATCGGATTCCTCCTGTACGCCAAATAGCAAATTTTTCCATAATATCTTTTTCTTTACTATACGAATCTGAAATTTTGTTGATGATCACATGTTCGCCAGAACTGATTCTCATCATGGCTTCAGGCAAATCCACTTGTACTTTACCTTCTTTAACTTCTACCAAATCAGTTTGATCATAAGGGTGTGATTTCACATTAAAAATAGTACCTAGCACGGTTATCGACATATTTTCCATTTTTACGATGAAAGGCTTTTCCGGATTATGAGTTACTTTAAAACAACCTTCTCCAGTTAGTTCTACAATTCGGTTATTCCCCACAAATTGCTCAGGATACTTCACCATAGTGCACGAGTTTATAGCTAGTTCAGTGTTATCAGGTAAAATAATAGTTTTATGTTCACCATAGTCTGTAGTTACTGTAATGATAGGAGTTCGCTTTTCTACTCTTTCTTCGTAATAGCCAAAACCTTTTATCATTAAGAAAACCAATGCAGCTGTAGAAAGGCTATAATAGATAAAGCGTCTGACTTTCTCCATACGTTTGACACGTTTGGATTTAGCCAATAATTTCCATGCTTCTTTTTCACAAGTTGCTTTTTCAAAGCGATTGGCTAAAGTTTCATCTCCCAAATTGCTCCAAAGTTGTTCTGCTAATTGATCAATATCTTCATCGGTACAGTAATTTTTTATTTGTTTCAATATGGACTCCAGTTCGTTTTTAGAATAGAAGCCATCAATATACCGTTGAAAATTTTCTTTAAAAATATTATTCTTACTCATATGCATTGATTAGTATATGTAGTACACTTAACCCATCGAAGGCTAGGAGTACATTAACATTATTTTAAAATTGAAATAGAATTTGGAAAAAAATTATTTGGCTAGTATGCAGCAAACCTTCCTTTTTAAAGTAAGTGCGTATAATTTTTAAGGAGGCAGAAAGGTGGTCCTGTACTGTAGATATAGAGATGTTGAGTTGCTCCGCAATCTCTTTATTAGTAAGCATATGATGTCTGCTCAGTTCAAACACTTCACGCTGGCGATTGCTTAATAATTTGACAGCGTGTTTCATGTGTTCTCCCAAATCATTGGCTAATATCGTATTTTTAGTAGAATTATCAAAGTCTATCGCTTGCTCGTAAAGACTTTCCAAAATACGTTTGTGGCACGATTCATCTCGTAAATAATTGATAATGCGATTACGAGCCATGCTAAATAAAAAAGATGAAAAAGACGTACCGTATTTTAAGAAATAACGGTTTTCCCAAATATTGAAAAATATGTCCTGACAGATATCTTCTGCCACGTTTTGTGATTTAAGTAAGGCGATAGCAAACTTGAACAACCTAGGTTTGTATTGCACATAAAGTTTACAAAATGCTTTTTCTTCTCCTAAAATCAAGCGCTCTATCAACCTACTTTCTTCATCGTTATTTAGATTTTCAGTCATAATCCGTAAACAGATTTTGTAGTAGTTAATAATTGAAAAGTTGCACAAAGATATGTCAAGTTAAGAAATGCACAAAATATTTAGTATTACAAATCAATTAAACCTATTAGACATTTTTTCACTTTATACAACTTATCTAAGAAAATTATTACTCTCTTGGGATTTTTAGTTACAAAATGACTTCGGGTAAAACTGTCCTACTATATGTAAACCACTGCAGATTACGGTGATCAAACTTTCTGCAAAACTTTTTAGAGTTTATCGAAAATGTTTGTATGAGTGTCGTTTTCACTTCGTTCCACCATCTTTTCCCGCGCCGTTACCACAATTCAAATCCGATAACAGAATAGTAACACACCTCCAGTTCAACTTGGCTTTCAAACGATTTCAACTAGCACTTATCATAAGTGACAAGACTACCTAAAACATCAATTCTTAATCATTCTTCTACGATTTGCTCAATATCTCACTTTTTCACTATCTTTGTATTAGAAAATACGAAAGAATGAAATCTGATTTTCACATTGGTCAAAATCAACACTTAAAAAATCATCAATTCGACATCATTTTACAGTATTTAGGATTCAAATTATAATTTTATTTATATTTTTGCCACCAATTTAAAACGATATCTAATTATAAGGAAAAAGATTATGGTCAAGATTACCAAAGAAGCTGCTTTGCTATACCACTCGCAAGGCAAGCCCGGAAAAATTGAAGTTGTACCGACAAAACCGTACAGCACACAAACAGACCTGTCACTGGCTTATTCTCCCGGAGTAGCTGAGCCTTGTCTGGAAATAGAGAAAGACCCGCAAACTGCATACGACTATACTGCGAAAGGCAACTTAGTAGCCGTTATTTCCAATGGTACAGCCGTTCTAGGACTAGGCGACATAGGTGCATTGAGCGGAAAACCTGTCATGGAAGGTAAAGGATTACTTTTCAAAATCTATGCAGGTATTGATGTTTTTGACATTGAAGTGAATGAGAAAGACCCCGAAAAATTTATTCAGGCAGTAAAAGCCATCGCTCCCACTTTCGGAGGTATCAACCTGGAAGACATCAAGGCTCCCGAATGTTTCGAGATAGAAAACCGGCTGAAAGCAGAACTGGATATCCCAGTAATGCATGACGACCAACACGGTACAGCCATCATTTCATCCGCCGGCTTATTAAATGCATTGGAAGTTGCCGGAAAGAAAATTGAAAATGTAAGAATCGTAGTAAACGGTGCCGGAGCCTCCGCCACTTCCTGTACAAAACTGTATGTAGCATTAGGAGCACGGAAAGAAAACATTTTAATGCTAGACAGCAAAGGCGTGATAACCAGTGACCGTCCTAACTTGACAGAAAGTAAGAAATTTTTTGCTACTGACCGTCGCGATGTACATACACTGGAAGAAGCCATTAAAGGTGCAGACGTATTTTTAGGACTATCAAAAGGTAATGTGCTGACTCAGGATATGGTCCGCAGTATGGCAGATCATCCTATCGTATTCGCATTAGCCAATCCGACTCCGGAAATCTCTTACGAAGACGCCATGGCATCCCGCCCCGATGTACTGATGTCTACCGGACGTTCAGACTATCCTAACCAGATCAATAACGTAATCGGTTTCCCTTATATTTTCCGCGGAGCTCTGGATACTCAGGCCAAAGCTATCAATGAAGAAATGAAGCTGGCTGCCGTACATGCTATCGCCGATTTGGCAAAACAACCTGTTCCCGACGTAGTGAACGAAGCCTATCATGTGAATAATTTTACTTTCGGTCCTGATTATTTCATTCCGAAACCGGTTGACCCTCGTTTGATTACCGAAGTTTCCATGGCTGTGGCAAAAGCAGCAATGGAATCAGGAGTGGCACGCAAAAACATCACCGACTGGGAAGCCTACAAGACCCGGCTGCGCGAATTGATGGGACAAGAAAGCAAATTGACCCGTCAACTTTACGAAACAGCCCGTCGCGACCCACAGCGGGTGGTATTTGCCGAAGGTATCCATCCTACCATGTTAAAAGCTGCCGTAGAAGCCAAAGCCGAAGGAATCTGTCATCCTATCCTATTAGGTAATGACGAACGCATTGAAAAACTGGCAAAAGAACTGGATCTGAGCTTGGAAGGAATTGAAATCATCAACCTCCGTCATGACCGTGAAGCTGAACGTCGTGAGCGTTATGCCCGCATCCTTTCGGAAAAACGCGCACGCCAAGGAGCCAACCTTCAGGAATCCAACGACAAAATGTTCGAGCGCAACTATTTTGGTATGATGATGGTTGAAACCGGAGAGGCCGATGCATTCATCACCGGTCTATATACCAAATATTCCAACACAATCAAGGTAGCGAAAGAAGTTATCGGTATCCAACCGGAATACAAACATTTCGGTACAATGCATATCTTGAATTCAAAGAAAGGTACTTATTTTGTAGCCGATACCCTGATTAACCGTCACCCGGACACCGACACACTGATTGACATCGCTAAATTGTCGAAGAAAACGGTAGAGTTCTTTAATCACACTCCGACAATGGCCATGCTGTCTTACTCCAACTTCGGTTCAGATACAGAAGGAAGCCCGGCTAAAGTACATGATGCGGTGGACTATATGCAGAAAGAATATCCGGAACTGGCTATAGATGGTGAAATGCAAGTCAATTTTGCACTGAACACTAAATTACGTGATGAGAAATATCCCTTCACACGTTTGAAAGGTAAAGAAGTAAACACGTTAGTATTCCCGAACCTAAGTTCTGCCAATGCTACCTACCAGCTCATTCAGTCTATGAGTGAAACCGAGGTAATCGGCCCGATACAAATGGGATTGAACAAACCTATTCATTTCACTGATTGTGAAGCTTCTGTACGCGATATTGTAAACATCACTGCGGTTGCGGTTATTGATGCCATCGTTGACAAGAAAAAGAAAGAAAAATAAATAACTTTCACCACAGATTGCATAGATTTACACAGATTATTAATCATGGTTGTTAGTACCAGCAAATTCTATCTGTGTAAATCAAGGCTATTTGTGGTGAAATATATTCAATTCATTAAAACAATACTATGAGAAGAAAACCGCTTTCCCTCCCACAAATCGTAACCTTAGCCCTTTTATGGATTGCCATTTGCTATATTATTCTAACAGGGAGCGAACATATTGACGAGCCTTTAATACTATCCATTATCATTTCGGGAGCTTTAGTCTTTATTCCACTATTAAAATATCTCAAGGAAAGAGGAAAATAATCTTTTATCCGCTTTTTAGCTTACATTTTGTACATATTGATATTTTTACACGCATTTTCTTTATAATTTGTTGCATATTTCAATTCTTATCTATATTTTTGCACCATCAAAAGAAACAAGAAGTATTAATTAACAATTATAAAAAGAAGTAGATTATGAATGCAGCTAAGGTATTAGAAGATTTGAAAAGAAGATTCCCCAATGAGCCTGAATATCATCAAGCGGTAGAGGAAGTGCTAAGTACAATCGAAGAAGAATACAACAAACATCCCGAATTTGACAAGGTGAACCTGATTGAACGTTTGTGTATTCCTGATCGTGTGTATCAATTCCGTGTAACGTGGATGGATGACAAAGGTAACATCCAGACAAATATGGGTTACCGCGTACAACATAATAATGCCATTGGTCCTTACAAAGGTGGTATCCGTTTTCACTCTTCTGTAAACTTGGGAATTTTGAAATTCCTTGCCTTCGAGCAGACATTCAAAAATTCACTAACTACTCTTCCGATGGGTGGTGGCAAAGGAGGTTCCGACTTCTCTCCGCGTGGCAAATCAAACGCCGAAGTAATGCGTTTCTGCCAGGCATTCATGTTGGAATTATGGCGCCATATCGGTCCTGAGACTGACGTACCTGCAGGTGATATCGGTGTAGGTGGTCGTGAAGTAGGTTTCATGTTCGGCATGTACAAGAAACTCTCTCATGAATTCTCCGGTGTACTGACCGGTAAGGGCCGCGAATTCGGTGGTTCTCTGATTCGCCCTGAAGCAACCGGATATGGTAACATCTATTTCTTGATGGAAATGCTGAAAACCAAAGGCACAGACCTGAAGGGAAAAACTTGTTTGGTTTCAGGTTCAGGTAACGTAGCTCAATACACGGTAGAAAAAGTAATCGAGCTGGGTGGTAAAGTAGTTACCATGTCCGATTCAGATGGTTACATCTATGATCCGGATGGAATAGACCGCGAAAAATTGGATTTCATCATGGAACTGAAAAATTTATACCGTGGACGTATCCGTGAATATGCAGAAAAATATGGCTGCAATGCCATTGCTATCCAGTGTTGGAATCAGTTGCAGACGGAACTTGGGATCATGCCATGTGCGGCAAATGCGCTTTTAAACGAAGAGGGTATTCCGACGGTCTGTGAGACGGACATTCACGGAGCCATTACAGCACTTCTGGTAGAGGCAGCAGGCATGGGGCAGGTGCGGTCTTTCTTTGCGGATTGGACCATCCGTCATCCGGATTGTCCGAACGGAGAACTCTTGCAGCACTGTGGACCATGGCCGATCTCTGTGGCAGGCGAAAAGCCGACCATTACCTATCCTTTGGCATTTGACCATCCGGGAAGTATTACCGCGGAGGCAAAACACGGAGATGTCTCACTGGTGCGTTTTGACGGAGATCTGGGGCAGTATTCTTTGTTACTTGGACATGCCAAGGGCATTGACGGACCAAAGGGTATGGGTACCTATCTTTGGGTAGAGGTGGATAACATCAAGCGTCTGGAAGCAAAACTGGTGGAAGGACCATATATCCATCACTGTGTGGGTATTCATAAGGATGTTGTTCCGGTGCTTTATGAAGCATGCAAATACATTGGCGTCAAACCGGATCTGTACGATCCAATCGAGGAAGAAGTCAAAGCCTACTTGCGTGGGGAATGAAAGAAGGGCAGGAAAATGAAAAATAAAGAATTAAAAAAACAATTCCGTTCAAATGGCTAAAAACACCATTCGAACGGAATTACGTATACCTGTGAAAAACT